>Ga0157369_10000388_pt1 | contig 58478 bp, 86 predicted proteins | sample C25metaG_FD_113461 | JGI IMG/M metagenome (GOLD analysis project Ga0157369, IMG submission 113461) | Corn rhizosphere microbial communities from Kellogg Biological Station, Michigan, USA - C2-5 metaG | ecosystem: Host-associated > Plants > Roots > Rhizosphere > Soil | place: USA: Michigan... | reverse complement strand
CAGGAAGTTCTTCAAGAACTTCGACGGCAGCATCGGTCTCGATCTCGGCGGAGGAATGCTGAGCAAGATCGGGGACTCTTTCGAGGGTCTCACCGGAACGCTCGAGTCCATGCAGACGAAGCTGAAGGCGGACGCCCTGTTCAAGATCGCGGCTGCGGTTGCGGTTCTGGCTGGGTCGATCGTCATCATGTCGCTTATTCCCTCGGACAAGCTGGCTCAGGCCACGGGTGCCGTGGTGGGTCTGTTCGCAGGCCTCATGCTCGCAATGAAGTACATGGACCAGATGAGCTCCTTCAAGGGTGCCGTCAAGCTGCCTCTTCTGGCGGTAGGTATCGCGGCGATGGCCGTGGGCATTCTTATTCTCTCTGTCGCTGCGAAGAACCTCGCGGACCTCAGCTGGGAAGAGCTCGCCAAGGGTCTGACCGGAGTGGTCGGTCTACTGCTCGCCGTCGGTGGGGCTGTCAAGCTCATGTCCGGCAGCACCAAGGGCATGATCACGGCCGGCATCGGGATCACGGCAATGGCGATCGGAATCAAGATCCTCGTCAGCGCCGTGAAGGACTTCGCCTCGATGGACTGGGGTGCGATGGCGAAGGGTTTGACTGGTGTCGCCAGCCTGCTCGTCGCTCTAGGTCTGTTCACCAAGCTGGCCGACGCGAACAAGATGAGTATCTCCAACGGGGTCGCTCTTATTCTTCTCGCCGCCTCCCTCAAGATCCTCTACTCGGTCGTCAAGGACTTCGCGGGAATGAGCTGGGAGGCCATGGGCAAGGGTATGGCTGGAATGGCGGGGGCTCTCGGGCTCATCGCCGGAGCCATGCAACTCATGCCGAAGAACATGCTCGTCTCGGCTGCAGCGCTTGTCGTTGTGGCGGGGTCGCTCGTTATTCTCTCGGGCGCCCTCAAGACGATGGGTGGAATGTCGTGGGAAGCGATCGCGAAGGGTCTGGTCACACTGGCCGGTTCGCTCGCGATCATCGCTGGTGCCATGTATCTCATGAGTGGTGCTCTTCCGGGAGCTGCCGCACTTCTGATCGTGTGCGCATCGCTGGCGATTCTCACGCCGATCCTCCAGGTTCTCGGCGGGATGGATATTGTGACGATCGCTACGGCCCTCGGGGTCCTGGCGGGAGTCTTCGCGCTCCTTGGAGTTGCTGGTCTGGTTCTGGCTCCGGTGGTTCTGCCACTCATGGGCCTGGGCGCGGCCATCATGCTCCTCGGCGCAGGCGCAGCTCTGGCCGGTCTGGGTCTTCTGGCATTTTCTGCAGGACTCACGGCGCTCAGCATTGCGGGAACGGCAGGGGCTGCGGCTCTGACTGCCATCGCGGCGGCGATCATCGGTCTTATTCCCATGGCCCTACAGGCTGTTGGTGAGGGTCTGGTCCTGCTGGCTGGCGTCCTCGTGAATGCTGCTCCGCAGTTCCTCGTTGCGATGGTTGTGTTGATGACGACCCTCCTCAATGCCATCACGATCATGGCGCCGAGGATCATCGACACGCTCCTGGGACTCATCATGATGCTCCTCAACAAGCTCGTGGTGGCCGTTCCCAAGTTCGTCGACGCCGGCATGAAGATCCTCATAGGATTCTTGAACGGCATCGGCAACAACATCGGCAAGGTCGTGGACGCGGCGGTCAAGATCATCGTCAACCTGCTCAACGGCATCACGAAGAACCTGCCGAAGATCATCAAGGCTGGAACCGACCTGATCAAGAAGTTCCTGGACGGCATCGCAAAGGCCGTTCCGGACGTGGTTGACGCCGGCATGAAGATGATCACGGATATTCTCAACGGTGTGGCTGACGCCATCCGGGCCAACTCGAAGCAGATGTCCGATGCCGGCATGAACGTTGCCTCCGCCATCGTCGATGGTCTGGTCAACGGTCTCCGGGACATGGGCGGACGCATCATCGAGAAGGCGAAGAGTCTGGCCTCGGACGCCCTCAACGCGTTCAAGAGCATATTCGACGTGCACTCACCTTCACGAGAGATGTACAAGATCGGTAAGTACGTCGTCGAGGGTTTCGTTCTCGGACTCGACGGCAACAAGAGTCAGATCCAGACGGCCTTCGAGTCGATGAAGTCTCAGTTGACGGACATGCGCAAGCATGCCGAGGCCGAGGTCAAGAAGCAGCAGGCCGCACTGGTAAAGCTGCAGAAGAAGCCCAAGACCAAGGCGAACAAGAAGGCGATCAAGGACACCAAGGCGAAGCTGACTCAGGCTCGCAAGGAGAACACGCAGGCGACGAACGCGTACAACAACCTGACCAAGAACTGGACCGACGACAAGAACAAGTTGGGCCAGCTGGCAGACAAGTACGACGTCTACGCGCAGAAGATCAAGGATGCGAACCAGAAGCTCGTCGATGCGAAGAAGCTTCGTGACGACTATGCCACGAGCGTGAAGGAGCAGTACAACAACGTTCCGGACATCGCTAAGGAGACCAAGCTTCAGGACTTCGCAAACGATATTCGCAAGAAGATCGAGGACAACAAGGCGGTCCTCAACAAGATGACGGCCCTGCGCAAGCTCGGTCTGAACGACACCCTGTACAAGGAGCTCATCGCCAAGGGCGCGGACGCGATCCCGTTCATGGACGAGCTTCTCGGTACGGGCAAGTCCGGAGTCGACCAGATCAACAAGCTCTCGGGCGATCTGGACAAGACTGCAGTGGATCTCGGCAAGTCCGCGGCTCACTCGCTGTACGACGCCGGCGTCTTCGCGGCGCAGGGCATCGTCAACGGGCTTGTCAAGGAGCAGAAGAACATCGAGAAGCAGATGGATGTCATCGCTGCGGCGATGGTTAAGTCCATCAAGAAGTCGCTAGGGATCAAGTCGCCCGCAAGGGAGATGATGCCCGTCGGTGAGTTCGCAGCCAAGGGTGTCGCTGCGGGTCTGAAGGACTTCGGTTATTTGGCCGAGGAGGCTTCCGCTCAGGTCGGCGTCGACACGATCAACGCCATGCGCAAGTCCATCGTCGGTCTCGATGAGATCGTCAACGGCGGCAACATGGACCTGACGCCGACGGTTCGACCGGTTCTCGATCTGACCGATATTAAGAGCAAGGCGGCCGCCATGGATCGCCTCATGCTCGGTTCGAAGGTGTCCGCGACTGCTACCTACGGCCAGGCCAAGGGTGCGTCGGTTGGATATTCCGAGAACCAGCGCGCGTACGCGATCGCACCGGAGGCACCTGTCGCCGGAAAGCAGATCAACTTCACGCAGATCAACAACTCTCCGAAGGCTCTCGGTGCTGCCGAGGTCTATCGTCAAACCAACAACCAGCTTTCAAGACTGAAGGGAGCGCTGGGTAAGTAATGCTGACACTTGTCGAAGCACGGAGCCCGCTGGGCTCACTACTCTCGATGCCGATGGGTGATGCCTCCTCGGGCATCTATATCCAGGACATCGATGGTCTGGGTCCGGTCAAGGCAACGCTCGTTTCGTCGAGTTTCGCTGGTGAAGACGGAGAGCAGTACCACTCGATGCGCCGGGAGGCCCGGGACGTGAAGCTCAAGTTGGGTCTCGAACCTGACTACGTGAGTTCCACGGTCCGGGCCCTCCGGGCTCGTCTGTACAACTACTTCATGACCGGCATGCCCGTCAACCTCCGCTTCTACGACGTGGAGGGAACCACCAATCTCACGGTTGGTATTGACGGGCGTGTCGAGTCGTGTGAACCGGCGATATTCGACGAAGAGCCAGGAATGGAGATCGGCCTTCGCTGCTTCAAGCCCGACTTCCTCGAGCTGACGTCCGCCAACGCAACGGGTTCGACGGTCTCCACGGCCACCGACACGACCGTCAACTACACGGGAACAGTCGAGGCTGGCGTCATATTCACCATGACCGTCAACAAGGCGATCTCGGACTTCACGCTCTACCACACACCGCCGGACGGTCTCATCCGAACGCTCTACTACAGTCACGGGTCGCCCATGGCTGTCAACGACAAGATCGAGATCAGCACTCTCCCGGGTTCGAAGTACGTCCGGTACACTCCGGCCGGCTCGACGACCTACCAGTCCATGCTGCGTGCGATGTCTCCCCAGTCCAACTGGATCGAGCTTCAGCCTGGGCCCAACAAGCTGCGCGTTCAGACGACGGCTGCTGCGGCGGGCATTCCCTGGCGCATTGACTACACGAATCGACACGGAGGCCTGTAATGGAGGTGTACACGCTCGACGCGCTTCTGCGTAGAACTGAGGTAGTCGACGTGTTCGACTCCTTGATCTGGACTGAGCGGTTCCAGAAGGAGGGCGACTTCCAGCTGAACGTCAACTCGACCAGCTCCAACAAGAAGTTGTTCTCCTCGGGCACGATGCTCGCGCTCAACGAGTCCAAGCGCATCATGGTCTGTGAGACCTACGAAGACGCCGTTTCATCCGAGGGCGAGAAGAGCCTGAAGGTCACGGGTCGTTCCCTCGAGAAGATGCTCTACGACCGCGTTGCTCGTGGCTCCATGTCAAGCACCACCACGGAGCCAAAATGGAGCCTCTCTGGGACTCCTGGCGCGATCATGCGCAAGATCTTCCACGACATCTGCGTGACCGGAACGCTCGACGTCGCCGACAAGATCCCTTATATCTACGAGGGAACCATCCTGCCGGCGTCGACGATCTCGGAAACGACGACCGTGGTGAACATCGACATCGAGCCGATGAGCGTTGGCGATGCGTTGAATCAGATCGGCACTCAGTACGACTTGGGTTACCGACTGCTACGCAACGGCGACAACTCGCAGATCTACTTCGACGTCTACTCGGGAAGCGATCGCACGACCGGCCAGACCGGTCTCCCTGCGGTCATATTCTCGCCGGATCTCGGCAACCTGCAGGACACGAAGGCGCTCGTCAGCGACGCCGCCTACAAGAACTGCGCGTACGTATTTGCGCCCAACGGCTTCAAGGTCGTGTGGCTTGATGGAATCGACCCAGCTACGGCTGGCTTCGAGAAGCGAATCCTCATCGTCAAAGCCGACGACATCACGTTGGCTGCTGGCGCGGCCCTTGATGCGGCGCTTATCCAGCGCGGTCAACAGGAACTGTCGCAGAACCGGCAGATCTCGGCCTTCGACGGGGAAATCACGCAGTATTCCGACTACAAGTATGGCGTCGACTACCAGCTAGGCGACCTCATCGAGCTGCGCAACACTGACGGCTCCACAAACAAGATGCGTGTCACGGAGCAGATCTTCGTGTCCGACAAGGAAGGCGACCGGAACTACCCGACGCTTTCCGTCAACCAGTTCATCACGCCTGGATCGTGGCTCTCTTGGGACTCGAACCAGAAGTGGGCTGACCTGGATCTCAACACAACGGCCGTCTGGTCCAACCAGCCTTAAGGGAGGTGTAACGCATGGCAGAAGGCGACGCAGCTCAGGCTGCTGGATACGCTGTCGTTCCCGACACGGGGGAGGCAGGACGAGTTCGTTGGGGTGGTCGAGAGATCAACCGAACGCGCGACTACATCGCACAGGTCCTCGGTCTCATTCCGACGAACCAGCAGGGTTACCGCGACAAGGCCGGTATCACGTCGGGCACCACGACTCCCACGGGTGGCGCCAACGGTGATATCTACTTCCAGGTCCTGTTGTAGGCGACATGGTTGATTACGATTTCGCCTCAGGTGAAGGAACCCTCAGGATCCGAGACCTAGGCTCTGTTGTCGAATTCTGGGTGAAGGCGGGTTACACCAACTTCTACTGGAATGGCCTGAACTTCAACTTCTCGGCCAACGGCAACACAGCCAACGTCTCGATCAACTATCCGTCCGGCGCCAACTGGTACAAGGTTGGCTCGGCGACGGTCACAGACTCGCAGACCGTATATTTCCGCCTGCTCGAAGCTACCAACACGAGCAGCCTCGCGGGACCTACGACGGTCAGCAAGTACCTCGACAGAGGCACAGTTCCCGATCCACCGTCGACGCCCGCCATATCCTCCATCACATCCACGTCCGTCCTTGCGACATTCAACGATGGCGCGGACAACGGAGGGCTCACGGTCGACTCGAGACGTATCGGGTATGGGACGAGCTCCAGCGCTCCGACCACGTTCATATCCTCGGACCGATCGACAACGATCTCGGGTCTCACCCCCGGGACGACGTACTACTTCTGGGCACAGACCCACAACTCGAAGGGGTACAGCTCATATTCAGGCCGTGCATCGGCCAAGACTCTCAAGGTCCCCGATGCCCCCTCATCGGTCACACTGTCATCCGTCACGCAAGTCTCCGTCTACGCAACCTTCAAGGACAACGCCAACGGTGGCGCTACGGTCACTGCTCGTCAAATCGGTTACAACATCGCCAACAACACGACGGACGCCAATTTCAGGAGTGTCACTTCGGATGGTTCCACTTCGATCACGGCATTGACCCCAGGGAAGAAGTACTACTTCTGGGCTCGTGTGCAGAACTCGGTGGGATGGAGTGCTTGGTCTGCCGTTGCTTCGACAACGCTCAAGGCCGGCGCTTTCGTCATCGTGGATGGTGTGCCGAAACCAGCAGTCCCATACGTCAACGTGAACGGAGTCTGGAAGATTGCTCGACCATGGTCGAAAAACGGAGATTTCTGGAAGGAAAGCGCAACATGACCAAATGGCTACGCCAGAGTTACAACTGGCTACACCCAAGGGTTGAACCGTGGTACATGCGGATCGCTGAGCCGCGCATCATTCGCTTGATGCAGTTCGGCATCTACCTCTGCATGCTCATCGCGGGAACCCAGATATTGTTCCACCCGCCGGCTCAGTTCCAGAATGTTCTGGGCCTGGCACTCGCATACATGTTCGCGTCATTCATTTTCCTGGGAGCTCTCGCGGGGGCTTTTGCGGTCCTCCCCGGAATCTGGTGGCTCGAGCGTGTGGGCCTGATCTCTCTCACGACAGGGCTTGTTATTTACGTGATCGTAGTGATCTCTCTCAAGGGTTCGCCCATGGGGATCATCACCGCTCTCGCGTTCGGACTGACCTTCCTGCAGAGGTACATGGAGATCAAGGGCCCCGCACTGGCACCTAGAGAGGAGTAAACCGTGGACAAAGCACAATTGCTCGCTACCATCGTGGGGGCTGGGGGCGGTGGCGCAGCGTTGTTGGCTTTGGTCAACGGTCTCATCAAGTGGCTTTCAGGAGCCTCTGCACGGGAGCGTGCGAAGAACACCGACTTGATATCGCAGCGCACCAAGGCAATCGAAGAGCGTGACAAAGCCGAAGCGGAACTCGAGGTTGAGACCAAGAGGCGCCGCGAAGCTGAAGAGCACGTTGCCATCCTCAAGCGTCAACTACTACTAGAGGGACACGAGCCCCTCTCGCGAAAGAAGGAAGCACATGAGTGACTACCAGCCCAAGCACACCGAAGAGGTCAAGCCGCTCCTGAGCGATGCCACCTACAACCGCCTCAAGGAGCTCAACCAGAAGGTCCTGCCGGCCATCGCTGCGCTCTACGCCGCCCTCGCCGTGATCTGGAACTTCCCGAAGGGGGAGCAGGTCGTGGGCAGCATCGCGGCCCTGACGGTCTGTATCGCCATCGTCCTCACCTGGGCGAACAAGCGCTACGACGCGTCCGGCGTCGGCATCGACGGCACGGTCGAGGTCCAGCACCTGGAGGGTCAGAAGACCGTCGTCCTCGACATCACGACCCTGCCCGAGGACATGCTGAACCAGAAGACGGTGAACCTCAAGGTCAACGCCTAAGACGGCTTCGCAGGAAAAACTTGGCCTATAGTGAGACCCCCCAGAAAGGAAACACTATGTTCCGCAAGAAGCCCGACACCAACCGTCAAGGCCTTGAGGCAACCATCGATGACCTGATGGCTCAAATGTCCGATCACAAGCCCGACTCCCCCGAGTACAAGGCGATGACCGAGAACCTCACCAAGCTGTATGCCCTACGCGACGAAAAGTCGAACAAGGGCGTCAGCCCGGATGCAGTTCTCGCCGTCGCTGGAAACCTCGCTGGAATCGCAATGATCGTCGGACACGAGCGCATCGGCGTCGTGACGTCCAAGGCCCTTCAGTTCGTGATGAAGGCCAAGTAGACCATCCTGCTACCCATCTTCGGTTGATGAGCTAGAGGCTTTGCGAGATTAAAACCCTTACAAGGCCTCTAGCTCTGACCCGATCATGGGCTATATTTTTTGGCGTTTCGCAAGTTTTACAGGGCCTATAATAGAGACCCCTAGAAAGGAACCATCATGCCCCAGTTCAAGAAGACCCTCACCACCGCTCAGCTCATCCAGCTGGCCCAGTGGGAACTTGACGACATCAAGGAGTCGATGGACGAACTCGTCGTGTACAGCAAGAAAGACCCCCAGCTAAGCTGGAATATCTTGAACGCGAACGAGGCCGTCCGTCGACTCGCCGACACCGTCAAGGACCTGCAGGCCGCTCACGAGAAGCCGCTGTGGCAGAAGATCCTCCTGCACTTCAAGCAGAAGTCCGCCTAACCCTCAAAGCCTCAAGCCCCCATATTCACGGGCTTTAGGTTTTGTCGATCTCAAAATTTCCGCGGGGGGACTTTCCAGTACAAACTCGCAGGTTTTACATGGCCTATAATGAGACCCCAACACTTCCCTCAAAGGAGACCCACATGTTCCGCACCGTCCTTATCACGGCGAAGCGCGTGCGCGTCGGCGACATCATCGAGATCGCTGGCATGAAGTACGAGATCGAGTCCATCACTACCTTCCACGGTACTGACGACATCGAGATCAACTTCAAGTCCAGCTCCACGATTGTTCGCTACAGCGCATACCTCGTCAACAAGAACCAGCTCATCAAGATCCACTCGAAGTAACAACCCTCAAGCCTCAAGCCCCGCATATTCACGGGCTTTAGGTTTTCGCCTCGCAGCCAGAACATGGCCTATAATGAGAACCCTACCACTAGGAGAAACCATGTTTGGAATGAAGAACCACTCGTTCCAGGTCAAGCTCGTCAAGGACACCGCCGTCCCTGCTGAAGCCGACACGCCCGCTACGCCCCATATCCCGAAAGAAGAGATCCTTGATCTCTACGACGAGGTACTGAAGCGTACGGCCGTCGCCGTCATCGCAGTCGTCGGAGCCATTGCCGTTGCTCGAACTGGATCAGACATCATCGTCCATCACGCAACCAAGTGAAGTTCGGCCAAAGCCCCACAAGGGCTTTAGGTCTGCCTCGCAAGAAAAACACGCCCTATAGTGAGATCCCCAGTGATCTCCGCCACCATGAGAAGGAGTTCGCAAGAACTGACTAGATACGAATGTGGCCGGTTCGATTCCGGCAGTCGCTGATCCACCCTGGTGAAAGGATTGTATAGAGTTCGTAAACTCCTACAGCCCTTCTCATTTTCGCCTCGCAGAAAAAACATGGCCTATAGTGAAGAGATAGACGCTAAGTCTGAACCGATTGTGACCCTCCGTCGCGAGAAGGAACTCTTCATCTATTTTTTGCCCAACCCATCACAACCCACGCATAATCCACAACAAGGAGACCCACCATGCTCAAGAAGCTTTTCGCTCTCGTCCTCGTCATCTTCGCCGCCATCGCCCTCACCGGCTGCGGCGGTTCCGCCTCGGCAGAGCCCACCAACATGAACGGCACGTACGTCTACACGGACGACGGCTTCGCCATGGTCGGCGAGGTCAAGGACGGCACCATCCTCATCAACCTCCGCCTCCGGGATGACACCGGCCTGTACTGGTCGGGCGACTTCAAGTCGGTCGCGAAGGACGGCGACGTCTTCACCTCGAAGGCCAACGTCGAGCAGCTCAAGACCTCGCTCTTCGGCTCGCAGGACACGGCCAAGGAGTTCAAGATCGTCGACGGCAAGATCACCTTCCAGTTCAAGATCATGGGCACCTCGCGCACGATCGAGCTCGAGAAGAACAGCTCCTCCACCAACTGATCCACCGACAACCGCATATTCAAGGAGTTCTGTTGAACCTGCATCGCGTAATCAAGCAGGCCGGGAAGTTCGCACAGGACAACTCGCCGCTCATCCTCACCACGGTCGGCGCCGTTGGCGTGTTGACCACCGCATATCTCTCGGGTCAAGCCGGCTTCAAGGCGGCGCTCATCCTCATCGAGGAAGACCACAAGGCTCAGGTCGAGAACCCGGACGCTCCGCCGTTCAACTCGAAGCAGGTCTTCAACATCACGTGGAAGTGCTATATCCCGCCGGCCATTTCTGCCGTCGGGACCGTGGCGGCCATCGTGGGAGCCAACCAGATCGGCACTCGTCGCACGGTCGCCATGACGACGGCTCTCGCCCTCAGCGAGAAGGCCTTCGAGACCTACAAGGACAAGGTCGTGGAGAAGGTCGGTGAGAAGAAGGCCAACGTCATCCGCGACGAGGTCGTCCAGGATCAGATGGACCGGAATCCCATCGGCCGGAACGAGATCATCGTCACAGGTCGAGGCGACGTGAACGTCTACGAGACGTACACCGGGCGTTATTTCAAGTCCAGCGTCGAGGCCATCAAGTCGGCCCAGAACAACATCAACTACCGGGTCAACAACGACGGCTATGCCTCGCTCAGCGACCTGTACGACGAGCTGGGTCTCAGCCACACCGATATTTCGGATGACATGGGCTGGAACAGCACCAAGCTCCTCGAGATCGAGATCATCGGTCACGTGGATGAGACAGGGATGCCGTGTCTCGGCGTGATCTACCAGACGATCCCGGTGCGGGATTACTGGAAGTTTCGGGGTTAAGGGCTTCCCCGACGCCTGTAAATGGTGCTACATGGACCATTGCTAGCGCGCACCTCGCAGAAAAAACAAGCCCTATAGTGAGAACCTACAACCCTCAGAAAGAGAGATAATCATGTCGAACACCACCCAGACCCCCGAGACCCCCGTCGTCGAGGGCGTCGTCATCGACTCCTCCCCGAAGAAGTACTGCTTCACCCGCAAGCAGATCATCTCGGCAAGCATCGCCGCCACCACCGTGGCCGCGTCCGCTGCCGTCCTGATCTACCTGCGCGCGAAGGGTACCGACCCGAAGGAGATCGTTGACGTCGCCGTCGAGGCCGTCAAGGACACCGTGGAGAACGCCAACTGATCCTCGCTGATCAACAGGTTTAAAGGCCGAGGCCCTATGGAAACATAGGGTCTTAGTCTTTGCCTACAGTTTTGTCCATCACAGCAAGACCGATATTTGGAGGAAGCAATGAAGAAGATCAACAAGATCGCCATGCAGGACGCCACCCGCTTCATCGAGGCGAACAAGTTCCTGTCGGACGTTGGCGACCGGTTCTACACCGACCCGACCTACGCCAGGGCGTTCAACACGGCCTACGAGAAGATCCAGGCGAACCAGACCGCCGTCCTCGTCGCGGAGAAGCTCGGCACGCCCACCGCCATCAAGATCCGTCGCGGGGTCATCATCGTCGCGGCCGTCGTCATCCTCCACGAGACCGGCTACGACGAGGTCCTGTGGAACAAGGCCAAGAGCGCCGGTCGCTACCTGCGCGGCAAGCACCGTAAGGTCGTCGCCGAGCTCAAGGAGGAGTTCCCTCAGACGGCCGAGAAGGTCGCTGAGACGAAGGACGCCATCGTCGACACGGCCAAGACCGCTGCCAGCGAGGCCAAGGCCGCCGGCGGCAACGAGTACGACCCGTCCTACAAGGAGAACCTTCGTGCAGAGGGCTGAGTTCGAGGAGATCCTCGAGAACCAGATCGACGTCGTCCGCAAGATGATGGTCGGCAAGCGTGACGAGTACGCCGGCGACGAGGACGTTCTGCACAACTTCCGGAACGCGGCCAACCTGACGGGCGAAACGCTCGAGCAGGCTCTGGCCGGCATGATGGTCAAGCACACCGTCTCGGTCTATGACATGATCGCGACCGGTGAGCATTTCCCGCTGGACAAGTGGAACGAGAAGATCACCGATCATCTCAACTACCTGATCCTCCTGCGGGCCATCATCGAGGAGAAGCAGAAGGCCTGGAACGAGATGCAGTCCTACTGCGAGGACGACGTCGAGATCGTCCAGGCCTACTCGGGAACGACGCTTTCGGGTGTCGCTCGTGAGATGTCGAAGCTTCAGCGACGCGGGTTCGTGCAGCCCTGATGTTCAAGGTCGAGATCGACTTCGGTGATGACACGGTCCAGATCCCGCGCATCATCGAATCATATTCGGATCTCGCTCTGTACCTCGAGCGTGTTCCCAACATGCTGGGCTTCCGAAACAACGAGAAGACCCAGATCACCATCACCGTCATCCCCGCAATCTGACAAGAAAGTCATATTCATGCTGAAGCAGACCATCAAGTACAAGACGCTGGACGGAGAGGACCGCGAACGGGACTTCTACTTCCACATCAAGAAGGACCTCCTGGTCGAGCTCGAGATCGTCCACGCCGCCGAGGGTGGCTTCAAGGAGCGCCTCCAGCGCATCATCGAGTCCAAGAAGGGTCGGGACATCATCGACGCCTTCAAGGAGATCGTCGCGATGTCCTACGGCGTGAAGTCGGACGACGGCGAGTCGTTCCTGCAGTCCAAGGAGCGCTCGGAGTGGTTCATGGGCACCGACGCCTACAGCGAGTTCTTCCTCCAGCTCGTCACCGAGGCCGACTTCGCAGCCACGTTCGTCAACGGGATCATGCCGTCCAACCTCGAGCAGGAGGCGGCGAAGCTCGAAGCGCGCATGCGGGCGAACGGCATCTCGACCGAGCCCGACAACACGCAGGACAAGGCGACGCAGAACCTGCCGACGCCGGCCGAGATGGCGAAGATGTCGAAGGACGACCTCGAAGCTGTCTTCGAGCGCATCCGCAATGGTGAGCTCTCGCCGGTCCAGCCGGTCTGACGTTTCACCGTGAGTCAACGGGCAGCAGCGAGGGCCTCTTGTAGGGTCTCACCCTAATCCGGACGCTAGCTTGTAAAAGACCGCCGAAGGCTGCGTGCCAGCGCAGCTAAAAAGGCGCCCAGACTCGCAGAAATTACACGGCCTATAATGAGACCCCTACAGTCAAAAGGAGAAATACCGTGAACGCCAAGCCCCGTCGTATCGCCAAGTTCGCCGCCAAGACCATCGTCCAGACCGCTGCTGGAGCTGCTGTCCGCAATGCCCTAACCGCCATCGTTCCCACGACGGGTGACAACCACGTCGCCCTCATCGTTGGAGCTGTTGCCGGCTACTTCATTGCAGAAGAGCTCGAGCCGGTCACGGACGCCCTGGTTGACGCGACGGCTGACGCCATCGAGAAGCGCAAGGTGCAGAACGCACTCAACGCCTGACCTACCAAGTCCCACCCAACCCAGTTAGGGCCCATTCAAGGGCTCTAATTGTTCGCCTACAAGAAAGCTATATTCATGAGCAGTGAGACGTTCCCGGACAACTCCGATAAGTCCCGCGACCCCGGGACCAACTACAACAAGGTGAAGTCGTCGCCGAAGGGCGAGCCTGTCGACGGACCCAACATCGAAGACGATGGTCGCCCGAAGGTGGGCCGGATCGTCTCTGAGGGCAACGCCGCCATCCACCGGAAGACCCCCCTCGGCGTCAAGCTGAAGAACTTCTTCCTCGGCGACAGCGCTCACAGCGTCATCGACTACGTCGTCCACGACGTGCTCATCCCGGCGGCCAAGGACGCGGTGGCAGACGCCTTCAGTCAGGGCATCGAGAAGCGTCTCTATGGCGAGGTTCGTTCCGTCGGCCGTCGCTCGGGCACGCGTCCCAGCCAGGGCCTCTCCAGCAACACCGGACCGAAGGTCTCGTACGACCGGATGAGCCAGGGCCAGTCGGTTCGCTCGTCGTCGGCCGCACCAGTCCGTCGAGGCGGGCGCTACGACATCGGGCAGATCGTCATCCCCACGAGGGCTGAGGCGCTCGAGATCCTCGAGATGATGTTCAACATCGTCTCCCAGTACGAGGTCGTGACCGTCGCCGAGCTTCTCGAGATGGCCGGCATGTCCTCGAACTACACCGATCGCAACCACGGGTGGACCAACCTCCGTGGGGCAACGGCCGTTCGCGTTCGCGACGGCTACCTGCTGGACCTTCCGACCCCGGAGGCGCTGGAGCGCTGATGGACGACGAATTCGAAGACGAAGAGCACATCGAACGAGGAAGAGAGTAGGAGATATTCGCCATGGACACACACGAACTTCACGAAGTAGTGCACTACCGAGGACGGGACGTTTGTAGCTGTGGCGATTTCAACTGCGCCTCTCTCGACGTCCGTCCACGCAAAGAACTCGTGTTCAACGGGGATCTTCGGAATGCGGTTGCAAACGCATATCGAGGTTACGCCTGGAAGGTACGAGTCAGCCACATGAGTGACGAGCAGGTCTACGTCATTTTCCAACGCCTCAAGAGCGATAACAAGATCAAGGAGATCTACACAACATGAGCAAGTTCAAGGACCTCACCGCAACGGTGACCCGGAAGTACAGCATCCAGCTGCTGAAGGCCAAGAAGAACAGCCCCGCGATCATGTTCGGTGCTGGCGTCGTCCTCGGAGTCACGACCGTCGTCCTCGCCAGCCGCGCAACCCTCAAGCTCGAGGACATCGTCGACGAGACGAACGCCAACGTCGAGAAGGCCGAGTTCCTCTGGGAGAACGGCCACGATGGCAAGCCCTTCTACAAGGACGAGGACGAGTTCAAGAAGGACGTGATGATCGCTCAGGTCAAGGGCGTCATCAACATCGCGAAGCTCTACGCGCCGGCCGTCATCGTCGGTTCGGTCGCCCTCGGCGCCCTGACGGGTTCCCACGTCACGCTCCAGCGTCGCAACGGCGCCCTCATGCTGGCCTACGCCGGCCTCGAGAAGGCGTACCGCGAGTACGAGTCCCGGGTCCGCAAGGAGATCGGCGACGAGAAGGCCAACCTGCTCAAGCACGAGTACGAGGAGGTCGAGATCTACTCGGAGGGCAAGAAGGGTGAGCCCATCGTCAACCGCGTCAAGCGTGCGACGGGCAGCAACCACCCCTACGGCCACATGTTCGGCCCGCACCTCTCCACGTGGAACCCCACCCCGGAGTACAACGTCGTGTTCCTCAAGGCCCAGGAGACCTACTGGAACGACTACCTGCAGACACACGGCTACGTGCTGCTCAACGACGTGCTCGAGAACCTCGGCATGGAAAAGACCAGCACCGGCGCCGTCTGCGGCTGGGTCTTCGGCTCCGACCTGCCGGGCGACAACTACGTCGACTTCGGCTGCTGGAAGGACGAGAACATGGACAAGTTCCACGACTTCATGGTCGGTCGTGAGGACTCCATCCTTCTCGACTTCAACTGCGCCGGCCAGGTCTACGAGCTGATCGACTCCGTCGGTCGCTGACACCCACCCTTCAACGCATATTTCAAGGAGAAACATGAGCGAGCAGATCGCTGAGCAGATCGCCGACGCCGTGGAGCCTGCGGTTGCCACCGTCGTCGAGACCGTCGAGGTCATCAAGCACGACCCGCTGATCATCGTCGGAGCGGCCCTCATCGGGCTCAGCACCGGCGCCCTGATCGGCTACCGTCTCGCCAAGAAGTACCTCGAGCCCAAGTACGCGGCCATGGCGGAGGAGGAGATCCAGCAGGCACGGATCCTCTACGCCCACCGCAGCAAGGATGGCATGGACACGCCGTCCGTGGCCGTCAACAAGCTGATCCCGGACGACTACCCGGATGCTCAGGCGGCCATGAAGAAGTACCAGGGCCAGGACGTTCACCTCACCGTCGTCGAGGACGGCGTGATCGTCAGCGCTCGGAAGGCTGAGGTCGCAGAGGTCCCGGCGGAGCCGGAGCCGGCGGAGACGCGCAACCTGTTCGAAGAGGAGATCGTCTCCCCACCGCAGTACGAGGGCTGGGACTACGAGACGGAGCTGGCCCGACGCACGGACGCCAACCCGTTCATCGTGACCAAGGACGAGTTCTTCGAGAACGAGGGAGACCTCGAGACCATGCAGGTGACCTACTACGAGGGCGACGACGTCCTCGAGGACGGTTCCGGCGGGATCATCGGGGACATCGACGGCACGGTCGGCAAGGCCAACCTCAAGCGATTCGGTCACGGGTCGGGCGAGGAGCACCTGGTCTACGTCTTCAACAAGAAGGCCGGTCTCGCCTTCGAGGTGGCTCGCAACGAGGGACGGTACGCCGTGCAGGTCCTCGGGTTCGACGACGACGAGGAGATCGTGGAGCGCATGCCCAAGCGCGGTCGAAGGCTCGGCGACTGACCCATGGACGCCGTCCCGATTGACGAGGCCTATTTCAACTGGCTGTGCGGTCAAGTCGGGCAGGTACAAGTTCGTGAAACCTCCAGGACACATCGGAGGATCCTCAGGTTGCTCTACCAGAAGGAATACGTCTGGCTCATCCCCAATGATGACAACCGGATGGCTGATGGTAGAGCCCTGAGGGACGAATTCGTCAACAGCATGCGTATCGAGGTGGACCCGAGGTGGATGAGTCTCGGCTGTTCATTTTTCGAGATGCTGCTGGCACTTTCGCGGAGGGTGTCGTTTCTCGACGACGGCACCCCCGCAGAGTGGTTCTGGCACCTCATGCAGAACTTGGGCCTGCAAGTCTTCCACGACCGAATGCAGATCGACCCGGCTGACGTTGATGAAATCCTCGACGCGGTTATTTGGAGGACCTACGAGCCCGACGGAAACGGGGGCTTGTTCCCTCTCAAGAACCCGCGCATGGATCAGCGGAAGTGCGAGATCTGGTATCAGATGAACGCGTACCTTCTGGAAAACGACAGATAATAGGAAAGGAGGGTTGATGGATTTCTTCACAATCGGGATTCGCGAAGGCAAGAAGGGAGAGCCTCCGGAGATATTTCCGGACTTCCGAGTCGGCAGATCGAAGGATCTCATGGTTCGAGGACGCTCGTTCTACGCGATCTGGGACGAGAAAGTGGGCCTCTGGTCCACCGATGAGTACGCCGTCCAGCGTCTCGTCGACGAAGAGCTGTTCGAGTTTGCCAAGATGCAGAGCGAGCGGGACGGGATCACCTACAAGGTGAAAACCATGGAATCGTTCGGTAGCAACAACTGGGCGATGTTCCGCAAGTTCCTGAACAACATCAGCGATAACAGCCACCCGTTGGATGAGAACCTCACCTTCGCCAACACAGAGGTAAAGAAGTCGGACTACGTGAGCCGGCGGCTGCCTTACGCTCTCGAACCAGGCGATCACAGCGCTTGGGACGAGCTCACCGACACGCTATATTCCCCCGAGGAGAAGGCGAAGTTCGAGTGGGCCATCGGAGCGATCGTCGCCGGCGAAGCGAAGAAGATCCAGAAGTTCTTGGTGTTCTACGGACCGGGTGGTACTGGCAAATCCACCATCATGAACGTCATCGCGGACTTGTTCGTGGGTTACACCACCACGTTCGAGGCCAAGGCGCTCACGTCCAACAACGCTGCGTTCGCCACCGAGGTGTTCAAGGACAACCCGCTGGTTGCGATCCAGCAAGACGGCGACCTGTCCAAGATGGAGGACAACTCCAAGTTCAACTCGATCATTTCCCACGAGGACATGACGATGAACGAGAAGTACAAGCCCAGCTACACGGCTCGGGTCCTGGCTTTCCTGTTCATGGGGACGAACCTTCCGGTGAAGATCTCGGACTCGAAGTCGGGCATCATCCGACGCCTGATCGACGTCCACCCGACGGGAGTCATCATTCCGCCGGTGCACTACCACTCGCTCGTCGGAAAGATCCAGTTCGAACTGGGTGCGATCGCTCACCACTGTCTTGAGGTATATCGCGGGCTCGGTGGTAAGTCGGCGTACAACGGCTACAAGCCGCTGGAGATGATGTTCCAGACGGACGTCTTCTTCAACTTCATCGAGGCGCACTTCGACATATTCAAAAGTCAGGATGGCGCATCGCTGAAGCAGGCCTACGCCCTCTACAAGGAGTGGTGTTCGGAGTCGACGATCGATCGCATATTGCCGGCGTACAAGTTCCGTGAGGAGTTCAAGAACTACTTCGAAGAGTTCCATGAGAGGACTACTGTGGCCGGCGAGCCAGTTCGGAGTTACTTCAAGGGCTTCACCGCGGACAAGTTCAAGGTCGTCATCAACAAGGAGCCGGACAAGCCACCAACGTTCGCGCTCAGCCTTGAGGAAGAGGTCTCTTCGTTCGATCTTATTTATGCTGAGCAGCCAGCTCAGATGGGTCGGCTCGATGAGTTCGGAAAGATCATCCCCTCGCAGAGGTGGTCCAACGTGAAGACGACGCTGTCCGAGATCGACACGCACGAGATCCATTTCGTGAAGATCCCGGATGAGCACGTCATCATCGACTTCGACCTCAAGGACGACACGGGCGAGAAGTCGCTCCTGCTCAACATGGAAGCCGCCAGTTCTTGGCCCAGCACCTACGCGGAGCTGTCCCAGGGAGGCAACGGCATCCACCTGCACTACAACTACAGCGGTGACGTCACAGAACTGGCGGCGCTATATTCCGAAGGGGTCGAGGTCAAGACCCTACTCGGTGATGCTTCGCTACGCCGTCGACTCTCGAAGTGCAACAATCTCGAGGTCGCGACCCTAAATCCCGGGCAGTTGCCCGTTAAGGAGAAGAAAGTGCTTTCTGACCACACACTGAAGAGCGAGAAGGGGCTGCGTGACCTGATCCAGAGGAACTTGAACAAGGAGTTCCACGCAGGGACCAAGCCCTCGATCGACTTCATCAAGCACATCCTCGACGAGGCGTACGAGTCCGGGATGGCGTTCGACGTGACGGACATGAGGCCTCGTATCCTCGCGTTCGCCAACTCGGCGAGCAACCAGCCGCTCCAGGCCCTGAAGATCGTGCAGTCGATGCGATGGACGGGCTCCGAGACAATCGAGGACCTGCAGGAGCGCGAGAGTCCTCTGGTCAAGCCGAAGGACGACCGTCTGGTCCTCTTCGACGTTGAGGTATATCCCAACCTCTTCGTCGTCTGCTGGAAGTACGAAGGTGCTCCCAAGGAGACCATCGTCCGGATGATCAACCCGACGTCAGATCAGATCGCCAGTCTGATGCAGATGAAGCTGGTCGGGTTCAACAACCGCAAGTACGACAACCACATCCTCTACGCACGCTTCCTCGGCTACGACAACATGGCCCTGTACAAGCGTTCGCAGGCGATCATCAACGGCAGTGTCGGCGCGTTCTTCCCGGAGGCCTACAACCTCTCGTATGCCGATATCTACGACTTCAGCTCGGTCAAACAGGGCCTGAAGAAGTTCATGATCGATCTCGGCATCCACAAGGTCGAGATGGAGATCCCGTGGGACCAGCCGGTGCCGGCTGAGCTCGTGGACAAGGTCGTCGACTACTGCTGCAACGACGTCGAGGGAACCGACGCAACGCTGCAGGACCGGAAGGCGGACCTCGTGGCTCGTCAGATCCTCGCGGAGCTGAGTGGACTGTCGGTCAACGACACGACGCAGAAGCACACCGCCCGGATCATTTTCGGGAACGACAAGAACCCGCAGTCCAAGTTCGTCTACACGGACCTGAGCAGGGACTTCCCGGGCTACAAGTTCGACACCTACGCCAAGGTGGGCGAGAAGAGCACGTACAAGGGCGAGTTCGTCGGCGAGGGTGGTCTGGTTCGTGCCAAGCCCGGCATCTACCGGAACGTGGCGCTGCTCGATGTGGCGTCCATGCACCCGACGTCCCTGATCGAGCTGAACGCGTTCGGGGACACCTTCACCCCGAAGTTCAAGGACCTGCTGGACGCTCGTCTGCTGATCAAGCACAAGAAGTACGACGAGGCCAAGCAGATGCTGGACGGGAAGCTCGAGCCATATCTCGGGGACCCGGGTGACGCCAAGAGGCTCTCGTACGCCCTGAAGATCGTGATCAACATCGTCTACGGTCTCACGTCGGCGAAGTTCGACAACCCCTTCAGGGACCCGCGCAATGTCGACAACATCGTCGCCAAGCGGGGCGCGCTGTTCATGCTGGACCTGAGGGACTTCGTCGAGAGCCGTGGCTTCATCGCTGCGCACATCAAGACGGACTCCATCAAGATCCCGGACGCCACGCCGGAGATCATCCAGGAGGTCATGGACTTCGGAGCCAAGTACGGCTACACGTTCGAGCACGAGGCCACCTACGACCGGATGGCTCTGGTCAACGACGCGGTGTACATCGCGAAGTACGGGTGGGCTGAGGACGAGGAGCTCATCGGCAAGTGGACGGCAACGGGCGCACAGTTCCAGCACCCGTACGTTTTCAAGACCCTGTTCTCGCAGGAGAAGCTGGATTGGAACGACTACGTCGAGCCGAAGCAGGTCCAGCAGGGAACGATGTACCTCGACTTCGAGTCTGTCAGCACACCGATGTTCCTGTCGGAGGGCGACAAGAAGCTCCAGTTCGTCGGCAAGATCGGGACGTTCGTTCCCGTCACGCCTGAGTCCGGCGGCGGTCTGCTGTTCCGGATCAAGGACGAGAAGAAGTACGCCGTCACGGGCACCAAGGGCTTCTTCTGGCTCGAGGCGGACGTGGCGAAGGCTCGCGGAAGGGACGTCGATCTCGACATGTCTTATTTCGAGGGCCTGCAGTACGAATCGATCAAGACCATCGAGAAGTTCGGCAACTTCGAGGAGTTCATCGACGACACCGGCGACTACGAACTCCCAGAGAACCGGGCCGCCTAACACCAACCCATATTTAGGAGATCCCCCATGATGTACCACCTTCAGTCCGCACTCATCCTCATGCGCAACTTCTCGGGAAGGCCGGTTCCCTACTGGCCGGAGAACTCGCGCAACTTCGTGGCGGTCATCCCGCCCGAGCACGTCCAGCCCATGAAGGATGCGGGCTGGGTTCTGAAGTTCAACGAGACGCTCGGAACGTGGTACGTCCTCGTGAGGATCGACCCCGAGTACGACCAGGACCTGTCGGCTCTCGATGGGGTTCCGTTCAACAACGCGGAGCTTTTCATCGAGGGCCGGCCCTGGGTCCACCACGGGACTGACGGCGTGGCCGTCTTCCTCGTCAGCATCACCCCCGAGCAGTAACCAACCCATATCAAGGAGAATTACAAGAATGGCACTCGGAAACGTCACGATCGAGGGCGCTCAGCTCGTCCTGCGCAACTTCAGCGGCAAGCCCAGCGACTTCAACGCCGAGGGTGACCGGAACACCGGCGTCATCCTCCCCGCGGAGCTGGCCCAGGCCATGATGGAGGACGGCTGGCCCGTCAAGAAGTTCAAGGACAGCCCCGACGGCGGCGAGGGTGACTACTGGATCCCCGTCTCCGTCAAGTACCGCGACAAGCTCGGCCAGCTGGTGAAGACGCCCCCGCGCGTCGTCATGATCACCAAGACGGACAAGGGCATGAACCGCACGCCTCTCGGCGAGCAGGAGATCGAGATGCTCGACTGGGCGGACATCAAGGAGGCGGACATCATCATCCGTCCCTACGAGTGGGCCGTCCGCAGCAACTCCGGCGTCAAGGCCTACGTCCAGTCGCTGTTCGCCGTCGTGGAGCTCGACGCCCTCGAGCAGAAGTACCAGGACGTCCCGGTCTCCGGCCACAGCCACTCGGAGCCCATCGTCGAGCCCGCCCCCTGGGACGAGTGAGCATGCTGCTCGAGAAGAAGCCCACGACCGTCGAGGCCTTCGAGTACGAGGGCGGCGCGGAGTCGGCTGAGGCTCTGGCGGTCTGGCTTCGGGCGCGGCTCTGTCACAACACCGTGGTGTGGGTTCCGCCCGTCTTCGACGACGGCAAGGAGTTGGTCTCGGACGAGGTTCGGATCTTCAGCCACGTCGACCGACACCGGATCAACGTCGTCTTCCCGAACGCCTTCGTGGTCATCAGCGAGGATCGCGGGCTCTACGTCACGTCGAAGGCCTCGCTCTTCCACGACTTCAAGGAGGTCGAGGATGCAGACGCACGACCCGTCTGATCCTTGGTACTGCCCGCGCTGTCAGCGTGAGGCAGACACCGAGGCCAAGTGGCTCGAGCACATCAAGAACAACCACCCGGATCTTCTGATCCAGATCCAGGACGACGAAGTCCCCGTTCGTCCGTAACCCATATTCGTGGAGGGGCCGACTCCCCGCTGCTGTCGGCCCCTCCACCTCCTACGCGAAAGCGAGATATTTCTATGTTCCGAATCTTGTTCAAGACGTTCAAGCGCAAGTTCCAGCTCAAGCAGCTGGAGAAGCTGGTCTTCCAGCGCAACCTCCGCTGGTATATCTGGCACGAGGACGAGCGGAACCCAGAGAACGGCGTCGCCATTTTCGGGCCGTTCAAGTACGAAGAACTCACACAGGTCATGAACGACGGTTTCGCCGATGCAATGGCGGACTGCGGCACCCTCGAAGAGTTCCAGATGACCGACGAAGAGGCATCCCAGTTCTACATCAACTCACGGGAGTATTGGCTGGAGCAAGCGGCCGATCTCACCGACGACTAAAGAAAGGCGAAGGAGGCGAAGACAATGCATCAGCCACTTCACTACATCCGTTTCACGCACGAAGACCCCGAGGAGGGCGTGGCCTACTGGGGACCGTTCCCCAAGGACCAGCTCAAGCACAGGCTCAACGACGCGATGGCCGTCGAGATGGAGGAGTGGGGTGTCGTCGACTCCGTTCCCGTGGGTCTCGTCGACCCGGACGCCTTCATCAACCCAGCCGAGTCTTGGATCGCTGAGGCGATAACCAACGAAGAGCAGGGCTTCGACGAGGACGAGTAGAACCCGCAGCAACTCCCCTTCCCATATCTACAGGGTCCAAGAAAAGGAATCATGAACGACAACAGCATTTCGGAGTCCGAGCTCGTCACCCACGCTCGTCGTGAGCTCGCCTCCATCGGGGAAACCGCCGAGATGACCGAGAAGTACGTGGCGGTCGTCAAGGCGTTCGAGGACATGGAGCTCGATGGCGGGGGTGTCCAGATCGGCATCGCCGTCATCGGCGGCATCCTCAACTTCCAGAACCTCGGGCCGCTCACGGACAACCCGGACGAGTGGCACCAGCACGAGGAGAACCTCCACCAGAACCGCCGCAACGGGGAGGCCTTCTCGACGGACGGCGGCCGGACCTACACGCTCCTCTCCGAGCGCAGCCACGGCCTGAACAACGCTCCCACCCGGTTCACGCGTCACCACCGGCCCTGCTCCAAGTGCGGAGCAACCGAGCAGCACCGACACCACTACACCTGCCCCATGTCCCTCAACATGCAGACCGGCATCTGAGCCGGCCGAACCCATATTCAGGAGAATCCCCCAAAATGCTTGACATCGACTGGAACGCCCCCAAGACGCCGTGCAAGAACGAGTGGTGCAACCGCCCGAACTACCACGTCTGCATCGAGCCGGGGACGCCAGACCTCTTCCCCGAACTGCTCGGTCAAATCATCGCGAAGCAGAAGCGGAAGGGCCAGCCCTGGAACAAGGGGCTCAAGACCGGTCCTCGTGACCAGAACTACATCGACAACATCACGGCGTCGGCCCGTGAGCGTTGGGAGCGGGTGCGCGAGCAGAACCGATCCCGTGACGAGAACATCGTGTCCGAGTACGCCAAGGGCGGCCTCAGCATCAGGGATCTCGAGATGGCGTTCGGCATGAGCCGCAATGCTGTCCGAGCCGTGCTGCATCGGGCACAGGACGCCGGCATGGTCGTCATCCGTCCCCGTGGCGTGACGAAGACCTACGACAAGGGCAGCCGACAGGTCGCCTAGCACTAACGAGACCCCTCAATAGTTGCGACACCCAACAAGAACGAACAGGATATTCACATGAGCGAGACGCCACTGGCAACAACCCATTTCGTCCGAAAGCCGTTCTACGTCGACGGCATCCGGGTGACGAAGGAGAACATGGAGGAGGTCGCCAACTGGTGCAAGGGCCTTCTCAAGGAGACCGCCCCCAAGATCCAGGGCAAGAAGCCGAGCCCCTTCATCGAGGTCGACGTCCACCGGCCGGCCAACGAGCGTCAGCGTCGTGCCTTCGTGGGCGACTGGGTGCTGCAGGCCGAGAATGGCTTCAAGGTGTACACCGACACCGCTCTCAAGCAGACCTTCGAGGTCGCTTCGGCGGACGCCGTCATGCAGAAGCTGAGGCAGAAGCTCGAAGGCTGATCCATATTCCCGTTACAGACACCACTGGCGAAAGGCTCTCGATAGAGATGACCGCCCAGACGACATACGGTCACGCTGAGATATGGGACAGCGGCAACGGTGGGAGGGAATAGTACGTGACGCGTACCAGTGAGGAGCCGGGTATCAGGGCTCGGCTTCTCGCTGGGGTGTGTCAGATACACACCCGGTGCCTGTGGAGGGTGCCCAAGGAAAGGTCCGTTTGCGGAAGATATTCGTGGTATCGACCGCCCTAGTACAAATTGAATACAACCTAGCAAGACGAAAGTGAACTCCGCGCTGGAGGTGCCCGAAACCAATCCAGTGGCTAAGCAGGTCTACCTAAAGGCCTTCGGCGCGAGAGTACCCAACCCATATTCGAAAGAAGGAATCATGCTCACTCGCATTCGCGCAATCCAGATCCACCGTCAGATGGTCAGCGACCTGTACCGCTTCGGTGTCAAGCCGACCACTGATCGTCAGAGGCTCTACCTCCAAATTCGTCTCGGTTGCCTGCTGCCGCAGAAGCGCACGCGCAAGATCCGGCGCAGCATCGACGCGATCGACTTCCTGCTGGCGAAGGTCGTCATCTAACTCGCAAGTTTTTCATGGCCTATAATAGAGACCCCACTATATTAGGAGAAACCATGAACGCCGCCATCAAGCAGATCGTCCTCGCGACCGTTGCCGTCGGAACGTTCAGTTTCGCTGCCTCAGCTGAAAGCCTTTACCGCGACCTCAAGTCTGCCGTGCCCGACCTTACCTTCACCCGTAAGCAAGCGGCGCAGGCATTTCTGAAGACCGTGGAGAACGCTGTCAACTACCAGCAGTGCACTGGACTGAAGATGACCAACAGTCACGCCCTCGAGCTGTTCGAGAAGCACCTCATCGCCATCACCAACAAGTAGTACCGCTCTAAGATCCGAAGCCCCCACAAGGGCTTTAGGTCTGGCTCGCAGAATTTTCATGGCCTATAATGAGACCCCACCACCATTATTAGGAGTAACCATGAACACGAAGACCATCGCCTCCGTCGCCAACTACACCATCTCCGCCGCATGCATCGTCATGATCGGCCTGACCGCCTATGCCAACAAGAAGCAGAAGCAGATCAACGCCGATTCCCAGAAGCTGCAGGAGATGATGAAGCCAGTGCAGACGTGCTGCAACGCGCCCTACGTCCATGACACCAAGTTCTGCTGGAAGTAATCAAGAAGATCCGAAGCCCCCTCAAGGGCTTTAGGTCTTCTAAATTTTGGATGTATTACCCAACTCATAATCAGGAGCTAGCAATGACTGCAGTTCGTAAGACCGTCTCCGTCCACCCGCAGACCGTCACCAAGGTCTCGAAGGACATGATCGCGCTGCACCCGGCCAAGAAGACTGGCAAGAGGAAGCGCCCCTCCAACTCCCGTGTCAAGCACACGGTCTGGCACGACGGCGTGGACCCGCTGATCGTCGCCTGGGTCCGCCAGAACAAGATCCACTGGCGCCGCATCGAGGTCGTCAACGCGACCACCATCATCGTCCACCACCCCAAGCACTGACATGGACTACCACAACCGAGTCCTGCTCAGCGAGCTCGAGGCGGGCGACACCGTCATCATCAAGAACTACTACTTCACCTTCGTCAGGATCGAAGAGCACAGCGAGCGGACGTACTGGCTTTACGCCACGCTCAAGACGAACGGTGAAACGTACCGCTACCCCTGGCCCAAATCCGCATCGATTGCATGCATCAAGAAGGAGTCCTGATGGACGAGAAAGAGTGGACGACGTTCAACATGAACCTGCGCCCGTCCATGGCTGCAGCGCTCGACAAGGAGGCGGAGGAGATCGGTATTTCTCGTTCGAACCTCATCAAGGTCATCCTCGCCAAGCACATCAAGGAGAACTCATAATCATGCCTGCGATCCACTACTACAACGTCACGGTCGAGTCGACAGTCCGAGTCAGGGCTGAGACCCCGGAACAGGCTGCAACCGTCGCCAGTTCAGCAGCCAAGTTCGGTCAGGATCACTCGGGCCGAGCGCAAGGCAACCCGCACCAGGGCAAGGCCGAGACCGTTTCCCTCGTCGAGATCGTCGGCGTTTCCGTCAAGAAGGAGCACTGAGATGGGTACCCCAATCCACGACATGACCAAGCGTCAGCACGAGCACCACTGGGCCATGGCGCCATACCACGTCACGACGAAGGTCAGGTCCGGAGTCAAGAGCAGCCGGATCCAGCAGGCCATCGCCTGCACCGACATGGACTGCGACGTCCGGATCGATGTCGAGGACAGGCCGGCTCCGACGGTCAGGCTCGAGGAGGAGGAGTTCGAGGAGCGCTTCCAGCCCGACAACAACGGCGGGAGCTTTTACAGCTGGCTCTCCATCAAGGACCTCGACGAGCACTACGTCTGGACCATCACCGAGGTTCCGGGCGACCCGAAGGACAACCTGTACGCCGTCCCGGGCGTCCACCGGGTGAACCGGATCGACTACGTGGTCTGCCCGGTCCCGTGGACGGACGACATCATCGAGGCGGTCTACATGGACCGTGAGAAGAACTTCGGAAAGGCGGAGGAGTGATGGAGAAGTTCCACTGCATTCTTGTCAAGGACGAGGAAGAGAAGGACGTTGCTCTCGAAGCGGGCTGGGACGAGAAGGACATCCTCCTTCCGGTTCGCGTCCAGCTCGAAGGTCGCCGGTTCCACACCCTGACGATCACATGGATGGCTCTCGACTGGCTCATCGACACCCGCGACCAGGACTACCTCATGGCGATTCTGCACCGGCAGGCGATCACCATGGCCGAGAAGGTTCCGGTCCGGATCGACGACCCGAGCGTCCCGCCACCGCACGAGCACGACTGGGTCACTTACGACAATCGGAGCGTTTGCAGCGATCCGCACTGCCACGAGACGAAGGGTAGCTGATGATCATCGACTACAGCATCCTCACGCAGTTCACCGTCGCGGAGATCGACGTCATCCAGGAGCGGCTCGACATCAAGGACTGGAAGCAGTCCGAGTCCCGTCGTCTGCTGGCTCAGCGGGAGCAGGCGGAGGTCGACGTCGTGCATGGAATCGTCGACAACGACTTCGGTCTTCCCCTGATGTCGAAGAAGGCACAGCAGATCTCGCAGGGGCGTACTGGCGCGTGAACCAGCGCCGCATCGTAGTCTGCAATGAGGGCGCATATTTCAGGAACGGCTTGTTCGTTCTGGATGGCGCTCTTACTCCGGCCAAGGACCACATCACGGTCCTAAGTCCGAAGGGGGAGGCCGGTCGCTCAATCGGGCTGGCCTCCCACATGCAGAGGGAAGACAACGGAGACATTTCCTTCTGCATCACGCTCGAGGAGTACCTGAACCACGACAACTTCGACTTCCAGGTATATCTCACGGCGCTTCAGTACGATGACGAGAACAATCTCGGAACTGGAGCTCTTTTCTACCGTGTGGTCCACGAGGCCACCATCACCGCCGTCATGGCACCTCATATCCGCTATATCCCCAAGGAGACCCCCGAATGAACGAGCAGCCCATGCTCCCCGACATGCCTGCCGACCCCGTGCTCGAGGACCACGTCCCCAACGTGGCACACATCTTCGTCCGGGAGGTGACGGAGGACAACATCCCCCTGATCGCTCAGGAGTCCGGCAAGACCGAGCTCGAGCTGACGGCGATGCTCATGGCCCGTCGCGAGATGCAGGGCGAGGGCGCCATCCTCCGGGTCCGGTACCTCGCGCTGAACTACCACAACCACAAGCCCGTCCAGCACCGTGACGGCAAGCCCCGCTGGTGTGACGAGTGCGGGCTCACCGGCGACGGCCTCGTCCCGAAGACCAAGAAGGAGCTGGCCGCGGAGAAGGCGGCTCACGACGAGCTGGTCCAGGAGGTCAAGCCCTTCGGCAAGCGGTGCCCCGACTGCGACGCTCTCGTCGACGCCGACACGGAGGAGCTCCTCTCGATCGAGATGGACAAGCACCAGCACCGCTTCCACAAGCCGCTCGAGGTGGACGATGTCGAGGACGAGTGACGACCACATCCCGGGGCCGGCTCTGGCGATCCTGATCGTCATCACCCTCGCGATTGCCTTCTGGTTCCATAGCGTGCTTTCCAACGAGTGCGCCGAGAAGGGTGGACACCTCAAGAGCGTCAACTACAAGACGTTCGTCTGCGTGACGGACGACGGAAGGATAATCGAGTGACTCCCGAAGAGTTCCTGAACGCTCGCATCATCGAGGTCGAGGACTACATCAAGGACAAGGGCTTCGATATCAGTCACGAGGAGTTCATGGCGATCGCCAACCTCGCTCAGAGCATGCGGGAGACGCTGAGGCTGCACGCTCAGTGGCCGATCCTCGTGTCCGAGCAGACCGACTTCGACTTCGAGCACGTGCACGAGAACAACTTCTCCTACGTCGCCACTCAGAGGTTTGCGTGGATGACGAACGAGGAGTACAAGAAGCGGTTCGGGACGGATCCGCCGACCTCGAACATGCTCAAGTCCTGGCTGGGCGCATATCGTCTGCACCCCGATTTCAAGGTGGAGTGGATCCGCTGAACAAATACACCGTCATGTGTCAACGGTGTCATAAGCCTGTTGGCACGTTCAACATGCTGGATAATTTCTTGATCGTGGCTGCACAGATCCGTGCCCACGAAAGACAACCTCACTAAGGGAGATAATCATGCTGCTCAACCTCTTCTTCATCGCGATGGCCGCCGTCAACCCCCGCATCATCGCGTTCCACCTGCGTCACCACGACCACCCGGGCGAGGGCCAGAAGATCAAGGGCACGATCGACGAGGGCTTCAACGGTCGCATGTTCATGCAGGTGACCTGCCCCTGTGGCGTGCAGAAGGAGTACCGGCTGCACGGCTACAAGGTCGTCGAGGACTTCGTGCTGGAGCTCACGGGCGACAAGAAGTAATCCGCAACACCAACCCATAATCAACAGGAGATAATCATGATCACGGTTTCGGTTCAGCTCGTTCTCAGCGTCGGCATCTGCTTCGGCGCGATCTTCACCGCTCTGGGCATTTCCCTCGAGCGCCTCAAGGTGCGACAGGAGCAGGTCCACAAGCTCGTCCGTAAGGCTGAGGCACGGCGCACGATGCCCGTCTCGCGGGTCTGCGGCGAGTTCGTCTGGCGGGATGGCAAGCGCGACATCAGCCACCACTGCGTTCTCGAGGGTGAGGATCACTACATCCACCGGGCCGCCAACGGCATGGGAAGGAAGACGTACGCATGAGTGATTCAGAAGACTTCGACGTCAACGTGCTCCACACGGAGGGCGAGGGCCTGACCAGCGTGCTTCCAGCTGCTGCGGTGGCGAAAGGCACGCTGGTTCGCATCTACGGACGTCGTCAGGAGTTCCGTGTCGTGAAGATCGAGAACAGCACGCCCGAGCCCGGTTCCATCACGTGGATCGATGAGGACGGACTGGAAGAGGTCGTCGGAGGCGCCGAGCGCGTCGGAATCCTGGAGTGGCCGGCGTGAAGTACCTCACTCGAGTAAACATGGCGGAGGTCTGTCGAGAGACCGGCCTCACCATGGAAGAGCTGGACCAGTACATGATCTACCACGAGGAGGCTGGAAACCACCATGCCCCGATGCCTCGTCGTCCGAACAACCGAGACCCTAGAAAGAAGATCCATCCATGAAGCGTTTCCTTGCGGCCCTGATGGTCGCTGCAGCAGCATTCAGTGTGTCCGCCTGCGGCGAGGGCGGCACCTACGTCCAGGAGGAGTCCTCGGCCGTCTGTGTCAACCACGACGGTGAGCGTGTCGACGACAGCCAGTGCGGCGGTCACGACTACTACCACAACAGCGCCAGCGATGCCTTCGCCTGGTACTTCATCGCAAGCACCCTCGCCCAGCCCCGCATGGGTTCGCAGGTCGTGCACAACACGTACTACTCCTCGCCCAAGATGAACCCGTACGCCGGCTACAAGGCGCCCCAGACGGCTCAGATCGCCAAGGGTGTCCCGAAGACCGGCTGGACTCCCAGCGCCGGCACGAAGTCGTTCGTCCCCAAGGACAAGACCAACGTCACCGCCCCCAAGGTGATTCAGCAGGCGCCCAAGCCCATGTACCAGCAGAAGCAGCCGGTGAACGTCTACAAGGCGCCGGCCCCGGTCTACCGCGCTCCTGCTCCGGCCCCGCGTCGCTGAACCAAGTCCTCCACTCCCCCGAAAGGTAATCATGAAGTCGCTCCCCGACCTCCTGTTCGGTCCCAAGAAGAGCTTCTACGTCCAAGACGATGAGTTCAGTCAGAACGTCCGGTTCTCCAACGTCCTCAGCGACGTGCGAGGGGTCGATTTCGTTCTGAAGTCGATCTACCGTCAGCGGAATAAGGGCCCGAAGTGGGCTCGCAAGGTCGAGTACGTCGGCTCCATCGTGCACTGGTACGCGAACGAGCCACTCCCGATCGGCAACACCAAGGACGAGTACAAGACCGTCAAGGCCGCCGACTTCGAGGTGACCGGCGACTACGCTCACCCGCTGATCTGGAAGGCTCACGCGCCGGGAGTGCTCAAGGGCCTCGTCAAGGCAATCCGTGAGCGGAACGCCTTCTACTGGGAAGACGGAGAATACTACCGTGCCAACAACATCTGAGGAGCGTCGTCTCATGGACGAGAAGCCTGACATCCGCAAGCTGACAGAGCGGAACCTCGACGAACTCGCGGAGCTCACGGGTCGGCCGCGTCGTGTCCTCGAGCAGGAGCTGGCAACAGCGCAGGCTCACGGGCGGGACGTCATGATCCTGGTCAACCACCCGCTGGTCTACCCCCGCAAGCGCAAGCCGGCGAGGGAGGCCTGCGACTACGACTCCCACTGGAGTGAGGTCACGGGATGGATCTATATCTGTCGGGTCCACCACAAGCCCTCGTGGCATTCGATCACGGAGTTCCCCAGTGCTCCCTGCATCGCCATCGAGCCGAAGCCGGACGACGTCTGATGGAAACGGATCCGTACGAAGAAGAGATCAAGCGCTCGGGAGAGATCCTCAAGAGGAACCGCCACAACTCCTTCACCGGGGAGTGGTACGGACCCAACCCAGAGCCGATGCCGGCCGGACCGAACTGCGCGTGTCCCGGCTGTAAGACTCGTCTACTCGTCTGGGGGACGTGATGTACAGGTGCCCTTTCTGTGGCTTGTACATTCGTCACGGAATCCAGTGGCTCAATGAGCACCGTGAGACCGGCGGTGAGTGCGACCAGATGATGGAGATGATCCAGGCGGAACTCGACGAGTCCGCTGAGGAGAATGCCTCCTAAGCTCCATGCCCACCAAGAGGATGCTGTCTCCAAGCTTGGTAACGGGAAAGTGTTGTGGGGTGATGTAGGTACGGGGAAGTCAATCACGGCAGCCGCATATTACGTGCGGAACGAGACCCCGAGAGATATCTACATCATCACCACAGCCAAGAAGCGAAATTCTCTCGACTGGGAGAAAGAGTTCGCGGCTTTCGCAATCAGTAAGAACCCCGACGCGACGATCGCAGGCGTACTGACGGTCGACTCCTGGAACAACATAGGAAGATACACCGATGTCACAGACGCCTTCTTCATCTTCGACGAGCAACGAGCTGTTGGATCTGGGGCCTGGGCTGATGCGCTTATCAAGATCGCAAAGCGCAATCGGTGGATCATGCTCAGCGCTACGCCTGGCGATGGGTGGCTTGACTACATCCCTCTATTTGTTGCTAACGGGTTCTACAAGAATCGCACAGCGTTCCTTAGGGAACATGCAGTCTTCAACCGATTTGCCAAGTACCCCAAGGTTGATCGTTTCATGGGAGAAGGCAAGCTGGTGCGATACAAGGAACAACTCCTTGTCGAAATGCCGTACGAAAGACATACCCGACGAATTGTCAGCGAAGTCTGCCTAGAGCATGACTCAGAAGCGCTAGAAAGGGTCTTCAAGGGCCGATGGAACGTATTCGAAGAGAAACCACTGAGGGACATCGCGGAGTTGTTCATTGTCGCCCGGAAGGTTGTGAACTCGGATCCGAGTCGATTGGAGTTTGTGCGATCGCTCATGACCAAGCACCCCCGGCTGATTGTGTTCTACAACTTCGACTACGAGCTGGAGATGTTGAGGACCTTGGCTTCCTCGACGACTACGACACCGAGCTCGTCAAGCAGCGAATCACCCACAACGTGTTCGACGACATCGTCGACGCAGAAGAGGTCGGAGACGAGATCGACTTCAACAACGTCAGCTTCCTCAGGGAGCGAATCCCAGGGGTCGACGGCAGCGTCCTCCGGCCGCCCACAACCGACTTCAGCATCGGGCGGATCCACATCAGAGACGGAGAGGATTACTGAATGCCCGATCGAGCCAACCCCAACACCTGCCTCCACCGGGTCATCGAGGCGTTCGTCACGTTCGGAGGAGGCGTCGAGTACAGCTGCAGCAGTTGCGACAGTTACCTCGATCCAAGCTTCTTCGATGGACGACTGTGGAAGTACCGTCCCGAGTTCGAGCGATGGGAGCAGGTCGGACCAACCGGACGACTCTCTCTCAAGGAGCAAGCCGAACGACGACACGCCCTCAACGGTGATCGCCGAGTGGAACGGGCACAAGCACCAGGAAGTTCCGGAGACTGACCGCTGGGTCTACCTGGTTCAGTACACCGCCGGCTCTGAGGGTTGGAACTGCGTCACCACAGATGCGATGGTTTTCTGGAGCCTCACCTACTCCTACAAGGCGTGGCATCAGGCATTCGGTCGCATCGATCGGTTGAACACCCCGTTCACCGAGCTTCACTACTACGTTCTCCAGTCGAACTCCTGGATCGATCAGGCTGTTCGGAAGTCGCTGGGGCAGAAGAAGAACTTCAATGAGAACCGGTACAGCATGCGGGCGCTGGAGACAGCCGCCTAAATCTGTCCAAAAAAGGGTATTGGGTTCCGGTACATCTGGGCACGGCCGATTTCGGTCGCCTCAGGCCGGCTACTTAATACCCAAAAAAACTGGGTAATACCTTCAGGCCCGTCATCGGTCGGCGGCGTCCTGAAGGCCCAAAAACGGCCCAAATCTTGGGTATTACCCCCGAATCGCTCAAATAATCTGTCATTTTGTCAAAAATCTCGTATAAAACTATTCTATATATTCGCGCTAATACCCAAAATAAATAGTGGGTAGTATGTATGTAGAAAAAAAGTTTCTTGCAAAAATTTTTGACATTTGACAGATCGACCTCCGGAAGGAATCATGACCCCCTGATGTCAGCCGAATGGCGAGTGATCGCCCGATCCCCCCACTACGAGGTCAGCGACGCCGGAGAGATCCGCAACGTCAAGTACGACCGCATCCTCAACCCCAGCAAGAATCAGCAGGGCCACCTCAAGGTCAACCTCCCCGACACGACCAGTGGCAAGGTCAAGACCCGACAGGTCAACCACATCGTTGCCGAGGCCTTCCTCGAGGAACCGCACCGCGACGACTTCATCTCCCTCATCCACCTCGACGGCGACAAGACGAACTGCGCCGCGAGCAACCTGGCATGGCGCCCCCGCTACTTCGCCATCCGCTACCACCTACAGTTCGAGTCACGTATTTGGAAGGAGAGCAGAGCCAAGATAGTTGACATCAAGACGGGCGACGTCTACGACACGATCCAAGAGGCAGCAGTCAAGCACGGGCTAGTCCTGAGCGAGATTCTGGTGGCTGCCCACAAGCGAACGTTCGTCTGGCCCACCTACCAGCAGTTCCGCCTCGTCGAATAGAAAAAGGGTATTATGTCGCATCGTAAACATGGCATATAATGAAGGAACCAAGCCTTTTCTTTTTGCCTGGTTAGGAGGTGCCGTGTCCAAGTTGGAATCTGTTTTTCAGGCAGAGTTGATCAAAGAACTCAAGGAGTTGCTTCCGGGCTGCTTCATCATGAAGAACGACGCCAATCTCGTGCAGGGTATCCCCGATCTCATCGTGCTCTACAACAGTCGATGGGCGATGCTTGAGGTGAAAGCCTCTCACGATGCGAACCATCAGCCAAACCAGGACTACTACGTCGACATGTTCGGCAAGATGTCCTATGCGGCTTTCATATTCCCTGAGAACAAGGAAGAGATCCTTCATGCAGTTTACGCCGCACTATGGGGTGCAAAACCATCACGCCCGACTCTCCGCAAGTAAGTACTCGTGGCTGAACTACGATCTGGATCAGCTGGATCGTCTGCTCACCACTGCGCAGGCAGCAGCCCTCGGCACGAAGCTCCACGCCCTCGCTCAAACCATGATCGAGTTGGGTGTGTGGGCACGTAACAGTCCGAAGACGTTCAACATGTACGTCAACGACTGCATCGGCTACCGCATGCAACCTGAGGTCGTGCTGTTCTACTCCGTCGACTGCTTCGGCACCGTCGATGCCATATCCTTCAGAAAGCGTGTTCTTCGCATCAGCGATCTGAAGACTGGCACTGGTCCCACCTCGTTCAAGCAGCTACTGGTATACGCTGCCCTGTTCTGTCTCGAGTACGGGTTCGACCCATTCCTGGACATGGACCGGATCGAACTCCGGATCTACCAGAACAACGAGATCAGGCTGGAGCATGCACTCCCGGCCGACATCAAGTACGTCATGGAGAAGATTAAGACCTTCTCCGCCTACATCGAGAAGAAGAGAGAAGAGGGAGACCTTTGATCATCGGGATCGAGGAATACCTCAGGTCGATCGGACTCCACCCCGACGATGACGGCCTGAAGCACTACGGCACCCCTCGACACTCTGGCCGCTACCCTTGGGGTTCTGGTGGAGACGACCCGAGCGGGAAGCGCAACAAGGAGTTCCTCGACCACGTCGGTGAGCTTCTGAAGTCTGGCATGACCGAGTCCGAGGTTGCAGAAGCCTTCGGTATGAACACCACTCAGCTTCGCGCTGCTCGGTCCATCGCCAAGAACGCTCAGCGTCAGCACGACATCAACATGGTCCAGTCCCTTCGGGACACGGGATATTCCAACATGGCGATCTCGCGCAGGCTGAACATGCCCGAGGCAACGGTTCGCTCATATCTGAAGCCCGGCGTCCAGGACAAGCTGGACGTTCTTCAGGCCACCGCCTCGATGCTCAAGACCCAGGTCGACGAGAAGAAGTTCATCGACGTGGGCACTGGTGTGGAACGACAGCTCGGCATCTCCAAGGACAAGCTCGCCACTGCCGTGGCCGTCCTCAAGGAGCAGGGCTACGTCGTCCACTCAGTTCAGGTGGATCAGCTGGGAACCTCGAACAAGACGACGCTCAAGGTGCTTTGCCCTCCCGGTACCGAGTACCGAGATCTCAAAGCAGCGCGCCACGAGATCCGTCAGATCAAGGAGTTCTCTGAGGACGGCGGTCGCTCATATCTCGGAATCCACGAGCCCCTCGACATTTCTTCGAAGCGTGTCGGGGTGGTCTGGGATGAGGATGGCGGAAGCAAGCTCGACGGAACGATGTACATTCGTCCGGGCGTCCAGGACGTGTCTATCGGTAATGCTCGCTACGCGCAGGTTCGCGTTTCAGTCGATGGCACGCACTACCTCAAGGGAATGGCCGTCTACAAGGACGACATGCCTCCGGGCGTGGATATCCTCTTCCACACCAACAAGTCGCGTTCGGACAACAAGCTCGATGCGATGAAGCCGCAGAAGGACGACAAGGACAACCCGTTCGGTGCAACCGTCCGGCAGATGGTCAAGCGTGACCCGGAAACGGGTAAGGAGTTCGTCACCTCGGCGATGAACATCGTGGGCCACAAGGATGGTTCTGGTGAGGAAGGATCGTGGGACACCTGGTCTCGCAACCTGCCTTCTCAGTTCCTGTCCAAGCAGTCCGCGCAACTCGCCAAGAGCCAGCTCGACATGACGTACGCGAACCGCAAGGCGGAACTCGACGAAATCATGAAGCTGACGAACCCGACCATCAAGCGGGAGCTCCTGAAGTCCTTCGCCGAGTCAACGGACAGCGCGTCCGTCCATCTCAAGGCAGCCATGATGCCCGGTCAGTCAACTCATGTGCTGATGCCGATCCCTTCGATGAAGCCCACGGAGATCTACGCGCCCAACTTCGAGAACGGCACGCGTGTCGCGCTGGTTCGCTTCCCACATGGAGGCACGTTCGAGATCCCAGAGCTAGTCGTCAACAACAACCACCGCGAGGCCAAGAAGACTCTGGGCCCTGCTAAGGATGCTGTCGGAATCAACTGGAAGGTCGCTGAGCGACTCTCTGGTGCCGACTTCGATGGCGACACAGTTCTGGTCATCCCGAACAACAGTGGCCGGGTGAAGAGTTCGCCGGCTCTCGAGGACCTCAAGGGATTCGATTCCAAGCGGGCCTTCCCGAAGTACGACGGAATGCCTACGATCGACGGTGGGCACTGGAGCGCAGCCGAGAACAAGGTCGTCTACCCTACAAAGGGCAAGTCGAAGCGCGGAACTGGCTTCGAGATGGGAATGGTCTCCAACCTCATCACGGATATGACAATCAAGGGAGCAACCGACAGCGAGCTTGCTCGTGCGGTCAAGCACTCCATGGTCGTCATCGATGCTGAGAAGCACGTTCTCGACTACAAGTACTCCGAGCAGAAGAATGGCATCGCCGCGCTTCGGAAGAAATATCAGCCAGAGAGCCCGAATGGTGGTGCGGCAACGCTCATCTCGAGGGCCACCTCTCAGGCCACGATCAACAAGCGCAAGCTTGCGACCGTCAAGCAGGGCGGTCCGATCGATCCCAACACCGGCCAAAAGAGGTTCGTCGAAACTGGCGAACACTGGATCAATGCCAAGGGACAGACCAAATATAAGACGGAGCAGATTGACAAGCTTGCTCTGACGGACAACGCTCACACCCTCGTGTCAAAGAACAACACGAAGATGGAGCAAATCTACGCCGATCACTCCAACCGTCTTAAGGCCATGGCAAACGATGCACGTAAGGCTACGCTGTCTGTTAAGGACATCCCGTACAGCCCTTCTGCTAAGAGCGCCTATGCCCATGAAGTCACGTCCCTGAACAGCAAGCTCAATACGGCACTTCTGAACTCGCCTCGTGAGAGGTCCGCCCAGATTCTGGCTAACGCTATCGTCGACGAGAAGCGTAAGAACAAGCCCGACATGGATGTAGACGAGCTGAAGAAGATCAAGTCCCAGGCACTAGCCGAGGCTCGTGTGAGGACCGGGGCCAAAAAGACCCCCGTCCAGATCACTACCCAGGAATGGGCAGCCATCCAGGCAGGGGCCATCAGTCCGAGCAAGCTGAAGTCCATCTTGGAGAACTCTGATCTTGACGTTGTCAAGCAGTTGGCTATGCCAAGACAGAACCTTCTGATGACCGATGCCAAGACCAACCGTGCCAAGGCCATGGCAGATCAGGGCTACACACAGGCAGAGATCGCCTCACAACTAGGGGTCTCTGTAACCACCCTCAAGAGAAGCATCACGTAAGGAGGTCAGTGCAATGGCTGAATTAGCAGATGAGTACATGCTCACAACAGTAGACAATCCCATCGATCCATTCACTGACTTCAGTGGGTGGTACCACAGGGATCTCGCCCTAGGACACAACACACTGAGCCTGCTTGCTCGTGTTGCTGCTGTACCTAGCGACCTATCAGAGATGGATCGTGACAACGCTATCGCACAGGCTATCGATGAGATCGCCCACGAGAACGTGACAGGGGTCCATCGAAGGGTCAGGGCACAAGACTTCAAGAGTTCAGCAGTCTAGTACTAGGTGCAGATTGTTCTTTCATCGTCTCCGAAACCAGTGAAACATGGGCTTCGAGCCAACACTGTGGTTTCTGGACATGAGAAACTTTCCTGCGAAACAGTGCAAAGGCTGTTGAACTCTTGAACCAGAACAACCAGCAGGAACTGTGAGATGCGTAATGGGGCCTAAGAATCCACACGCTAAAAACTCGCAGTTCCTGCTGGTGCTCTAAGTTTTTGCCAAACATTTCAAAAAGTTTTCAAAAGTCAAGACGGGGGGAGGGGTCTCGCAAAACCGGCCCCCCTCTGCATCGCCGGACCGGTAAAAAATGCCCCGGGGGCACTTTTAGTACAAACTTTCCACTTCTAACCTCGGTGCAAGTGTCCGAAAGCTTTGGTGAACTCGTCAGGTCTGACCTGAAAGCTGACTAAACTTTTCGATCCCGGTACCCTCAGACTTCGAAAGGAGTTGAAGCATGGCAGCGCGGCACTTCAAAGAGCCCGCAGAGCCTGAGCCCAAGAAGCCTAGGCCTCGCAAGGCGACAACTCCCGAAGGTCGCGAGCAGCAGATGATCGCGCTGGCCGTCGATGTCGCCGAACAGCAGATGTTGGCCGGCACCGCGTCAGCTCAGGTCATCACGCACTACCTCAAGATGGGTTCGACCCGCGAAGCCGTCGAGCTCGAACTCAAACGCGAAGAGATCGAAGTCGCCAAGATGCGTCGCGAGACGATGGCGGCCCAAGGTCGAATCGAAGCGGTCTACGAAGAAGCCCTCGGGGCGATGCGCGGTTACCAAGCCGGCATGCCGAAGGAGGAGGAGTACTTTGATCAGTAGATCCTACCAAGAGCTTCTCAGCTACGAGACCTTCGAGGAACGTTTCCGTTACCTCTCTCTCGGCGGCGAAGTCGGAGCGGACACCTTCGGGTTCGACCGCTACCTCAACCAGTCGTTCTACGCCTCTCGGGAGTGGAAGCGTATTCGCCAGCAGGTGATCGCTCGAGACGAGGGCCGCGACTTGGCCCTCCCCGGACACGAGATCTACGACAGGATCTACGTCCACCACATGAACCCGATGACGCCAGACGACATCAAGCACGGGAACGACGACATCCTCGATCCCGACTTCCTCATCTGCGTCACCCACCAGACCCACAACGCAATCCACTACGGCGACGAAAGAGCACTTCCCCGCCCTTTCGTCGAGCGTCGACCTGGAGACACAAAGTTGTGGTAACCCGAAAGGAGTACCAATGGAGTTGAGAGAGAACGGGCACCCCGCTCGCGACTACGACCCCAACGCACGACCCGAGGGATTCGAGGACACGGTCAACGTCGTCGCCGAGGACTCGGAAGAGGTCGACCTCGCCAAGGACCAGACCCCCGAGCTGGACGACGAGAACCTCGAGCTCGAAGACGACGAGGACGTGGACCTCAGCGGTCCCGCCACGGAAGGAGCATGATGGGCGGCATTTCCACCCCGACCAAGGTCCCCACCGCTCGTGAGTTCGTTGCCATGGCAGCGAGCCAGATCGGCACCATGGAGGGTCGCGACCCGAGTGGCAACTGGAACAACCTGACCAAGTACGGAACCTGGTACGGCATGAACGGCGTCGCTTGGTGCGGCATTTTCGTGTCGTGGGTCCTCTACATGGTCGGAGCTCTCGGCAGCCTCGGCCCGAAGTACGCCTCGTGCTGGCACGGTCTCAAGTGGTTCCGTGACCGGGACCAGACCGGCTACTGGCCCCCGCAGACCGGTGACATCTTCATCATGCGTGAGTACCACCCCGGTGTCTGGAACGCAGATGCCGACGGCTGGGCCACCGTGCACACCGGCATCGTCGAGAAGTACCTCGGCGGCGGTCGCGTCCAGACGATCGAGGGGAACACCAACAACAGCGGCTCTGCTCAGGGTAACGGCGTCTACCGCCTTATCCGTCAGGACAGCGAGACGGGCAAGCGCTTCATCTACTGCCGACCCAAGTGGGCTCCCGAGCCTGCGCCGGCACCCGCTCCCGCCAAGCCGCCGACGAACGTGTCCACCCACACGGCACCGCCGGCTCCCAAGCCGATCCCCGGTTCCGTCTACACGGGCTCGAAGAAGGTCGACGTATCCATGGTTCGTCCCGGCTACCGGAACGAGTCGGTCCGTCGCTTCAACGCTCTCGTCTGGTCGTGGCTCTGCAAGAACAGCCCGGCCTACGCCCGCGCGAACGTCGGCCTCTGGATGAAGGAGCCGTCGGCGCTCTACGGCAAGCAGGCCCAGCGGGCCACCAAGGAGATGTACCGCGTCCTGTCGTCCCGCAACCCGAAGATCTTCAAGCCTGTCACCCTGCCGACGTGGCCGGGAAAGGACGGCGTGAAGTTCATCGGGGGTCAGCCCTACTGACCGATGGATTCCGCCGAATTCCTTAGGCACTACGGCGTCAAGGGGATGAAGTGGGGTGTTCGGAAGGATCTCTACCGAGACTCCTACAACAAGGACCTCGTTCTTGAGAAGGGTTCTACGATTCAGAACGTCTCCGGTAAGACGGAGACTATTCTGGATGGTCGACCAGTTTACGGCGCCCACACCGAACTGGATCGTCTGTCATATCGTGGCGAGTATGCCGACTACGTCAAAGAGTGGCAATCTCGAACGGTCTATCAGAACGATCTGAAGGTGGTGGCGGATCTCAAGATTCCGTCACAGAAGAACGCCGTGAACGTCTTCATGAAGACGTACAAGCAAGACCCAGAAGGTATGGCTCGATCGATTGCCAAGGCGAAAGCCGACGTGTCGATGCTGGGTCATATCGGTAAGTCGTTTGGCTTGGACGTCGAGAGCCGTACCGTCAAGAACTTCGCCAAGAAGGGTGACGACTGGATCCAGAACGAGGGCTTTGCCCACTTCAACAAATCCATGATGAGCTCGGCCGAAGTCCAAGCACGATCGAAGTACTTCGACGCGCTTCTGGCGAATGGTTACGGTGGAGTCAGGGACACTCACGACATCAACAACGCCTACCGGAGCGAAGACCCGGTCATCATAATCGCGCCCCACAAGTCTTTGACACGAGGGAACGCCAGCAAGCTCACCCGGAAAGACATCGACGCAGCCGTGCTCGAGTACAAAGCACGTCTTGCGGCCGACAACCACTAGTAACAGAAGGAGGTAACCCATATTGGCTGACGTTGACGGAAGCATCCTCCAAGATGTCAAGAAGATGCTCGGTCTCGCCGCGGACTACTCCCCGTTCGATGCTGAGATCCTCTTGCATACCAACTCGGCCCTGTCCAAGCTCGACCAGCTTGGTGTAGGACCCGCAGGAGGGATGAGCATTTCTGACGAGCAGGCCACGTGGGCTGCCATCATCGGAGATGACCACCGCCTCAACATGGTCAAGACGTTCGTTGGCCTCACGGTCAAGCTCGCCTTCGACCCTCCGCAGATCGGCCATGTGCTGACTGCCATGAAGGAGCAGATCGCAGAGCAGGAGTGGCGTCTCAGCTGCACGATCGAGAACGATCGCTGGGAGGCTGCACGAGCTGGGAGGTGATCCTAGAGCGTGTCGTGGTTATTCAACTGAGGCTCACCTGCCGAGTCTTGGGACCACGAGCTGTATCTCGGCCAGTTTACATGTCATCCAATTTTTTGTTACAGGAGTGACTGATGTTACTGGTGTTACTAGTGTGACAAAAGTCCGTTTTGTTCCCCACCTCGAGAAAGGAGGTACAGATGGCACATGTTCTCCCCGACGAGGTCGTTCTTCGACACTACGGCGTTCGGGGCATGAAGTGGGGCGTCCGCAGGGACAACACCCCACAGCCAGTAGTGACCATCACCCAGCCGGGCAAGCGGGTCAAGTCCAAGGGAGGAAAGAACCTACCTCCTTCCGAGGATGCGATCGCGGTCTCGAACTACCACCGCCAGGCCAAGAAGAGCTCGACGGATGCACTCTCCACCAAGGAGCTCCAGGCTCTGGTCAACCGCATGAACCTGGAGAAGCAGTTCGCCGAACTCGAGAAGCAAGGCGTCCGAGACAGCGAGGGAAAGAAGTTCATCAAGGAGTACCTCGTGACTGCCGACAACAAGAACTTCACCCTCGACATGATCGACAAGGGCTCGGATCTTATTCCGGGCAGCAAGGCCGTCAAGATCGGCGTCAAGGTCACTGCCGCCATCGCCAAGATGTACGTCGACCACTACGGCCCGAAGGACAACGGCAAGAAGAAGGAGAAGAAGTGATGCTCGGACCACAGGAGATCGAGAACCGCTTCGGTTTCCACAAGGGCACTGTCGAGGGCCCCAACGCCACAGCCCCGAAGCACGCCGGTCTTCGTAAGAAGTTCGCCGAGCTGGCCCAGGAGCTGGACGAGGTCGTCCCCGACAGCCGTGCCAAGGCGGTCATGTTCACCGAACTCGAGACCGCAGCGATGTGGGCTCACAAGGCGATCGCCGAGACGGCGCCGCTGATCACTGAGTAACGAAAGGAGGAGCGATGGCTCTGTCGAACACCGAGGTGCCGTACTACTACGGTATCTTCCGGGAGAAGGTCAAGCGAGGAGAGATCCCCGTCAACCGCGAAGTGTCCCTTGAGATGAACCGTATCGACGCGCTCATCGCAAATCCCAACGTCTACTACGATCCTGAGCCCGTGGAAGGCTTCATCGCCTACTGCGAGAACGAGCTCACCCTGACGGATGGGTCGGATCTGGTTCTGCTCGATACCTTCAAGGTTTGGGCGGAGCAGATCTTCTGCTGGTACTACTTCAAGTCGAAGACCGTCTATGTGCCTTCCGCCGACAACCGTGGCGGCAAGCACGTTCGCAGGATGGTCAAGAAGCGGTTGATCCGCAAGCAGTACCTCATCGTCGCCCGAGGCGCAGCCAAGTCCATGTATGCCGCCTGCATCCAGGCGTTCTTCCTCAACGTGGATCCTCAGACGACAACGCAGATCACAACGGCTCCCACAATGAAACAGGCTGAAGAGGTGATGTCGCCCATCCGGACGGCCATCACCCGAGCCCGGGGTCCAGTGTTCAAGTTCCTCACAGAAGGTTCTCTGAACAACACAACTGGATCCCGGGCTCTTCGGGCCAAGCTCGCGTCCACGAAGAAAGGCATCGAGAACTTCCTCACGAACTCGATCGTCGAGATTCGTCCCATGTCAATCAACAAGCTCCAGGGCGCCCGCCCTAAGATCTCGACAGTCGATGAGTGGCTGTCAGGTGACCTCCGCGAGGATGTCATCGGAGCTCTCGAACAGGGCGCGTCCAAGCTTCCCGACTATCTGATCGTCGCCATCTCTTCGGAGGGCACGGTCCGCAACGGTTCCGGCGACACCATCAAAATGGAACTAAACAACATCCTCAACGGCGAGTACTCGGCGCCGCACGTCTCGATCTGGCACTACAAGCTGGACGACATCGAGGAAGTTGGCATGCCGGAGATGTGGCCGAAAGCTCAGCCCAACATCGACCTGACCGTCAGCTACGACGTCTATCACGAAGAGGTGGAGCGAGCCGAGAAAGCTCCTGCTACTCGGAACGATATTCTCGCCAAACGATTCGGGATCCCGATGGAAGGTCACACGTTCTTCTTCCACTACGACGAGACGCTTCCGCACGCGCCACAAGAGTTCTGGAACATGCCATGTGCTCTGGGTGCGGACCTCTCACAGGGTGACGACTTCTGTGCGTTCACCTTCCTCTTCCCGCTGCGGCGTGGGAATTTCGGCGTCAAGACTCGGAGCTACATCACCGAGCTCACCCTCAAGAAGCTTCCCGGCGCAGCCCGTGCGAAGTACCAGGAGTTCCTCGACGAGGGAAGCCTGCACGTTCTCGAGGGAACGATCCTGGACATGAACGAGGTCTACGACGATCTCGACGCGTACATCCAGGCAGAGAACTACGACGTTCGAGCATTCGGCTTCGACCCCTACAACGCTCGCGAGTTCGTAGAGCGCTGGACCACTGACAACGGTCCTCACGCCATTGAGAAGGTCATCCAGGGTTCGAAGACTGAGTCGGTTCCTCTCGGTGAGCTGAAGGATCTCGCGGCGGAGCGCATGCTCCTCTTCGACGAGCGCCTGATGCAGTACGCCATGGGTAACTGCATGGTTCTCGAAGACACCAACGGGAACCGCAAGCTTTACAAGCAGCGCCGAGACGAGAAGATCGACAACGTCGCAGCCATGATGGACGCGTTCATCGCTTGGAAGCTGCACAAAGAAGAGTTCGAGTGACCAACTAGAAAGGAGTCTCCATGCGAGACCTCAACCAGACGCCGGAGGAGTTCCTCGCACACTTCGGCGTCAGGGGCATGAAGTGGGGTGTCCGCAAGAAGTACAACGAGCGCCAGCAGAAGATCGTCAACCGTGACAAGCGGGTGGCGGAAGGCAAGGGATCCACGCTCGACAAAGTCAAGGCCATCGGCGGATCCAGCGTCGCCGAGCTCGTCGCCAATCGAGGCCTGAAGAACACGGCCAAGAAGCATGCCGAGAAGCGACAGGACCATCTCGATCGCATCAACAATGGTGAGGCCAAGACGCGCGACCTGGTTCGGTTGTACGCCGGTGTGTCCGCCGTCGAGCTCCTGAACGCCGGCCGCGACAAGAACCGCAGCTGGCGCCCGAGCTAAACCACCGTCAAAATGAGACCACCAAGAGAGAAAGGGCGTCCATGAGTGACACCGACCTGACGCCCGAAGAGTGGCTTGCTCACTACGGCGTCAAGGGAATGAAGTGGGGCGTCCGTAAGCAGGACGAGAAGACCAACCAGGCCAAGGCCGGCGTCGATCCTGCCACAGCGATGCTTGCCATCTACGGCGGCGTCGTTCTATCCGCCTTCATCGGCGCGAAGATCGCCCAGTACAACGACAGCGGTAAGAAGCACGCCAAGAAGACCGACGTCGCGGACTGGAAGTCCAACCCGGCACTCACCAAGAAGATGAGCGTCGAGCAGCTCCACGCCAAGGTCGTCAAGCCGATCAACCCGGGCTTCGGCGAGAAGGGCACGATGATGAACTGTCGCCGGTGCACCTTCGCCTACGAGCTTCGTCGTCGTGGTTACGACGTCAAGGCCACGAAGAGCAAGTACGCCACGGGCCAGGACACCGACGGTCTCCGCAAGGCGACCAACAAGAAGCATGACAACTTCGAATCGATGTGGGGTGAGAAGGCGGTTGCCACGCCGATCTACGTCAGCGCATCCCCGCAGGCGACAGCGAAGACCATCTACGACCACATCGCCAAGGAACCCAACGGATCTCGTGGAGAGCTGGCGGTTTCCTGGCTGATGGGTGGCGGTCACAGCGTCGCCTACGAGAAGGTCGACGGAAAGCCCGTCATCATCGACGCTCAGTCCGGCAAGACCTTCAAGAGCCCTAAGGAGTTCGTCGACAATTCGGGGTTCGCTCCGATGATCACCAGTGCATCGACAACGCGTCTGGACAATGTCGAGCTCAACAACGAGTTCCTGAAGAGGTGGGTGGGCAATGCTTAGTCCGACAGAAGCGAAGACTCTCCTCGAGCAGGCTCTGCCCGAGGTCTCGGTCAAGGTGATGGTTCCGTTCCGCGGATCATTTCTTGTTCGAGGCCAGCTCGAGGACCCGAACGAGGCGGACTTCACTCCGTTCTTCATCATCAACCCAAACACCGGCGAGATCGAAGAGTTCTCCGTCATCTACGACGGCGACCCTCTCCTGATCATGAAGGCGTTTTCCCAGCCCAGTCTGGTCTAGGCCAGAGTCCACCTATCTAAAGGAAGGAGGTGACTTGTGGGATTTGGTGACAAACTGAAGCATGCATGGAATGCATTTTCGGTCAATGAGCCGGACCGGTACGCGACGGCATTCCCCGGCGGAGGCGACTTCGTCATCGGGAACAGTCGTCCGGATCGTTTGCGGATCACGACGACGAATGACCGCTCTATGGTCGGAGCGATCTACACCCGTCTGGCGACCGATTTCGCAGCCATCAGCATCAGACACGTTCGGCTCGACGACAACGACCGTTTCACGGAAGAGATCGTTTCGGGTCTGAACAACTGCCTCAAGCTCGAAGCCAACCTCGACCAGGGGGCGCGAGCCTTCAAGCAGGACATCGCACTCACGATGTTCGAGCACGGTTATCTCGCTTTGGTCCCGGTGGACACCTCCGTGGACCCTGGCATCACGGCCGGCTTCGATGTCCTCACGATGCGCGTCGGTCATATCGTCAAGTGGTACCCCCAGCACGTCCGGGTGAGTGTCTACAACGAGAAGACCGGCAAGCGTCAAGAGGTCACGGTGCACAAGACCAAGTGCGCTGTCATCGAGAACCCGTTCTACAACGTGATGAACGAGACGAACTCAACGCTCCAGCGACTTATTCGGAAGCTCTCGCTTCTGGACTCGGTCGAAGAGGCTGCAGGTTCGGGCAAGCTCGACCTCATCATCCAGCTGCCGTACGTCGTCAAGTCCGAAGCACGCAAGGCTCAGGCCGAGCAGCGACGGAACGAGATCGAGGTGCAGCTCAAGGGGAGCAAGTACGGTATCGCCTACACGGACGGTACTGAGAAGGTCACGCAGCTCAACCGCCCGGCCGAGAACAACCTTTTGGGGACGATCGAGTACCTCACCAAGGAGCTCTACGGCCAGCTGGGTCTCACCCCAGAGATCATGAACGGCACGGCGGACGAGAAGACCATGCTCAACTACTACACGAGGACGATCGAGCCCCTACTCGAAGCCGTCGTGGAGGGCATGAAGCGCGTATTTCTCACGAAGACGGCCCGTTCCCAGGGGCAGTCGATCGAGTACTTCCGCGACCCGTTCAAGCTGCTTCCCATCTCCGCGATCGCCGACATCGGCGACAAGCTGGCTCGAAACGAGGTTCTCACCTCCAACGAGCTCCGTCAGGTCCTCGGCTTCAAGCCGAGCAAGGACCCGAAGGCGGATCAGCTGATCAACAGCAACATGCCTCAGTCCGACACGGGTCTTCCTCCTGCCAATGATCCGGCAGCGGTCGACCCGAACGCGGATCCAGCGGCACCGACAGACCCTTCGGTCCAAGGTAACGACGCCGAATCGATCATGAACTCGGCTCTGGATGAAGTCAACTCCTCACTCGACGGGATCTTCCAGACTCTCGGGATCGAGGGTTAATGGCGCAGGCTTACGACGCGTACGACCGGGCCAAGGCCCATGAGTACTACCTTCGAACCCGGAAGCTCAAGGGTCGAAAGAAGGGTACGGACAAGCCGGCTCTTTCTTCGATCCGACCGGGAAGCCACGCCCCTCGCGGACTCGGCAAGAAGGCGTCCAAGGCGACCAAGTCGCCCGAACAACTTCGAAGCGAAGCTCAGGTGAAGGTTGCAGCCATCAAGGCTCGCATCACGAAGCTCGAGACAGCCTTGAAGGCGTTACTCAAGGAGTCCAACTCTTCCAAGAGCAAGACGAAGACCCCGGAGAAGACTGGCACACAGAGCAAGTCGAGCGAGAAGCCGCTGACTGCTGCCCAGAAGGCAGACAAGAAGAAGGCCAACGCGGAGTACTACGACAAGAACAAGAAGCCAGCTGAGAAGAAGTCGACCGGAACGCACGACATGACGAACGAGCAGAAGATCGAAGAGGTCCGAAAGCAGATCAAAGCAGCCCGGGCTCAACTCCGAGCTGCCATGGCTCGTGCATCCCGATCGACACATCACCCCGCAAACGGCATGAAAGGCCGTTGAACCCACTAGGAAGGAGAACGCCTCAAAATGGAAGGTAACGCTGACTTCAGCGGCTACGCCACAAAGGCCAATCTCGAGTGCTCCGACGGGCGGACCATCATGCCGGAGGCTTTCCAGCACATGGATGGCCGGCAGGTCCCGCTCGTCTGGCAGCATGACCACTCCAGCCCGACCAACGTCCTTGGTCACGCGATCCTCGAGGCAAGGGAAGACGGCGTCTACGCGTACGGCTTCTTCAACGACTCGAAGGAAGGCCGCAAGGCCAAGCAGCTCGTCGAGCACAAGGACGTCAACTCGCTGTCGATCTACGCGAACAACCTCGTGGAGCGCAGCAAGCAGGTCTTCCACGGTGTCATCCGCGAGCTGTCGCTGGTTCTCGCCGGCGCCAACCCGGGCGCACTGATCGACAACATCGCCATCGCCCACGGTGACGGCGGCATCACGACGCTCGACGACGAGGCCATCATCTTCACCGGCCTCACCCTCAGCCACACCTCGCTCGACGACGCACCCGAGGGTGTCGAGGTCGACGAGGAGGACGAGGTCGAAGAGGAGGACCAGGAGCTGGAGCACGCCGCCGGCGACACCAAGACCCTGGCCGACGTCTGGAACTCCATGAACGAGGAGCAGCAGGCTCTCGTCAACTACATGGTTGGCGCTGCCATGGAGGGCAACAGCTCTGTGCAGCACTCCGCGGATTCCGACGAGTCCGACAACCCCGACTCCGAGAGCGACTCGGACGACGACAACGAGTCCGAGGACAACCCGTCCGACGACGCTCTCACACACGCCGACAAGGAAGGCAACAACGAGATGACCCACAACCTGTTCGAGGGCGCCGGCGACAAGAAGATCGCTGCCCCCACCCTCTCCCACGACGCCCTCGGCGTCATCGTCTCCGACGCCCAGCGCCTCGGCTCGCTCAAGGAGTCCTTCCTCGCGCACGCCGGCACGTACGGCATCGACGACATCGACATGCTGTTCCCGGACGCCCAGGCGGCTTCCGCGACGCCGGAGCTCATCGCTCGCCGCACCGAGTGGGTCGCCCCCGTCCTCGACGGCGCGAAGCACTCCCCGTTCTCGCGCATCAAGTCGCTCGCGGCGGACGTGACGGCGGACGAGGCCCGAGCCAAGGGTTACGTCAAGGGCAACCTCAAGAAGGACGAGGTCGTCAAGCTCCTCAAGCGCGTCACGACCCCGACCACGGTCTACAAGAAGCAGAAGCTGGACCGCGACGACATCGTCGACATCACCGGCCTCGACGTCATCGCCTGGCTCAAGTGGGAGATGCGCTTCATGCTCGAGGAGGAGCTCGCGCGTGCGATCCTCATCGGTGACGGTCGCGAGCCCGACGACGACGACAAGATCAACGAGGAGAACATCCGTCCGATCGCGTGGGACGACGAGATGTACTCCCACAAGGTCACGGTTCCGACCAACACGGACACCGAGGGCATCATCGAGACGATCCTGCGTTCGCGCAAGCACTACAAGGGTTCGGGTTCGCCGACGCTCTTCACCACGGACGACATCCTCACGGACATGCTCCTGGTCAAGGACTCCCTCAAGCGCCGGGTCTACCCGACGATGCAGGAGCTGGCCCAGGCCATGCGCGTCAGCAACATCGTCGTGGTCGAGGTCATGGAGAACGAGCCCGACCTGCTCGCGGTCATCGTCAACATGAGCGACTACACCATCGGTGCCGACAAGGGCGGCCAGCTGGCGATGTTCGACGACTTCGACATCGACTACAACCAGCAGAAGTACCTCATCGAGACCCGCATCTCGGGCTGCCTGACGAAGCCGAAGTCGGCCCTCGTCATCCAGCGCGTGTCGGGCACCACGGTGAGCCCGGACGTCCCGGCCTTCAACCAGGCCACGAACACCATCACGATCCCGACCGTGACGGGCGTCCAGTACTACGACATCACCGACCCGACGGGCAGCGGCACCCTGCTGACCGCCGGCGCCAAGGTCATCACCAAGACGACCGACGTCGAGGCCCGTCCGGCCGACGGCTACAACTTCCCGCACAACACCGACGCCGACTGGACCTTCGCCTACAAGGCCTGAGTCCTGTAGCAAGCCAAGGCTATGCGGTTCTACGGGAACATCGGCTACGGCTTGCAGACGGAAACCGCAGCCGGCGTGTGGGACGACATCATCACCGAGAGACCATATTTCGGAGAAGTTGTTCGTTCCGCACGCCGGCTGTCGGACGGCACACAAGTCCTTCCGGACATATCTGTGTCGAATTCCATCAGCATCGTTGCGGACGCGTTCGCACTCGACAACTTCATGTATATGAAGTACGCCGAATGGAACGGGGTGCGCTGGGTTGTCAATCTCGCGACGATTCAGCGCCCCCGGCTCGTCCTGGAATTGGGAGGTGTGTACAACGGACCGACGCCTGGAACTCCATGAGACTCTCAAGTCTCTAGTTCCTGACGACACCCAAGTATATTTCCAACCCAAGCCCGGAATCACGATGACCTACCCGGCCGTCGTGTACAAGCGAGCTCCAGCGGACACCAAGCACGCGGGAAACCAGCCGTACAACGTCACCGACCAGTACGAGATCACGGTTATCGATCGGAATCCTGATTCTCAGATCCATCGTGCCATCGCGACTCTGCCGTCGGCTCGACACAGCCAGTTCTTCATTTTTGAGGGACTGAACCACGACGTTTACACCTTGTTCTTCTAGAAAGGAAGAATGCACACATGACTCGAGTTCTTTGGGACCAGGTCGGTGAGCGCCGGATCGAGACCGGTGTCGACCGCGGGGTCCTCTACATCCCCAACAACGTCGGCGTGTACGACATGGGCTACGCCTGGAACGGTCTCACGGCCGTCACGGAGAAGCCGTCGGGCGCCGAGAGCAACAAGCAGTACGCCGACAACCAGGTGTACATCAACCTCATGTCTGCCGAGGACTTCAGCGGCACCATCGAGGCCTTCACCTACCCGATCCAGTTCGCTTCGTGCGACGGCTCTGCCGTCTCGGCGGCGGGTGTCTACATCGGCCAGCAGGACCGCCAGTCCTTCGGCCTCTCGTACCGCACCCTCGTCAAGACCGACACGAACGCGAACGCCGGCTACAAGCTCCACCTCGTGTACGGCGCCATGGCGTCGCCGTCCGAGAAGGGCTACAGCACGGTCAACGACAGCCCCGAGGGCGTCGGCCTGAGCTGGGACTTCTCGACCACCCCGGTCGCGATCTCCACGCTGGTCGGCGGCAAGACGCTCAAGCCGTCCGCGATCATCACGGTCGACTCGACGCAGGTCCCCTCGTCCAACCTCTCGGCCCTCGAGGACGCCCTGTACGGCACCGCCGGCACGGCTCCCCGTCTGCCCACCCCGGACGAGGTCATCGCGATGTTCGCCGGCGCCCTGACGGTGGTCACCCCGACCGTCCCGACGGCCACCACGGCGGGTCTCATCACGATCCCGACCGTCACAGGTGTCGAGTACCGTCGTGGCGACACGAACGTCAAGGTCACCGGTTCGGTCCAGATCCCTGGCGCCATCGGTGCGACGCTCATCATCAAGGCAGTGCCCGCCTCCGGCGCGTACGTCTTCACGGCCGGCGTCGACGACGACTGGCTCTTCACCAAGACCACCTGATCGATCTGATCAAGGTCTAGCACAACGAAAGGAGGCCAGAGAGTGCTCTCTCTACCAATCTACGGACCCGAACTATTCGATGAGAAAGTTGAGCGGTTCACGCGCGCGGAGCTTTTCCGTTTGGAGCTCGAGCACTCTCTGGTCTCCCTTTCAAAATGGGAGTCAAAGTTCGAAAAGCCCTTCCTTGGGGAGGGTGAGAAGACCGAGGAAGAGCTGCTCTGGTACATCAACGCGATGCATCAGGGCGACAATCTTCCTCCGGATCTTCACCTGTACCTTACGGACGACCACGTCGTAAAGGTCAACGAGTACATCAACGCCAAGATGACGGCAACCTGGTTCTCTGAGAACGACGACAAGAAGAACAAGGAAGTCATCACTGCGGAGGTCATCTACTACTGGATGGTCTCCCTCCAAATCCCATTCGAGTGCCAGCACTGGCATCTCAACCGTCTCATGACACTGGTTCGAGTCATCAACGAGAAGAACGCGCCGCCCAAGAAGCTCTCTCGAGAGCAGATCATGGAGCGGAACCGTCGTCTCAACGAAGAGCGCCAGAAGAAGTACGGTACATCCGGCTGAAAGGAGGTAACTAATGTCAAGAGTGACCTGGGCAGATCCCGGCACCCGTTTCTACGAGACCGGCGTCGATCGCACGGTGCTCTACGTCAACAACGTCGGCGTTGCCTGGAGTGGCGTCAAGTCCATTTCCGAGAGCCCGACCGGTGGAGCCGCCAAGCCCTACTACATGGACGGCATCAAGTACCTGAACATCGCCGGTAAGGAAGAGTTCGAAGCCACCATCGAGGCCATGGGCTCTCCGACGGAGTTCGCGCCATGCGATGGTCGACAGGCAATCAACAACGGCCTCTTCGCCCACCAGCAGCCTCGCAAGGCCTTTAGCCTGTCATATCGCACCCTCGTCGGAAACGACACGGTCGGTCAGGCGTTCGGCTACAAGATCCACCTCGTCTACAACGCTCTCGCGGCTCCGACCGATCGACAGTACTCCACGACGGGTGACTCGTCCGATCCGACGATGAAGAGCTGGGCCCTCACGACGCTTCCTCCGTCCCTGACGGGCATGAAGCCGACGGCACACTTCGTGATCGACTCTCGGTCGACGCCGAAGGGCCTGCTCAAGGCCATCGAGGATATTCTGTATGGCTCTGATGCCGCAGACCCTCGTATGCCTCTCGTCTCGGAACTCATCACGATGTTCCAGAGCGAGGGACCCGTGACGCGCACAAACTACGCCACGAACCCGGGGTTCCGCACATACGGCGGTTTCACGACGGAAGTTCGACGCAACCTTGTCGCGAACTCGGCCTTCAAGCTTGTCACTGTCGCATCCGAAATGCGCCGGAACCTCTGCACCAACCCCAACTTCGAAGCCAACAACACGACGGGTTGGTCCAACTACACCGGCTGTTCGACTCTCGCGGCTTCGACGTCGGCCGCATATTCCGGAACCTACGGCATGCGAGTTACGGCGGATGGAACTTCGGCCGTTCCGCGCGTATCCATGAACATCGCTTCGACGGCAGCCAACGAGTTCATTTCAATGACTGTTCGTACGCGACTAGTGTCTGGAACTGGATGGGCGGGCAATGCCGCGCCGTATTTCATCCTTCGTGGGCCTCTCACGGCCGGTGGAGAATGGACCAGTGCCGCACAAACAACCGGCGCCGCCGATGCAAACGGTTGGCGCTACGTGACGATCACCGCCACAATCCCGGCGGGTGCATCTGGCGCTACGACGGTCAATGTCGGATGGAACAACGTCGCTGCTCCTCCGAACACGGCGCAGTTCGATGTTGACCTAGTCCTCATTGAGAAGTCACAAGTTCCGATGCCGTACTTCGACGGTAACACCGCGGCGGCCGATGGTCTGACATATTCGTGGGTGGGAACGGTCAATGCCAGTGCGTCGATCGCTTCGGGAATGCAACTCTCCACCACCAGCCTTAAGGGGTACACCCGACCCACATGGGCGGTCGTCGGTGGAGCCGGCGATGGAACGAACAGCATGTTGACTTACGTTGGCTTGATGTCATCGACAGTCAGTCCGATCAACTCATTGCTGATGTTCAGCTATGACGGACCACTCGCCGATCCCGGGCAGACGGTCTCCGGTCGTTTTCGTGCTCGTTTGAGGAATGCAACCGCATCTATCGGCATCAGTCCGAGGTTGTTCGCATACACCTCGGGAGGCTCGGGTCTCTCGAACATCTCCACGGGGGCAAACGTCACCATCCCAGCGGATGGCAGTTGGGTCGATGTCGTTATTCCCGGCGGCGTTCTTCCAGCAACAGCCGCTCAAGCGCGGTTCTATGTCAACTGCACGTCGTTGCCCGAAATCCAGAACTCGGCGATTCTCGAGGTGTCCAACCCACTCATCGAGAAGACGGACGTGCCTCTTCCCTGGTTTGACGGCAACACGCCGGCTTCCGATGGGTTGACCTATTCGTGGACGGGTACCGCCAACAACAGCCCGGCCATCGCCACAGGAAAGGCCGTCGCAACCGTGGCTTCGTCAGCGAACGTGGTTATTTGGCAAGGCGCGGATGGGGCTTCGTTGCGGGTGCTTTCTAAGACCGGCGTGTCCGGATTCTTTGAGGTATCCAGCTCGCTAGCGGTTCCAGTCGTTGATGGCGATGTGGTCACGGTCTCGGTTGACGTGGCGGCAGATGCTCCAGCACAGGCGCTACTCGTCACTGCACAAACCGGAACTGCACAGAACACAAACGGTTCTCCGGTCAACGTTGGCGTCACGCCGATTCGAATGGCTTTGACGAGCCTGCCGACGGTCGGCGCAACGTTCTTGAGACCGTTGTTCTTCCCGCAAACCAATTGCGTCATCTACACGCTCGGCAACCTGTTGCTCGAGAAGACGGGCAAGGTGCAGTCATATTTCGATGGAAGTACCGTCGATGCTGACAAGTACTTCTACTACTGGGACGGGACGCCCGACGCTTCAACGTCCCACATCAACACCTGGAACTAACCAAGGAAGGAGACTCATTCATGACCAGACTTATTTGGGCCGACAGGTCCTACGAGGCTGGAGTCGATCGGGGCGTTTACTACACCCCCGGGGGCACCGGCGTGGCCTGGAACGGCTTGACGGGCGTGAATGAGTCTCCTTCTGAGGTGGGTCAGCTCTCCAGTCATATCGACGGAGTCCGTGTGTACCGACGCCCTCGCGGCGAGGCATTCGGCGGATCCATCGAAGCCTTCACGGCCCCCGACGCGCTATTCGAGGACATATTCTCGCAGCGACGTCGCAAGAACTTCGGTATGAGTTACCGTGTAATGACGGGCGACTCATACAAGATCCATCTCGTCTACAACATCCTTCTTTCCGTCCCCGACGTGACCTACACCCAAGACCAGGGAGAGGCCGATCCATTTTCATGGAACTTCACGACAACGCCTCTCCCCATTCCTGGGATGAAGAACTCGGCTCATCTGGTGATCGATGCCCAGACGGCGTGGCCTGGTGCTCTCTCGGCCATCGAGAGTGTTCTCTATGGGGACGACTCTATGGATGCATCGCTCCCGAGCCCCATGCAGGTTGCCGACATTTTCGAGGTCAACTCGATCCTGCGAATCGCCGACAACGGAGACGGGACATGGACCGCGACCGGTCCTGATGAAGCCTTCGCATTTTTCGGCGACGGTACCTTTCAACTCAACTGGCCTTCGCTCGAGTACATCGACGACAACACGTTCAAGATCAAATCCTGGTGAAAGGAGTTTCCAATGGCCCAAGCAACTGCGTTCACTGCGGCGCGCTCTCAGCAGATCGAAGACCAAGCCGTCACGAGCGGAAGCGTTGACGCTGCTGGAAACCTGACACTCGTTCGTCACGACGGAACGACCATCGCGGCAGGCAACGTCAAGGGTCCCCAGGGTGATCCGGGCGACAACGTCGACGCCAAGGCATATTCCGACTCGGGAGACGCCACGACTCTGGCTTCGGCCAAGAGCTATGCCGACACCAAGGACGCAACCACCCTTGCCTCGGCGAAGAGCTACACCGACGGACTCGTTAAGACCGTCGCCATCGTCGGTGCGGTCGATCTCAACACCTACATGACGCCGGGCATCTTCTCGGTGAACCTCACCGCCGACGCGACCGCAGGGACGAACTATCCGTCACCAGCAAGCGCCGGCATTCTCGAGGTAGATGCGGCTGCAACTGGAGACTACGTCTACCAGCGCTTCATCCCGTACGGGCCCTACGGCAACTCGATATTCGTCCGAACCCGATACAACGGAACGTGGTACCCCTGGTCCTCAACGACTGCGGGCGCCTATGCCGTCCAGATGGGTACGGGCACGGTCAACACGGGCGTCGTGACGGCTCTCGGCTTCGGAGCCACTCCGCTGAGCCCGGCCAACGGCTACGCGCGAGCAACCAACCGAATCACAGTCCCAGGGACGGGCACGTATTCCCTCTCGTACCGCTACCGCTTCGTCAACGGTACGACGGGAACCACACGAGCTTTCGTCGAGCTCACTCTCGCCTCGCTTGCTTCGCACACCTACTCGATCGCAAACGACACGGGCTTCATCGCTCGCGCATATTGCGGTCAGAACGAAGACGCTGGCGAGGTAGGCGTGTCTGCGGTTGCACTGCAGGCTGGCGCTCAGATCGGCGGCAACGCATATCAGTCCTCAGGCGCTGCTCGACAGATCGACGGCGTTCTGACCATTCAAAGAACAGGATGAAACGCATGGCAGGATTCGCCGTCAACCGAGGAAACCTCGACCTGAAGGCTGCTCAGACCATCGTCGACGTGCGGGAGGCTTTCCGCAGCGTTCGCACGGTCCAGGCCGCTCTCGCCAACCTCACCGACGTCGATGGAGTGGACCCGCTCACCACGGGCGACTTCGACTACACCCCCGACGAGGCGTACCTCATCCGTCTCGTCTTCGGCGATCTCAACGCGCTCGCCGTCCAGTCGATTCTCGACACCGGTCGGAAGCTCACCGGCCTCGAGTGACCTGAAAGGAGCCTGATGCCCATATCCATGGAGTCGAAGGGCTCTTTCAAGAATCTCGAGAAGTTTCTGTCTCGAATGAACAACCTTCAGATCGAGTCGATTCTGTCGAAGTTCGGCGCCCAAGGAGTTCAGGCTCTTCGGGCAGCCACCCCCGTTTCGACCGGTCTCGCCGCCTCTTCTTGGTCCTACGAGGTCATCAAGACGGGGCGGCGATGGACCGTCGCTTGGAACAACACCGACATCGAGAACGGCTACCCGGTCGCCGTCATGATCCAGTACGGACATGGAACGGGCACGGGCGGTTACGTCCAAGGCATCGACTACATCAATCCCGCACTCAAACCCTTGTTTCAGCAACTCGCTGACGAAGTATGGAAGGTGGTTAAAACAGCATGAGCAGCATCGACGAGCGCGTTGTCGAAATGAAGTTCGACACTTCCGCCTTCCAGCGTGGCGTCCAGGTCACCCTCGATGGGCTCGCCAAGCTCAAGGACAAGCTCCAGTTCAAGGGCGGCGGCAAGGGTCTCGAAGAGGTCGAGGCGAAGGCCAACAAGATCTCCTTCAAGGGTGTCGAGTCCGGTCTGCAGTCCCTCACGGACAAGTTCAAGACCATGTCTCTTGTCGGAATCACGGCGGTCACAAACCTCACCAACAAGGTCGTGGATGCCGGGCTCAACATGGGCAAGGCGCTGTCGATCTCTCCGATCATGGACGGCTTCTCCGAGTACGAGCTCAAAATGGGATCGATCCAGACCATTCTGGCGAACACCCGAAACGACGGCACCAAGCTCAAGGACGTCTCGAACGCCCTCAACGAGCTCAACAAGTACGCCGACAAGACCATCTACAACTTCGGCGACATGACCGCCAACATCGGTCGATTCACCAACGCTGGCATCAAGCTTCAGCCTGCCGTCAACATGATCAAGGGTTTCTCGAACGAGGCTGCGGCCTCAGGCACCAAGTCCGAGGAAGCCGGTCGTGCTGCATACCAGCTGTCCCAGGCCATGCAGAAGGGTAAGGTTTCCCTCGAAGACTGGCGATCCCTGACCAACGTCGGCATGGGTAACGCCATGATGCAGCAGGATCTCGTCAAGATCGCCTCCGCCATGGACACGTTCTCGGGCAAGGGCATCACGGCCAAGCAGGCCCAGAAGGGGTTCAACGACAGCCTTGAGAAGGGCTGGCTGACGGCCGACGTCATGGGCAAGTACCTCGAGATCATGTCGAAGGACTTCGCCCACATGACCAAGAAGCAGGTTGAGGCCGAGAGGGTTTCGCTGCGGAAGCTCGGTCTGGACGAGAAGGAGATCAGCAACCTCATCGCCAAGCAGAAGGTCGCTCAGGAAGCTGCACAGAAGGTTCGCACCGCGACCCAGCTGTTCGGCACCCTGAAGGAAGCGATCGGATCTGGCTGGGCTGAAACCTTCGAGTTGATCCTCGGTAACTTCGACGAGGCAACCGACTCCTTCACCAAGCTGTCGGACCTCTTCGGCGGTGTGGCTCAGGCCTCGGCGACCTCCCGAAACAACATGCTGAAGGACTGGAAGAAGAACGGCGGCATGACTGCGCTGGCCGACAGCATGGTCGCTGCGTTCGAAGCACTCCAGGCGGCTCTCAAGCCGATCAAGGATGCCTTCCACGAGATCTTCCCGCCTATGACGGGCAAGCAGTTGGCGAACATGACGATCGCTCTGAAGGAGTTCCTCCAGGGGCTCAAAATGGGACCCGAAACGGCCGCAAAGGTCAAGGCCGCTTTCAAGGGTCTCTTCGCCATCTTCAGCATCGGTCTCACCATCGGCAAAAAGATCTGGCATCTGTTCGTGGACCTTTGGCAGACGCTCACTGAAGGTTCGGGTCCGTTCCAGGATCTGATCCTGAAGGTCAGCGCATGGCTCGTCGGCGTCGACAAGGCGCTCAAGTCGGGGAAGGGTCTCAACGATTTCTTCCGAGGTCTGACCACCGTCCTAACGGCACCGATCAAGTTCTTCCAGGCCTTCGGTCGGGTCATCATGGACATATTCTCTGGCAAGGGCATGAGCTCGAAGCCGATCACGGACGCGCTCGATGCGATCAAGAACCGCATCAACCCGCTGAAGGGATCGAGCGAAAAGCTCAAGCAGGCCTGGGAAGGCGTCAAGAAGATGTTCTCGGGCATCGCCACCTTCTTCGCTCCGTTCGCTCTCGCTCTCAAGGACGCCTGGAGCAAGCTGTTCCAGTCCATCAAGGACGGGATTGCGACGCAGGACTACAGCCAGATCCTGGACACGATCAGCACCGGTCTTCTCGGAGGTCTGGTGCTCATGTTCAGGAAGTTCTTCAAGAACTTCGACGGCAGCATCGGTCTCGATCTCGGCGGAGGAATGCTGAGCAAGATCGGGGACTCTTTCGAGGGTCTCACCGGAACGCTCGAGTCCATGCAGACGAAGCT
>Ga0157369_10000385_pt1 | contig 58590 bp, 54 predicted proteins | sample C25metaG_FD_113461 | JGI IMG/M metagenome (GOLD analysis project Ga0157369, IMG submission 113461) | Corn rhizosphere microbial communities from Kellogg Biological Station, Michigan, USA - C2-5 metaG | ecosystem: Host-associated > Plants > Roots > Rhizosphere > Soil | place: USA: Michigan... | reverse complement strand
CTATAACGGCCAGGTCATACAGGCGCTTCGCGAAACCGCCGACGCAGTGACGAGCGAGCAGATGCTCGCGAAGCGTCTGGCGGAATCGAAAAGCGCGCTGGCCGCCTATGAAGACGCGCTTCGACTCGCGCAGCTGCGCTACCAGCACGGGCTGTCGACCTATCTCGACGTTCTGACGGCGCAGGAAAGCGTCGTCAGCGCGCGTCTCACGGTCGCTCAGCTCAAAACCCGCGCCTTCACACTGGACGTACAACTGGTCCGAGCACTCGGCGGCGGCTTCTCTGCCGCTCCCAACCGCGCCGGCATCAGCGCCTGAGCTTTTGGAGAATGGATATGGCCGAAAGAGATCCCAACGAAACCCTCGCCGGCGAGCACGAAGAAGTGCTGCCCACCCAGGCCGAAAAGGCAGCGGTTGCTCAGACCGCGGACCCGCGCCGAAAAAGGGCGTTGCTCGGTCTTGCGGGCGCTTTGCTGCTGGCCGGCGGTGGGTGGTACATGTTTCATGACACGGGACACGTTTCAACCGACAACGCCTATGTCGGAGCCGATTCCGCGCAGGTGACCCCGCTGGTCGCGGCAGCGGTCGTCGACGTTCCCGTCGCCGATACGCAATTCGTGCATCGCGGCGACGTTCTGCTGCGCCTCGACGACACCGATGCAAAACTGGCGGTGGAGCGCGCTGAAGCGGCCTATCTGAAGGCAAGGCGCGAGTTCGCGCAGACTTCCGCGACCGGCGGGTCGCTTGCGGCGCAAGTCACCGCCAAGGAGGCTGACATCGGCCAGGCGCGCGCGCAACTCGCGGCCGCCGAGTCCGCGTATCAGAAGGCCCGGATCGACCTCGATCGGCGCCAGCAGCTTGCCTCGACGGGAGCGGTCTCCGGCGATGAGCTGACCAGCGTCCGTAATGCCTATGCCGCTGCCCAGTCGAACCTTGGAGTCGCCCGCGCCGCAGTCGCTCAGGCCGACGCGCAGCGTGGCGCGGCGCAGAAGACCTATGCCGCCAACCAGGCGCTGATCGAAGGCACGTCTACTGACGACAATCCCGATGTCGCCGCCGCCAAGGCTGCGCTCGATCAGGCTCGGATCGACCTAGAGCGTACGGTCATCCGCGCGCCGATCGACGGAGTCGTCACCAACCGGCAGGTCCAGGTCGGACAGCGCGTCGCTGCCGGATCGCAGGTGATGACGATCGTTCCGGTCGGCAAGGTCTATGTCGATGCCAACTTCAAGGAAGGGCAGCTGGCTCGAGTCCGCACTGGACAACCGGCGACTCTCACCTCCGATCTCTACGGCAGCAAGGTGGTCTATCATGGCACCGTGCAGGGTTTCGCCGGGGGTACCGGGTCGGCCTTCGCACTGATCCCGGCGCAGAACGCGACCGGCAACTGGATCAAGGTGGTGCAACGGCTGCCAGTCCGGATCGCTATCGACCCGAAGGATCTCGCCGCGCATCCGCTCCGCGTCGGCCTTTCGATGGACGCCGACGTCGACATTTCGGGCAAGGCGTCGCGCTGATGGCGAGCGCCGCCACCCCTGCTCCGCGTCAGCTGGCGACGAGCACGATCATGCTCGCCGGCTTCATTCTGGCGATCAGCAATTTCATGGTCGTGCTCGACATCACGATCGCCAACGTCTCCGTTGCGCACATCGCTGGTGGTCTCGGAATCTCGCCGAGCGAGGGAACTTGGGTGATCACCTCCTACGCGGTCGCCGAAGCGATCTGCGTTCCGCTGACCGGCTGGCTCGCCAAGCGCTTCGGCGAAGTGCGCGTGTTCATCGCCGGGATGATCGGCTTCGCGCTCTTCTCCTTCCTCTGCGGAACCTCCGAAAATCTTGGGATGCTGATCGCCTTCCGCATCGGCCAAGGGCTTTCCGGCGGCCCGATCATGCCGATCAGTCAGACCCTGCTGCTGCGCATTTTCCCGAAGGAAAAGCATGCGATGGCGATGGGCATCTGGTCGATGACCACCATTACGGCTCCGATCTTCGGGCCGATCCTGGGGGGAGTCATCAGCGACAATTGGGGCTGGAACTGGATCTTCTTCATCAACGTCCCGATCGGCATCGCCTGCTCGTTCGCAGCGGTGGCGATGCTTCGCCAGTTCGAATCGGCGACGGAGAAGATGCGGGTCGACGTGGTCGGTCTCGGCCTGCTGGTCACGGCCATTGGCGCCCTTCAGATGATGCTGGATCTCGGCCGCGAGCGCGACTGGTTCGGGAATCCCTTCATCATGACGCTGGCGGTCATCTCTTTCGTCGGCTTCGCCTTCCTTCTGGTGTGGGAGTTGTTCGAGCGCGAACCGATCGTCGATCTCAAGGTCTTCCGCCATTCCGGCTTCACGTTCAGCGTTTTGGCGATGGTGTTCACCTACGGCACCTTCTTCGCCAGCCTTGTGGTGATTCCGATCTGGCTGCAGGGCGCGCTCGGCTACACCGCGACCTATGCCGGTTACGCGATGGCGTTCAACGGGATGATCGCCGTGGTGATGGCGCCGGTGGCCGCCATCCTGTCGCAGAAGGTCGACCCGAGGCTGCTCGTCTCGGGCGGCATCGTCTGGATGGGAATCACGTCGCTACTCCGGACGATCTGGTGGACCAGCGACGCCGATTTCTGGACCCTGGCCATTCCACAGCTGATCCAGGGCGCAGGCATGCCCTTCTTCTTCGTGCCACTGACGACCTTGGCTTTGGGGGCGGTGGAGGAGAATGAAGTCGCCTCCGCGGCGGGCGTGATGAACTTCATGCGCACGATGTCCGGAGCGATCGCTACCGCGATCGGCGTGACCATGTGGCAGGACGACGCGCAGAGCGCCCGCAACGACCTGACCGGGATCCTCCACGGCGCCTCGTCGACCATGCAGGCGCTGCAGGCACGCGGCTTCAGCGTCGAGCAGTCGCGGCAGTTCGTCAGTCAGCTGGTCGACGGCCAGGCAACTGCGGTTTCCACCGTCCAGCTATTCGCGCTCGCCGCGGCGCTCTTCGTCGGGTCGGCCGTGGTCATCTGGTTCGCGCCTAAGCCCAAGCACGCCGTCGCGATGGGCGGCCATTAAGGAGGCATCGATGACCTCATTGTTCGTAGAGCTGCCCTGGTCGCGCAAGGCATTGGGTCGAGAGGATTCCGGACCAGCCGAGGAGGCGGCGAGCGATCGCTGCCGCGCTGGCCGACGGGCGTCATCCGAAAATCTCTTCCGGTTCCGAAGAGAGGACGGCCTGCCGCACGCATTGTAGCGGACCGGCCTTGAGCGCCGCCCTCGGGAGTGCTTGATGGCCGCGTGACCAACGGCTGGAGCTTCGCGATCGATCGCGGCGGGACATTCACCGACGTGATCGCCCGCTCGCCTGAGGGCGAGACGATGGTCGAAAAGCTGCTTTCGGAAAATCCGGACCAATATGCCGACGCAGCACTCGAAGGGATCCGCCGGATCATCGGACGGAGCGGTGGCGGCGCGGTCGCCTCGGTGCGGATGGGGACCACGGTCGCAACCAACGCCCTCCTCGAGCGCAAGGGAGACCGAGTCGCGCTGGCGATCACGCGCGGGTTCGGGGATGCACTGCGGATCGGCTACCAGGCGCGGCCGGAGATTTTCGCCCGGCACATCGTACTGCCCGATCAACCGTACGAGCAGGTGGTCGAAATCGACGAGCGCATCGGCGCGGATGGCGAAATCGTCCGCCCGCTCAATGAGGCGCAGACGCGGGCGGCGCTCCAGCAAGTGCGCGACAGCGGAATTGACGCGCTCGCCATCGTCTTGATGCATGGCTGGCGGTTCACGCAGCACGAAACGCGCCTCGCCGAAATCGCGCGCGAACTCGGCTTCGCGCAAATCTCCGTCAGCCACGAAGTCGCGCCGCTGATCAAGCTGATCGGCCGCGGAGATACGACCGTGATAGATGCGTACCTCTCGCCGGTGCTGCGCCGCTACGTCGATCGGGTCGCGGCGGGACTTCTGCCCGAATCGCGCCTGCAGTTCATGCAGTCGAACGGCGGCCTAGCCGACGCGCAGGCGTTTCGCGGCAAGGACGCGATCCTGTCCGGCCCTGCGGGCGGAGTCGTCGGAATGGTCGCCGCCAGCTCTCCACATTTTGAAGGCGAGCCGGTGCGGCTTATCGGCTTCGACATGGGCGGCACCTCGACCGACGTGTCCCACTACGCCGGGCGTTTCGAACTGGCCGACGAAAGCATCGTCGCCGGAGTCCGCATTCGCGCGCCGATGATGCCGATCCACACGGTTGCAGCTGGTGGGGGCTCAATCTGCAGCTATGACGGGATGCGTTTCCGTGTCGGACCGGAGAGCGCCGGCGCCACTCCGGGACCCGCCTGCTATCGCAACGGCGGCCCGCTCACCGTTACCGATTGCAACCTGTTCTTGGGGCGAATCGACCCGGCGGCGTTCCCCGCTGTGTTCGGGCCTAAGGGCGACCAGCCGCTCGATCCAGACGCGTCGCGCGCGCGGCTGCAGGAGGTCGCGGAAGCACTCGGCGGCGCCAAGTCGCTGGCCGAAATCGCCGAGGGTTTCCTCGCTATCGCCGTCGACAATATGGCGAACGCGATCCGAAAGATCTCCATCGCGCGGGGTCATGACGTCACCCGCTACACGCTCGCCTGTTTCGGCGGAGCGGGAGGCCAGCTCGCGTGCCGGGTGGCGGATGCGCTGGGCATGCAGCGCATCCTTATTCATCCGCTCGCGGGTGTGCTGTCGGCCTATGGGATCGGCCTCGCCGACGTGAAGGTGATCCGGGAGGCAAGCTTCCTGAAGCCGCTGGGGACGGATGCTTCGCACGCAATCGTCGCGCTGGAGGAGGCAGCCTCCCAATCGCTGATTGGGCAAGGCTTGGAACCTGACGCAATCGAGTTCCAGCGCCGCGCCCGGCTCCGCTACGCCGGGAGCGACACGACCCTTGAGCTGCCGCTCGCCGAGCCCGATCAGATGCGCAGCGCCTTTGAACACCTACACCGCGCCCGCTTCGGCTATGTCGATAAAGCCGGCGAGGTGATCGTCGATGCGCTGGTCGTGGAGGGAGTCGGACGTTCCTCTCCTCTCCTGCATTTGCAGGGGAGGTGGCAGACCGCAGGTCTGACGGAGGGGCCCCTCCACCATGCTTCGCATGGTCCCCCTCCCCTCGAAATCGAGGGGAGGATAACCGGCCCAGCCCTGATAACCGAGACGACCTCGACCACCGTCGTCGAACCCGGCTGGACCGCCACTCGTGCAACCGACGGAGCGCTGGTGCTCACCCGAACCGCTCCGCTGCGCCGCACTCACGCGATCGGCACCGATGCCGACCCGGTGATGCTGGAGATTTTCAACAACCTGTTCATGGCGATTGCCGAAGAAATGGGGGTCGCGCTGCAATCCACCGCAACCAGCGTCAATATCAAGGAGCGGCTCGATTTCTCCTGTGCGCTGTTCGACCGCAGCGGCGCGCTCATCGCCAATGCGCCGCACATCCCGGTGCACCTCGGCTCGATGGGCGAGAGTATCCGCCACATCATCGAGACGCGCGGCGGCGGAGCGGAAGCCTGTCCTGAGCGAAGTCGAAGGAGGCGGGGCATTCGGCGGAGCGACGCCTATGTGCTCAATGACCCGTATCGCGGCGGGACCCATCTGCCCGACATCACGGTGATCATGCCGGCGTTCTATTCGGAGGAAGACAGCGAGCCGTCGGCGTTCGTCGCCGCACGCGGCCACCATACCGATATCGGCGGGATCGCACCCGGATCGATGCCGCCCGACAGCCGCACCATCGACGAAGAGGGCGTGCTCATCGACAACGTGCTCCTCGTCGACGAGGGTCGATTCCGTGAGACAGAGATACGGGCGCTTCTCGGTTCGGGCGAATGGCCCGCGCGCAATATCGATCGCAATATCTCGGACCTACGCGCACAGATCGCCGCCTGCGTTCGCGGCGCGGAAGGGCTGCTCGACGCGGTGCGAGACTATGGACGCGAGGTGGTCGACGCCTACATGCGCCACGTGCTCGCCAATGCCGAGGAATCGGTCCGGCGGCTGCTCGGGCGCCTGGACGATGGCGAATTCGATTACGAGATGGACAATGGCGCCCGCGTTCGCGTCGTCATCCGAATCGACAAGACGGCGCGCTCGGCGACGTTCGACTTCACCGGCACCAGCGATCAGCTGCCCGACAACTTCAACGCGCCTTACTCGATTGTCCGCGCGGCCTCTCTCTACGTTCTGCGCACCTTGATCGACGATCCGATCCCGATGAACGACGGCTGCATGCGACCGGTGGAGTTGATCGTCCCGGAAGGGTCGATGCTGTCGCCAAACTATCCCGCCGCCGTAGTCGCCGGGAATGTCGAGACCAGCCAGGTTGTCACCGATGCCCTGTTCGCCGCGACCGGCAAGCTGGCGCCGAGCCAGGGAACGATGAACAATTTCACCTTCGGCAACGCGTCCCACCAATATTACGAGACCATCGCCGGCGGCTCCGGCGCGGGACCGGACCATGACGGGACCAGCGCCGTTCAGACGCACATGACCAACAGCCGCCTCACCGATCCGGAGATTCTCGAAACTCGCCATCCGGTTCGGCTGGAGCGCTTCGCGATCCGGCGCGGCTCGGGCGGGGAAGGTAAGCATCACGGCGGCGACGGGGTGATCCGCGACATCACCTTCCTCGAACCCATGCGCGCCAACATCCTCGCCAACCGCCGCCGCGTTCCCCCGCGCGGAATCAAAGGTGGCGGCGACGCCAAGCCGGGCCAGAATTGGGTGGAGCGGGCCGATGGCTCGATCGAGGAGCTGACTGCGACCGCCTCGGCCGACATGAGGCCCGGCGATCGGTTCGTGATCGAGACTCCCGGCGGCGGCGGGTTCGGCTCGCCCGAATGACCTACCTCCCGCTCCTCGGAATCGCGCTCGTCGTCCTCGGCTTCGCGTTTCGGTTCAATCCACTGCTGGTGGTTGTGGTCTCCGCCATTGCGACAGGCCTTCTCGCCGGAATGGACTTCGTGAAGGTGCTGTCTGCCATCGGCAAGGGCTTCAACGACAATCGCTCGATCACGGTGATCTTCATCGTCCTGCCGGTGATTGGATTGCTCGAGCGGTACGGGCTGCAGCAGCGTGCGCGTTCGATGATCGAATCCATGCGCGGCGCGACGGCGGGCAGGCTGCTGATCGCCTACCTTGCGTTCCGGCAGGTTTTCGCTGCGCTCGGCCTCACCTCGGTTGCGGGGCACGCGCAAACGGTCCGGCCTCTCGTCGCGCCCATGGCCGAGGCGGCAGCCGAGAAGGAGCATGGGAAGCTCGACGAAGCGATAGCTGAGAAAGTGAAGGCGCTCTCCTCCGCCACCGACAACGTCGGCGCATTCTTCGGCGAGGACATCTTCATCGCGGTCGGATCCGTCCTCCTGATCCAGGGTTCGATGGCGGGGTTTGGGATCGCACTCACCCCGATCCAGATCTCGCTGTGGGCGATCCCCACAGCAATTGCCGCGTTCCTGATCCATGGCACACGGCTGCTGTGGTTCGACCGGCAGCTGGCTGTTCCCCGGCGAAGGCCGGGGTCCAGTCCCACAAAATCAACCGGCGCGGTAGCGCCGCATGGGCGCCGGCTTTCGCCGGGGAACGACGCATGATCAATCTCCACTGGGTCTACGCACTTGGCGGGGCAATGTGGGCAGCTTTTGCGGTGCTGAGCCTCCTCGATCGAAGCAACCGGCACCGTGTCGGCAATGCGCTGCTGTGGGCGCTCGTCGCGGTGAGCTTCTGGTTCGGCGACATGATCGGCGACCTCGGCAACGGCGTGCTCGTGCTCGCCATCGCGCTTGTCGCCGGAGCCAAACTCATCGGCCGAAGCGAGGGGGACTCCACGACCGCGGGTGAGCGCATCGAGCTCGCCGGGCGGTACGGAAATCGTCTCTTCCTTCCGGCGCTGATCATCCCGATCACCGCCTTTGTGGGCACCCTGCTGTTCACGTACACGCCACTGCAGGGGAGCGGCCTGTTCGATCCCAAATCGGTAACCCTGGTGTTGCTCGGCCTCGGCGTGCTGATCGCGCTCGTCGTCTGCTATGCCTGGCTGAAGCCGCCGGTACTCGCTCCGCTTCAGGAAGGGCGGCACCTGATGGATGCGATCGGCTGGGCCGCGCTTCTGCCGCAGATGCTGGCTGCGCTCGGAGCGGTGTTCGCGGCCGCGGGGGTGGGGAACATCGTCGGCGGCCTCGCCGGGTCAATCATCCCCAGCGGCAGCGTGTTCTTCGCTGTCCTGCTCTATGCGCTTGGCATGGTCGTGTTCACGATGATCATGGGCAACGCCTTCGCCGCGTTCCCGGTGATGGCGGCGGCCATCGGGATCCCGATCCTGATTCATGGGGCTCACGCGAACCCCGCTGTGATCGGAGCGGTAGGAATGCTAGCCGGTTTCTGCGGCACGTTGATGACTCCGATGGCGGCCAACTTCAACATCGTGCCTGCGGCACTGCTCGAGCTTAAGGATCAGTATGGGGTGATCAAGGCGCAGGTCGCGACCGCGGTCCCGCTGCTGATCGTCAACATCCTGATCCTCTATTTCGCGGGGTATGTATGGGCGCGCTGAACGCCGCGATGGCGTCGAGGATGGCGCGGATCGCGCTGGGCCATGTCGCCCGCGAATATCCGCACAAGCTGGATCATGTCCTGCTCGGCGACGAGGATGCGCGCACCCCGCGTGATCTGCACCCGATCTTCTTCGGAAGCTTTGACTGGCACAGCTGCGTTCATGGCTGGTGGACATTGCTGACTCTTCGGCGGCTGTTTCCGGAGATGCCACAGGCGCAGGAGATCGAGCGGCTTGCCGACGCCAGCTTCACTTCCGAAAAGATTGCGGCGGAAGGCGCATATCTCGACCGGCCGCTGTCGAACGGTTTCGAGCGGCCGTACGGCTGGGCGTGGCTGCTTCAGCTCCACCTCGAGGCGGCGCGGCACGAGGACCGAAGCTGGGGCGCCGAGCTGGAGCCCCTGGCTCGCGCCTTCTCGGAGCGATTCAAAGGCTATTTGCCGATCCTCACCTATCCGATCCGAGCGGGAACGCACGGCAACACCGCCTTCGCGCTGGTGCTCGGCCTCCAATGGGCGGAGGCGTTCGATCCCGAACTCAAGGAGCTGATCTGCTCCAGAACCCGCGACTGGTTCGGGGGCGACCGCGATTGCCAAGCCTGGGAGCCGAGCGGCGACAATTTCCTGTCGCCGTCGCTGATCGAGGCGCTCGCCATGAAACGCGCGCACGCGGCGCGCTTCCCGATCTGGTTCGAGCAATTCCTTCCGCGTCTTTCAGAGCGGCAGCCGGCTACGCTCTTCACCCCCGCCACTGTCAGCGACCGAAGCGACGGCAAGATCGCCCATCTCGACGGACTAAACCTCAGCCGCGCCTGGTGCTGGCGGGAGCTGGGTTATCCCCAGTTCGCCGAGCCTCACCTCGAGGCAGCGCTACCGCACCTCAGCGGCGACTATATGGGCGAGCACTGGCTCCAGAGCTTTGCGCTTCTGGCGCTGCTCAGTGGCACTTGAAGCGGTCGAATGGCTCGCGGCATTCCTTGCAGCGCCATTGCGCCTTGCAGGGAGTCGAGCCGAACCGGCTGACTTCCTCGGTGTCGGCTGAGCCGCAGCGCGGGCAGGTCGCCGTCGCCGCCGGGCTTGGCGGGGCGATGCCATAGGCCTTCAGCCGCTCCCGGCCTCGCTCAGTAATCCATTCGGTGGTCCACGGCGGGAACAGCACCCTCTCGATATGCACCCACTGATACCCCGCCTCGTCGAGCGCACGGCGGACCGCCTGCTCGATGGCGATGGTCGCGGGGCAGCCAGAGTAAGTCGGGGTGACCTGCACGCGGGGCGGATCGGTGGCGATGCCGCGAACGATCCCGAGGTCGGTGATCGAGACGACCGGAATCTCCGGGTCCATCACATGGTCGAGGACAGCGAGGATCGCCGCTTTATCCAGCTCTTCGACCGCGGTGGCCATGGGCCACATCCTACACCCGTTCCAGCGCCAACGCGATGCCCTGGCCGACCCCGATGCACATGGTGCAGAGTGTGAGCCTTCCGCCGCTCCGCTGAAGCTCCTCGGTCGCCGTCAGCACCAGCCGGGCGCCTGACATTCCGAGCGGATGGCCGAGCGCGATTGCCCCGCCATTGGGGTTCACATGTTCGGCGTCTGTGGGAAGGCCGAGCCGCTTGAGGACCGGGATAGCCTGGGCGGCAAAAGCCTCGTTGAGCTCGATTAGGTCAAAGTCGCCGATCTTGAGGCCCAGGCGCTGCATCAGCTTTTCAGAAGCTGGGGCCGGCCCCATCCCCATGATCCTGGGCGGGACTCCGGCGACGGCAGCACCGAGCACGCGGGCTCGCGGCGCGAGCCCATGCTTCTCGACCGCTTCTTGCGATGCGACAATTATTGCCGCAGCGCCATCGTTGACTCCCGACGCGTTTCCGGCGGTCACCGTCCCGTCCGGCTTCACGATCGGTTTCAGCTTTGCGAGCGCCTCCTCACTCGTGTCGCGCGGATGCTCGTCGCGGTCGACGACGAGCGGATCGCCCTTGCGCTGCGGGATCGAAACCGGGACTATCTCGGCGGCGAGGCGCCCGTTCTCCTGCGCCCCTTTTGCGCGCCGCTGGCTTTCGGCGGCGAAGCGATCCTGCTCCTCGCGGCTGACGTGATACTCCTCGGCGACATTCTCCGCGGTCTCCGGCATCGAATCGGTACCGAATTCATCCTTCAGGCGCTTGTTGACGAAGCGCCAGCCGATGGTGGTGTCATAGACCTCCGGGTTGCGGCTGAACGGCGCATCCGCCTTGGCCATCACGAACGGCGCGCGGGTCATGCTTTCGACCCCGCCGGCGACGAAAAAATCGCCTTCGCTCGCCTTGATCGCCCGCGCCGCCATGGCCACCGCGTCCATCCCCGATCCGCACAGCCGGTTGATCGTCGTGCCCGGAACGTTGTCGCCATATCCTGCGAGAAGCACTGCCATCCGGGCGACGTTTCGGTTGTCTTCCCCCGCCTGGTTGGCGCAGCCGAGGATCACGTCGTCGAGCTTCGAGAAATCGGCGCCGGGATTGCGTTCCTTCAGCGCACGGAGCGGAATTGCTGCGAGGTCGTCGGCCCTCACTTGCGCCAGCGCTCCGCCATAGCGGCCGATCGGGGTTCGGATCGCATCGCAGATGAAAGCGTCGGTCATTGCTGTCCTTCGAGATGCCGCTTCGACAAGCTCAGCGGCTCCTCAGGACGAACGGTTCAAAACTCCCGTTCGTGGTGAGGAGGGGCTGAGTAGCCGCGCAGCGGCGTACCGAAGACCCATCTCGAACCATCAAATCACCCCCCGCCGCATTTGATCGAGCTCGATACTCTCGAACAACGCCTTGAAATTGCCCTCGCCGAAGCCCTCGTTGCCCTTGCGCTGGATGATCTCGAAAAAGATCGGGCCGATCAGGTTCTGCGTGAAGATCTGAAGCAGAAGCCCCTGTCCTTCGGTCGGCGCGCCGTCGGCGAGGATCGCGCGCTTCTTCAATTCATCGGTAGGCTCGCCGTGTCCCTTCACGCGCTCGTCCACTAGCTCGTAGTAAGTGTCGGGCGTGTCCTGGAACGGGATTTCGCGGCCGCGGAGGATGTCGACCGAGGCATAAACATCGCTGGTGCCGAGCGCGATGTGCTGAATGCCTTCGCCTTTGTACTCGCGGAGGAATTCCTCGATCTGGCTCTTGTCGTCTTGGCTTTCGTTGAGCGGGATCCGGATTTTGCCGCAGGGCGAGGTCATCGCCTTCGAGAATAGCCCGGTCTGCTTGCCCTCGATGTCGAAGTAGCGGATTTCGCGGAAGTTGAAGAGCCGCTCGTAGAATTCGGCCCACACCGCCATCCGCCCGCGACTCACGTTGTGGGTCAGGTGATCGATGTAGGTGAGGCGGGAATCGCTCTCCGTCATCCTTTGCTGGAAATCATCGAAGAAGACGAAGTCGACGTCATAGATCGTGCCTTTGTCGCCATAGCGGTCGACCAGGTAGAGGCGCGATCCGCCGATCCCCTCGATGCCTGGGATGTTGAGCTCCATCGGGCCGACGTCGGACGGAACGGCGGTGGCGCCGAGATCTATCGCCCGCTCGAATGCCGCATGAGCGTCCTTGACCCGGAAGGCCATCGCACAGGCGCAAGGGCCGTGATCGCGAGCGAACTGCTGGGCGAAGCTGTCGGCTTCGGCATTGATGATAAAGTTGATGTCGCCCTGACGGTGCAGAGTGACATTCTTGCGGCGGTGTTTGGCGACCGCGGGGAAGCCCATCTTTGTGAACAGGTCGCGAAGCATGTCCGGATCAGGCGCGGCATATTCGACGAATTCGAAGCCGTCGGTGCCCATCGGGTTTTCGAACCCGAGGACCGATTTTTCAGCAACAGCCGTTGCCATGATCATTCTCCCTCGCTGCCCAGTTGCGCCCGGGGGATGGGCATTTCAAGGGTGACGGTTATAGCTATACCGGCGCGGATTCGGGGCTCCTTCCACTTCCTCCACTTTGTCACCTTCGGCTTTCATCTTGGCGTGGAATGAAGCCATAAGCGTATCAATGGCGTGTAGGACAGGGGAATTGCGATGGATGCTCCGAACGGCTGGACATTTGAAGAGGGCGGCAAGGCGCTCACCCGCACATACCGGTTCAAGGACTTCAGCGAGGCGTTCGGTTTCCTGGCTCGCGTGGCTCTGCATGCCGAGAAACTCGACCATCATCCGGAATTCACCAGCGTCTGGAATCGCGTCGATTTCCGGCTGACCAGCCACGATGCCGGCGGAGTCACGGATCGCGACGTGAAATTGGCCGAGGCAATCGATAGATTGGCGGGAGAGTAGGAACCGCAATGATCGAGACCACGCTCCCCGGCCAGTTCCCGCCAAGCTTCACCGCGACCGGCCGGGTGAACCTGTCGCAGCTGATGCGCGAGCACAAAGGCAACGGGCATCGTCCGCAGCCATTCCCGCCCACGCGGATCGAAGACGCACGCCCGCTGCAGGAAGGCCGCAACGAGGCCAAGTTTCTCGACGAACATGGGTTTGTCCTGCTCGACGCTCCGCACACCGTCAGCGACTGGGGCGACCGCGAAGACGTTGCCGAAAACTACCTCCCGCAGGTTGAGGAGATCATTCGGACGCGTCTGTATCCCGGCCGCGAGGTGATCGTGATGCAGCCGCCGTTCGTGATGCGCCGAGGCGCAGGGACCGACACGCCGCAATATGGAACCGGAATCCACTGCGATCATGACCGGACCCTCGACGAGTATCAGCACAATGTGGCCGCGTTCGCCGGGGACGAGATGGCGGAGAAGTGGCGGCGGCGCGTCGAGCAGGACGACATCGAAGCTTTCGTCGTCCTCGACTTCTGGAGGCCGACGATGGACGAGCCCCTCCGGCACATGCCGCTGGTGTTATGTGATCCCAACAGCATCGATGAGAGCGACATGGTTTCGAGCGCGCTGGAAGGGCTCGCGCCAAAGCGCGACACCACTCTGCACATCAGCCTGAAGCACAATCCAGCGCAGCGCTGGTATTATTACCCGGAGATGACCGCCGACGAGGTGCAGGTGTTCAAGCTGTTCGAGTTCCGAAAAGGTGAGGAGCCGCAGCGATTCCGTGCCTGCCTGCATTGCGCGGTCGAGGACCCGTCCACCCCGCCCGACGCCAAGCCGCGCCAGAGCTGCGAGCACCGCGTTTCGGTAATGCTGCTGAAGTGAGAATAGGCGTCCAAAGATTTCGAAGCCTGCTCACTGGACTTTTCGCGCTGATACTATGCTCGTGCGCGAGCGTGCCGCACAAGCCTGTCTGGAGGACTACCGTTGCCGAAAGGAGGTGGTATCCGATTTGCGCAGGCTGGTGCCCGGAATATGATTTGGCCGTCACTTCCGAGGGTCAGATCGACAGTTTCAATATTTCACCTTTTCACCGGCGGTACCGCTTTCGGGTTACACAGCGGCAGGCCGCTGAATTTGCTGGCCTTCTTGATCGACTGCGGCCATCGGGCAGTCCTCAGCCGGTCGTAACCTGCCACCATTACATTCCGAAGAGCGACCCGAGCTATTGGCCTCCGGAAAATTTGGGAACCAAGCCCGATCTCGTGATCACGTGGTCGGACAAAACCGAGTCGCGTCGCTTCGACTGCGATGCTGATGCTGTTACCATGGAGACCGTCAGAAAAGCGTTATGGGCCATCGGTCTATACGAGGGCGGCATCCCGCGACCGAAGCGCGGCATCAATTAGATCGCGCGGACGCGGACCTCGCAGGGAGCGGCTTTCTCTAACGCATTGCGAACCGGCAGGCGGAACGGCGCGGCGGAGATCTCGAACACATCGCCAACCTGCGTCTGAATCCCTTCCGCGCAGGATAGCGTCGCAGTCCCGAAGAAATGGACGTGGATGTCACCGGGGCGGCAGAAGCAGGCGTTCTTGAAGTGATGGTGCTCGAGGTTGGCGATGTGGTGCGACATGTTCGCCTCGCCCGAGAGGAAGGGCTTTTCCCATATCGTTGCGCCATTGCGGAGGATCCGGCTGGTGCCGCGCACATCGTCGGGAAGATCACCAAGCAATAGCTCCGGGCCGAGCGCCGCCTGGCGAAGCTTGGAGTGGGCGAGCCAGAGGTAGTTGTGACGCTCCGTCACGTGATCGGAAAATTCATTGCCCAAAGCGAAGCCGAGCCGGACGGGTGAGCCGTCGCGGCCGATCATGTAGATGCCGGCAATCTCCGGCTCCTCGCCGCCATCCAGCGCGAAATCGGGCATCGCCAGCGGTTCGCCCGGTGCGACGATGATGTCGCCGTCGCCCTTGTAGAACCATTCAGGCTGCACTCCCGGGCCGCCGCTTGTCGGCTTGCCGCCTTCGACGCCCATCAGGAACATCTTCATCGAATCGGTGAGTTCCGCGCTCTCCGCCAACTTGCGGTGCATCTTGTCGCGGCCCTCGGCGGACCCGAGGTGCGTGAGGCCGGTGCCGGAGACCAGAAGGTGCGCGGGATCGGGATGATCGATCGGCGGCAGAAGGCGGACCTGGTCGAGATCCACCGGAGCTCCGGCGAGCTCGGTCGCCAGGTCAGCGAGCGTTTTCGCCGAATCGAGCGCACGGCGGGCGAGTTCCAGCGTGCTCCCGATGCCCTCCAGCCGCCGCGCGCCGCTGTCGTCCAGCAAGGCGACAGCGCGACCCGAACCGTCTTCGAACTGAATGAGAGATTTTGTCATCGAAGTTGCATCTCGCGTCCATCAACCCCGTTTTGGCTGTTCTGACGCATCAGTGGCTGTTGCGGGGGACGCCCCTGGTCTGGGCGATCCGCTGATATTTTTCCATGCCCTCGAGGATCATCCCCTCGCCCATCTGGCCGAAATAGTGCCGCTCGATTTCCTGCCACGGAGTCTGCGACTGCGGATAAGGATAGCCGCCGTTCGCCTCCAGCTCCTGCCGCCGCCGCTCCCATTCGGCGGGATCGACAAGCGCATCGGCGCTGCCGGTCTTGAGGTCGATGCGGACGCGGTCGCCGGTCTTCAGGAGCGCCAGTCCGCCGCCAGCAGCCGCTTCCGGCGAGGCGTTGAGGATCGACGGGCTTCCGGACGTGCCCGACTGGCGTCCATCGCCGACGCATGGGAGGTGATGGATTCCCTGCTCGATCAGGTAGGCGGGCGGGCGCATGTTCACGACCTCCGCGGTGCCCGGATAGCCGACCGGACCGGCGCCGCGAATGACGAGGATCGTGTCGGCGGTGATCCCGGTCGCCGGGTCGTCGATCCGGTGGTGATACTCTTCGGGCCCATCGAACACCACGACGGGCCCCTCGAATGCGTCGGGATCGTCAGGGTTCGAAAGATAGCGTTCCCGGAACTGCGGCGAGATCACCGAACGCTTCATGATCGCCGAATCGAAAAGATTGCCGCTGAACACCATGAAGCCGGCGGACTCCTTCAGCGGCTTGTCGAACGGACGGATGACATCTTCCTCCACGATTCGGACGCCGCGGCAATTTTCGCCGATGGTCTTGCCGTTGGCGGTGACGCAATTCTCGTTGATCAAGCCCTGGCTCATCAGCTGGTTGACGACTGCGGGCACGCCGCCGGCCCGGTAATAATCCTCCCCGAGATATTCGCCCGCCGGCTGAAGATTGACGAGCAGCGGGACGTCGAGGCCGAACTCCTGCCAATCCTCGACCTTGAGCTCGACACCCATGTGGCGGGCGATCGCTTCGAGATGGATCGGCGCATTGGTCGAGCCGCCGATCGCGGTGTTGACCCGGATCGCGTTGATGAAGGCCTCGCGGGTCATGATGTCGGAGGGCTTGCGGTCCGCATTCACCATCTCGACGATCTGGACTCCGGTGCTGTACGCGCAGGCCTGCCGGTCACGGTGGGGCGCCGGGATCGCGGCCGAGCCGGGCAGCGACATGCCGAGCGCCTCGGTCAGCGAATTCATCGTCGTCGCCGTGCCCATGGTGTTGCAGAAGCCGGTGGAGGGAGCCGAGCTTGCGACCAGCTCGATGAAGCCCTTGGCGTCGATCTCGCCGGTTGCGAGAAGCTCGCGCGCTTTCCAGACGATGGTTCCGGAGCCGGTGCGCTGGCCGTCATACCAACCGTTCAGCATCGGCCCGACCGAAAGGGCGATCGCCGGGATGTTCACCGTCGCCGCGCCCATCAGGCATCCGGGCACTGTCTTGTCACAGCCGATGGTGAGGACGACGCCGTCCAGCGGATAGCCGTAGAGGATTTCGACCAGGCTCAGGTAAGTGAGGTTGCGATCAAGGCCGGGGGCGGGCCGCTTGCCCGTTTCCTGGATCGAGTGGATCCCGAATTCCATCGGGATTCCCCCGGCCGCGTAGACCCCCTGCTTCACATGCTGGGCGAGGACGAGATGGTGCCGGTTGCACGGCATCAGGTCGCTTCCGGTCTGGGCGATTCCGATGATCGGCTTACCCGACTGGAGCTCCTCCAGCGAAATTCCGTAGTTGGTATAACGCTCCAGATAGAGCGCGGTCATGTCGACATTGTCCGGATTATCGAACCATGCGCGCGAACGGAGCTTGCGGTCAGCCATTGAGTCTGCTTTCGATCCCTAGAAATCGCCGCCGTTTATCGAGTTCCCCCACTCGGTTGACGGTCTTTGCAGAGCTATTTACTCACACAAATCGCGCAGGCAACCAGAATGCTGCGCCTTTTTTCGGTCTGGAGGGGTTATGGCGGGAGCAGTTGCGGCGGGAGCCGGCGGGAATTCGGGTGCGCCGCGTGCGAATTACGGACCGGCGTTGGGGTTGCTGACGACCCTGTTCTTCATGTGGGGCTTCATCAGCGTCATCAACGGAACGCTGCTGCCGCACCTGAGAAGCGTGTTCGAGCTCAGCTATTTCCAGACCGGCCTGATCGAATCGGTGTGGTTCATCGGTTACCTGCTCGCCTCGATCCCGGCCGCCAAGTTGATCGAGCGGATCGGCTACCAGCGAGCGCTGACCACCGGCTTGCTGGTGATGACGGTTGGCTCGCTCGGCATGATTCTCGCCGCTTACCTTATTTCTTATCCGGTCACGGTCGCATCGCTGTTCATCGTCTCATGCGGAATTGCGCTGCTTCAGGTCGCGGCCAATCCCTATGTCGCGGTGATCGGGCCGCCTGAAACCTCGGAGCAGCGGCTGACGCTGGTTCAGGCCTTCAATACCACCGGCGACGTGCTGGCGGTGATCTTCGGCAAATATCTGATCCTCGCGCGCACCACCGCAGGAACCGCCGCGCAGGGGACGCAGCTCACCCATGCGCAGCGCATGGCTGACGCGCAGGCAACCGAGCTGCCCTATTTCATCGTCGCGGTCGTCCTCGCCATCCTCGCTTTCCTGATCGCACGGGCAAAGCTCCCCATGCTCGGGGCTGCGACCGCGCGCGCGTCGGCGGAGGCCAGGCGCGGACTGTCGATCTGGAACCACCGCAACCTCATTCTTGGCTGCGTCGGAATCGCGCTCTGCGTCCTCGCCGAGATCGGAGTCGGCAGCTATTTCGTGAACTTCGTGTCGCAGCCGAGCGTCGCCAACATTCCGCAGGACCAGGCCGCCACCTATCTCACCTTTTTCTGGGGCGGGATGATGGTCGGACGCTTCTGCGCCGCGGGGCTGATGCGCGCCATTCGGCCGGAACGGGTGCTGGCGATTTTCGCTCTGATCGCGATCGCCGGTTCGCTCGTCGCAGTGTTCGTGCCTGGACCGGCGGCAATGTATGGCCTGATCGCCGTCGGCCTCGGCATCTCCCTGATGTTCCCGACGATCTTCGCGCTTGCGATCCGTGGGCTTGGTCCGCTGACGGAAGAGGGGTCGGGCCTGCTGATCATGGCGATCGCGGGCGGCGCTCTCGCCTCGCTCCAGGGCAAGGTCGGCGACCTCTATGGCCTGCACTGGGGATTCCTGGTGACCGCCGGGTGTGCGCTCTACGTGCTGTTCTATGCCCTGTGGGGATGCAAGGTGCCGGAGGGCGCAGACCTCGGAACCCAAGGCAATCCAGCGGAGGCTCTGGCCGAGACCTTCGAGTGAAACGGTCCTAGAGCGACATCTCGGTATCTTCGAGCGCATCGCGGATCAGCACGAGCATGGCCTTGCGCGCTGCCTCGGCGTCGCCCGCGGCAATAGCCTTGTAGACAGACTCATGGTCCGGAATCGGGTCGCGCGGAAGGGGTTTGTCGCGCTGCTTGAAGATCGTAGTCCACTGGACGGCTGCGCCGATCGTGCTCGCCAGGGCGGCCAGCGGCTCGTTGGCAGATGCGTCGAGCAAGGTGCGGTGAAAGCGCTGGTCGGCGGCACGCCCTTCGGGATTATCGAGCCCGAAGCGGGACATCTCGTCCAAGGCTTCGCGTAGCTGGATAAGCTGCTCCTTGCTTCGGCGGACCGCTGCGAACCCGGCGGCCGCAGGTTCGATCAATTCGCGAAGCTCGAACAAGCCGCGGATGAATTCGGGCTGCGGCTCGCTCTCGAACGTCCAGGCGAGAATGTCCGGGTCGAGCAGGTTCCAGCGGCTTCGAGACGTCACACGGGTGCCCGCCTTGGGACGGCTCTCGATCAAGCCCTTGGCGGCCAGCATCCGCATCGCCTCACGATAGACGGTTCGCGAAACGCCAAGCTCTCCGCTGGCTTCGATCTCACCGCCGAACATCGAACCGGGCGGCCGTTTGCCGCTGACGATCTCGATCCCGATGGAGCGAGCGATAGCACCGTGGATTCGAGGCGGCGCGCCTGCTTCGTCGTTCATCGCACTGCCCCCTTTTCCCGACGGCTATAACGGAGGCTTTGTGGACGGCAAAGAGCGGGACCCAAGGCGGCCATTGATCGTTCAGGTGCAAAGTGAGATAACAGCAACGATGATGCGCATGTTCGCCTCAACAGTGGTTCGCGCCGCCACGGCTGCGCCGGCGAGCTATTATTATCCGATGGAGGCTGGATCGAGCTGACGCGCGCCGAACGCCAGCTTCACCAGCCTCCGACCCGCCAGCGCCTCGCTCGGCGGGTTTTTTGTTGCCCCGATCAAGGAACCGACGAAATGCTTCAGCAGACGATCACGAAGAACGACAAGTCCCCGCACTGGCAGGATTTTGTCGTGCCGCAGCGTTGGGAGTCCTTTACCGAAGACGATCACGCCGTCTGGGACCTGCTATTCGCGCGACAGGTCGAGTTGCTCGGCAGCCGCGTGGTGTCGCCGTTCCTGGACGGCATGCATCTCCTGAAGCTTTCGCACCCAGGCGTGCCGGACGTCGAAGGGCTGAACGCGATCCTGGAGCCGAGGACCGGCTGGCGAACGATCGCAGTGCCGGGCCTGGTTCCGGACGAAGTGTTCTTCGCCATGCTTTCGGAGCGCGTGTTCCCCGTCGGCAATTTCATTCGCACCCGCGAGCAGCTCGATTATCTCGAGGCGCCGGACTGCTTCCACGACATGTTCGGGCACATCCCGATGCTCGCGCACCATGAGTTTGCCGAGATGACCCGGCACATCGGGGAACTGGGCTCCGCGGCCATTGCCGCAGGTGAGGGTCACCGCGCAGCCCGGCTATACTGGCATAGCGTCGAGTTCGGGCTGGCAAGGGAAAATGGCGAGCTCAAGATTCTCGGCGCAGGCCTCGCCTCAAGTTTCGGCGAAGCGCATTTCAGCCTTGAGAGCGACAACGTCGAGCGGCTGGATTTCTCGGCGAAGCGGGCGGTGAACACGCCGTATCGGCACGATGCCTTCCAGCCGCGCTACCTGGTGTCGCAATCGCTGGAACAGACGGTCGCGGAAGTGCTGGCGCTGACTCCGGAGCAGCTGCTGGCGCTCTAGCCCCTCAGTTGATCGGGAAGGCGTCGCTGGAGCGGTATGTCCGCGGAGCGGAAACCCGGAGGCTTGTGCCTTCGTCATCGACCAGCACGCCCCGAGCGAGCGTTGTCGCGAACTCAATTCCGAACCAGGGACCTTCCGACCAGGCGACCCTGGCGACTCCCATGAAGCTCCCGCAGGTGATCCGAACCTCGTCTCCGGCAACGGGCGGCTGGTCCGACTCGAGCAATGCGCCGGACTTGGAAACGTCACGAATCCGGGCTTCCGCCGATCGCGAGCCGGATTGTACCTGAGCAGTGAGAAACGTTCTGGACCGTTTGACGGTCCGCTTCCGAGCAAGAACGGGATTCATCTGTAGCTCCGTGTTGGCAACCGCCGCTTGCTCTCGCCGGAGTTAACAGCCTGCTAAACCCGCGGTGTAATCGGACGCTCTTGCGACACGGCCAGGTCGGGGCTCAAGCGACTGGACGGGGGAACGGGGCGCGGTACAAGGGCGGCGTGGCCGATCCCGCCGACATCAGCGAATATCGTACCGGCTCCGATCCGCGCACCCTCCGCGATGCGCTCGGCTGTTTCGCGACCGGAGTAACGGTCGTGACCTGCCTTGATCCGGAAGGCCTGCCCTGCGGCCTCACGGTCAATAGCTTCACCTCGGTTTCGCTTGATCCGCCGCTCCTTCTGGTCTGCGTCGCCAAACCTGCCCGTTGCGCGACTCCGTTGGCGGAGGCCGAGCACTTTGCGATCAATGTCTTGCAAACGGGGCAGCAACCCGCCTCCATCCGCTTCGCGACTCCCGCGGAGGACCGTTTCGGTCCAACGCCGTGGTCGGTTGGCGAAACCGGCGCTCCACTGCTGATGGAGTCGCTGGGCGTGTTCGAATGTGAGCGTTTCGCGGTGTACGACGGCGGCGACCACCATATCCTCGTCGGGCGGGTGCTTCGCGCAAGCTTCGATTCCAATCTCGATCCGCTGCTCTACTTCCGCGGGCGCTACCGGCGTCTCCATTTCGACTGAATTGTAGGTGTTATTGCGCAATCGAGCGCAAAGTCGTACCCCTGACATAACATGAAGTTAACGGACGGGGGTGCCGACGCCGTCCAGTGAAAGTGGCGTTGTGCGTCTTCCGCGCTCGGGCGGAGGGGGAATGAAAGCAGTCCCGCAGTCGAGGCTGATGCCTGCTGACGTTCAGGACAACTTCAGCCGAATTCCAGTCCGCCAAATTGCTATATTTCTCCTGTTTGCTGCCGTGGTTTGCATCGTGTCGGTGCCCTGGCTGTCGCCCACCTACTTGCTCCCTCTGCCGCCGCTCTCCAGCGCCTATCCGCGCACGGAGCTGAGGCTGCTCAATCCTGGCCTCGCCTTCCTGTCTGTGGCGCTGACGCTGCGCCCGAAATCGGAAGCACCCGTCTACATCGGCCTCTATGCCATGGCTGTGTTGGCAGTCGACGGTGTGTACCGCGATCTGGACTTCAGCATAATTCGAGTCTCGATCGAAATTGTCGAGACAATCACGCAGGTCGCGATCCTGAAGCGGATGCTGGACGGCCGCTGGTGTGATCCCAAATGGATGAGCCTCTATGCGATCGCTGTGGTCGCACTTTCTGCGATCGGGGCGATCCTGACGGTCGTGTTTGCCAACGCCGCATCGCTCCAGCCCGCAGAATATGTGCGTCAGCTTGGCGGCAACGTGGGCCTGGGCTGGCGGCTCATGTGGCTTTGCGATGCTTGCAGCTATCTGTCGATCGCCGGCTCCGTGGCCACTCTGCTCCGGGCCAAACCGTGGGTGCGCGCAGCCTTCCAGGATCCCTCCGCTCGTCGCGACTGGATCGGAATGGTGGGATGCCTGCTCGTAGCGAGTCTGATCTGCTTCCCCCTGTTCAACCCGCATTTGATGACCATTCCACCGGACGTGGAACTCGCCCGCCGAACTGTGCCGACGGTCTTCGTGCTCGCGATGGCGGCTCGCTTTCGAACCAAGGGGGCAGCCGTCGCTCTGCTCGTTTACGCCCCGATCGCCCTCTACTCGATCGGTGGACCGACCGCCGGTTCGGTTTGGACCTGGCCGCCCGCTCTCGCGACCCCGACGCTGGGGCTTGTCCTCACCACTACCATCGCATCGATCGTCGTCGCAGCCATTGCCGGCCAGCTCCGGCGGGCTCTCGCGCTTGCGGTCGAGGCCAATGAGGTGAAATCCCGGTTCATCGCGGTGATGAGCCATGAGCTGAGGACGCCTCTGAACGCGATCCTGGGTTTCTCCGAGCTGATGCGGATGCAGAGCCTCCGCGAATTCGGCGAGGCTGTTGCCGCCGTGGACAATATTCATGCCAGCGGCCAGCGCCTTCTGGCGATGATCGAGGCGGTCCTTACTCATGCCGAACGCCACGACGGAATCTTCGCGCTCCACAAGCAGCCGCTCCGGCTTCAGCAGGCCGTCGTTGCCGCCACCGCGCGGTTGAACGAGCAATTCCCGGACCACGGCTGCTCTATCGACATTGACGTGCCCGACGATCTCCTGATCGACGCAGACGCTCGGGCGCTGCGGCAAATCCTGCAAGTGATCATCGGCTATCCGCTGCGGTTCTGCGCTCCGGGATCGGAGATTTCTATCTGCGCGGGCCACGAGGGGACCGATACGATCGTCGATATCTATTCCAGCGCCGCGGGCGCTCCCGTGCCGGACGAAATCGACAAGGTGGAATTCCAGCTGGTGAATGCGCTCGCGCTCGCTCACGGCGCACGGCTGAGCTTCAAGACGACCGGCAGTTCAGGCCGGACCGCCCGGCTCCGCTTCTTCGCTACTCGCGCCGCGTAGCGCCTGCGGCTTGCCTCCGGCGCTGCTTTATCGCACTGGCGCGCCATGCTGGGCATCGACTTCATCAAGGCGAACCGCGACGCCGTTGAACGCGCGATCGAGGTCAAGAACGTCAGCCTCGATGTGGGGCAGGTTCTCGCGCTGGACGCAGAGGTGCGCGCGCTCAAGACAGAGATCGACCAGCTTCGCGCCGAGCGCAATGCGATCAGCGCCCGCTTCAAGGATGCAAAGCCGGAGGAGAAGGCTGAGCTCGGCCGAAAGGCCAAGGAGGCCGGCGCGCGGGCGTCCGAACTCGAAACGGGCCTGAATGAAAAACAGGATGCCTTGAAGGCGCTGCTTCTGCTCGTCCCCAATATCCCCTTCGAGGGTGCTCCAGTCGGCCCGGACGAAAGCTTCAACGTCGTCGTCCGCCAGGAGGGCGAGCCGCCCAGCTTCGGCTTCGAGCCGCTCGACCATGTCGCTCTGATCGAGAAGAACGGCTGGGGCGATCTCAGCCGAATCGTCCGCGTCTCCGGGTCACGCACCTATTGCCTCAAAGGGCGGCTGGCGCTGCTCGAGACCAAGCTGATGGCGTGGGCGCTGCAGCGGATCGCCGAGGCCGGCTTCACGCCGATTACAGTCCCGGCAATCGCCCGCCCGGAAGCCTTCTTCAACCAGGGGCAGTTCCCCGGCCATATGGAAGAGACCTATCACCTTCCTGCCGACGACCTGTGGCTGGCGGGAACGGCCGAAGTCACGCTGACCTCGCTCCATTCGGGCGAGATCATCGAGAACGCACAGCTTCCGGTGCTTTACGCCGGCTACTCCCCCTGTTTCCGCCGCGAAGCCGGAAGCGCCGGCAAGGACGTGCGGGGGCTTCTGCGGGTCCACCAGTTCGTGAAGGTCGAGCAATATGTGATCTGCGAGGCGGACGATGCGGTATCCGCCGACTGGCATGCGCGGCTTCTCGGTCTCGCCGAGAGCCTGCTCCAGGCCCTCGAAATTCCCTATCAGGTGATCGAGACCTCGACCGGGGACATGGGCCTCGGCAAGTTCCGGATGAACGATATCGAAAGCTGGGTGCCATCGCTCGGCAAGTACCGCGAGACGCACAGCTGCTCGACGTTGCACGACTGGCAGGCCCGCCGCGCCAACATCCGCTACCGAGGCGAGGACGGCAAGGTCCGCTTCGCCCACACACTCAACAACACGGCGCTTGCCTCCCCGCGAATCCTGGTGCCGCTGCTGGAGAATCACCAGACGGAGGACGGGCGCGTGAGGCTCCCGCCCGTTCTTCAGGACCTGATGGGCAGCGAATACCTTTAAGCGCTCATAGCTTGTTGCCGCCGCCCGGCAATTCTAAATGGTCGGAATGTCCAGCTATGCAGACCGCCTCGCCGCCCTTCGGGAACAACTGAAATCCGAGCATCTCGACGGTTTCGTCGTCCCCTTAACCGACGAGCATATGAGCGAATATGTCGGCAGCTACGCCCAGCGGCTGGCGTGGCTGACCGGCTTCCAGGGCTCGGCGGGATCGGCGGTGGTGCTGCCGCAGGAAGCGGCGATTTTCGTCGACGGGCGCTACACGTTGCAGGTTCGCCAACAGGTCTCCGCGGACGAATGGAGCTATCAGTCGGTCCCGGAAACCAGCGCTGCTGAATGGCTCAAGGATCATGCGCCAGAAGGCGGCCGGATCGGATACGACCCGTGGCTTCACACCCGCGAGTGGGTCAAGCGGGCGAAGGAAGCGCTGGCGAGTCGCGGGGCGGAGCTGGTGCCGGTCGAACGCAACCCGATCGACAAGATCTGGGAGGACCGTCCGGAAATGTCGAAGGCCCGGCTGGCGGTTCAGCCGGACAAATATGCCGGCAAAAGCTCGGCCGAGAAGCGAACGGACATCGCCGACTGGCTGGCGAAACAGCACGCGGACGCCACCGTAATCTCGGCGCTGGATTCGATCGCCTGGACGTTCAATGTCCGCGGCGAGGACGTTCATCGCACTCCGGTCGCGCTAGCCTACGCGATCGTGAATGCCGACGGGACGGCCGACCTGTTCGTCGCCTCGGAGAAGATCGGACCGGATGTCCAACAGCATCTCGGCAATGGAGTCCGGCTGCACGAGCGCTACGCCTTTGAGAATGCGCTGTCGCAGCTGGCGGGAAAAGCCGTCGCCGTGGATCCCGAGCGAGCGGTGTCGGCAATCTTCGACGCACTCGACAGAGCGGGCGCGAAGGTGGTCGCCCTCCGGGATCCGACGATCCTTCCAAAGGCGATCAAGAACGAGGTCGAGATTGCCGGGCAGAAAACATCGCAGGTTCGCGATGGAGCTGCAATCGCGCGTTTCCTGCACTGGATCGACGAGGAGGCGCCATCCGGCGAGGTCGACGAGCTCAGCGCATCGGACAAGCTCGAATCCTTCCGCCGCGAAGCACCGGAGCTTCGCGACCTGTCCTTCGATTCGATCTCCGGATCGGGGCCTAACGGGGCCATTGTCCACTACAAATCGAGCGAGAAGACCAACCGCAAGCTGCAGCGCGGCGAGCTCTACCTGATCGACTCCGGCGGCCAGTATGTGGACGGGACGACCGACATCACCCGAACAGTGGCGATCGGCGAGCCGACGGACGAAATGCGCGACCGCTTCACGCGGGTTCTAAAGGGCCACATCGCGGTTGCTACTGCCGTCTTTCCGAAAGGCACGCGCGGCACCCAGCTCGACAGCTTTGCGCGGCGGCCGCTTTGGGATGCGGGCCTCGATTATGCGCACGGCACCGGTCATGGCGTCGGCAGCTATCTCGCGGTGCATGAAGGGCCGCAGCGCATTTCACCCGCGACCAGCGCCCAGGCGGGTGGCGACGAGCCGCTGCAGGCCGGGATGCTGATCTCCAACGAGCCCGGCTATTACAAGAGCGGCGAGTACGGCATCCGGATCGAGAATTTGGTGCTGGTGGTCGAGAAGAGGATCGAGGGCGCTGAAAAAGAGATGCTTGGGTTCGAGACCGTCACCTTCGCCCCGATCGACCGTAGGCTTGTGGTGAAAGAGATGCTGTCGGCCGCTGAGCTCGACTGGTTGAACGGCTATCACCGGCAGGTGCTGGACAAGATCGGGCCGAAGCTTTCCGGGGCTGACCGCGATTGGCTCGAACAGGCCTGCGCACCGATCTAGGAGGCGACTGATGCCCAAGTCCCTGTTCACTCACCCGATCCATCTTGGGCTCGGCGCCAAGGCAATCGCCCAGCCGGAATTCAACGGTTTCGAGTGGTACGAGGCTTATAGCCAACGGAATGCCGGTGACGGCGCGGAGGGTCGGCTTGTCAGCCTGTGGAAATTCGAGGAGCCGTGGACCAGCTGGGAAATGCACCCCAATGGCGATGAGGTGGTCTGCTGCTTGGAAGGATCGATGACGCTCCACCAGCAGCTTGCCGATGGGAGCGAGCGAACGGTGACTCTGCGGTGGGGCGACTATGCGATCAATCCGCCGGGCGCGTGGCACACTGCGGATTGCGAAGGTCCCGTAACGGCGCTGTTCATTACGGCTGGAGAAGGAACTCAGCACCGGCCCCGCTGACGGTTCAGCCTTGCGGTCTTCGATCGCGGACCCATTGCGAAAAAATCCACTTCTCGCCGGAAGTGGGCGGAAGTCCGGCGTGGAGCGTCAGCGGTTCCGGCCGTCCCTCCGGGCCGACACTAAAGAAGGCAATGGAGTCACCGATTTCGCCGCGATAGCTGAAGCCGAGGCTTGGAAAATGCGTCTGGCCCCCTTCGAACGCATCGTTCAAATAGATCAGGAAGGTCGCCACGCGCTGTCCCCGCTGCGTGATCTCCTCCTGGAAACCTTCGGAGGCCGGATCGAAATAATCGTGATGCGGCTTGAACTCCTGGCCCGGGGCATAGTGCAGTACCTGCGACACTTCGAAGCGTTGCAGCGGAAGCCTCAAGGAAGAGGAAATCCGGGCCCGGATCATCTCGGTGACGAGATCGATTTGGTCAAAGGTGAACATAGCCGCGCGGCTCGTGCGCCTCGGGTCCGGGCGCAGAGCCCCGGTCGAATAGTCGTACACCGTCGAGGGGCCCAGCCGCTCGTCCGCGGTCTCGATCAGCCAGCGGCATTCAGCCGGACTTGCGAACGCCTGAAACACCTGAACCAACGGCTTTTCGAGAGCGACAATCGATTTGCGGGCAGCCACCAAGGCGTCTGCGTCTATTTCGACGCGGACCTGGTTCCAATCGACGCGAGGTAAGCTCTCCTGTCCTGCGAACAAAAGCAGCTGGCGGGCAGCTCGCTCAGAGCCTTGGTTCGCGGCCTGCGCTACTCTGTCCAGCGCGCGATGCCAGTTGATTGGCCGGCCAATGCCCATGCATTCGATCAGAGCACACCGCTCCGCGGCTGCGGCGTGACCGGCGTCCGCTGCACCCTCGATCAGTTCCGCAGCACGCGCCGCGTCTTCGATCGACCTCGCTTCGCCCAGCGCCTGTACGCCGCGCTCGAATTGCGCTTCCGGCTCCTCGGAGCCGGCGCGTTCACCTGCTCCCCCACTATCCGGCATTCAGGCGCTCTGGATATATTCGCGCATCGCGTTGGCTTCCTGCTCGATCTTCTCCATCCGGTATTTCACCAAATCGCCGATCGAGACGATGCCGGCGAGGCGGCCATTTTCGACCACGGGGAGGTGGCGGATTCGCCGGCGGGTCATGATTCCGAGGGCGGCGAGCGCCGATGTAGCTGGATCGACCGTGATCGCGGGTGAGGTCATCGCCCGGGACACCGGCCAGCCGAGCACCTCGGCTCCGTGGTCTTTCAGGCAGTAGACGACATCGCGTTCGGAGATAATTCCTGCGATCTGCCCCTGTTCGATCACCAGCAGGGCGCCGATTCGCCGCTGCCCGAGCTTGCTGACCGCCTCTGACAGTTTTTCGGCCGAATCGATGGTAGCGACCTCTGTCCCCTTGCTCGCAAGTATGGCCTTGATGCTCATCGCTCTCTCCTCGTCGGCCGAAGCGAAGCTTGATCCTCTCACGAGCGCGCCGCAAAGGGAAGCGCAATGCCACGTCCAGATCCCCTCCCAAGCCCGCGAAATTCGACGGTCCGTGCCTTTCTTCGGATCCTGAAGTGGCTTGGGCTACTGGCGATCGTGATCGCCGCGCTTGCCGTTTATCTCGTTGCTCGTGGAGACAAAACCGTCGACGCCAGCTTCCTGGTCGCCGTCGCGCTCGGCGTCGGTTTGACCGTTCTGTTGGGCACCGGCTTGATGGTGCTCACATTCCTGAGTTCGCGAAGCGGGCACGATGAGCAGGTGTCGCATACCCACATAGAAAGCGATGACGATGAGTGATTCGACGAGGGAACCCATCCTGCGAGTCGTGCCGGGGCCGACGGACATCAACGCCAACGGCCATATCTTCGGCGGATGGGTGCTGTCGCAGATGGACATCGCCGGCGGCATCGCCGCCTCGCGCCGGGCTAATGGGGCGGTGGCAACAGTCGCCATCGAGGCGATGCATTTCATCGAGCCAATCCACGTCCGCGACGTGATCTCCGTCTATGCGGAGGTGGAGCGGGTTGGACGCACGTCGATGGGCGTTCGGATCGAGGTCATTGCGACCCACGATCGCGGCGCGACCGAGGTGAAGGTAACCGAAGGATTGTTCACCTTCGTCGCGCTCGACGCTGAATACCGGCCGAGGCCGGTGGACACACAGGCCTAGTCGAGAATCTCGAACCGAAACGCGAGGGTCACAAGCCTAAGCTGCGGGAGCGATCTCGCCGTCGCCATTGTCAGCCGCCGGGCGGCGTGAACGGCGGCGCGGCTTGGGCGCAGGCTCCTGCCCCCCTTCCTCGTCCTGCTCGCTTGCTCCGATGGCAGGGGGAAGCACGTCGAACGCGATCCTCTCTTCGTCCTCGGACGGCTGCGTCGCTTCCGGCCGCCTCGACCCGTTGCGTCCCGAACGGTCGCGGCCGTTGCCGCGGTATTGCCGCTCTTCGCGCTGCGGGCGTCGGTCCTCCTGGACCTCGTCTGTGCCTTCGGCCGAGTCTTCGTCCTGTGCGTAATTGCGGTCGTTCGAGGACCCGCCGTTCTCGCCGTCATCCTCGTCGTCGCCGAAATCCTCGCGTTGACGGCGCTGCTCTTCGAAGCGGGCGCGGCTCTCGCCGAGCACGCGGTAATAGTGGTCCGCAAACTGGAGATAATATTCGGTCTGAACGCGATCACCCGCGAGTTGCGAATCGCGCGCCATGTTCTTGTATTTCTCGAGCAGTTGCGCCGCGTTTCCGCGCTGCCGATTGTCCTGTCGATTGCCGGGCTGCCCCATGCTTTGAGGTCTTTGTCCCCCGCGACCGCGCCTGCGGCCGCCCTGACGATTGTTGATCAAATGCCTACTTCCTTAAGAGCAGTAGAAGCTTCCCCCGCTTTTCCTCGGCTCGATCAGCCCGCGTTACGCGCAGCTCTGACCTTTGCGTTTCGATTGGCGCCTGGCGTCAAGCGAACGGCCGATTTGCGTCGGAGGTAGGGCGGGCTGCTCAGCGCAATTCGTTCAAAGCGGCCCCGCTCCTGCGAATAGGATGTAGTGACTGTTTGCGGCGATTCCAAGTCAATTCGTTCACATCCACGTTAACAGGATCGCACGCGGCCGTCCCGCCAAATCCTCGGCCAATCGCGCGGACAGGCCGTCGCGTTCCAGCAAGGAGGCTGCGCCGTCAGCCTGGTCGGCGCCGATTTCGATTGCCGCCATTCCTGCCGGAGCAAGCAGCCGTGGGATCTCGGGCGCCAGAGTCCGGATCTCGGTCAAGCCTTCCGAGCCGGCAAACAGCGCTTCGTGCGGCTCGTGCTCGGCAACGCCCGGGCCAAGTTCCGCATCGGTGGCGACGTAGGGGGGATTGCAAAGGATCAGGTCGAACCGTTCTTTGATGCCGTCAGCCCAATTGCCGAGCTGAAAACGCGTCCGTTCCTCGAGGCCGAGACGCCGGGCGTTGGCCGCGGCGTAGGACAGCGCTCGCCGCGAGGAATCGACGCCGAGGCCGGTCGCCTTCGGCCAGACATCCAGCGCTGCAAGGAGCAAGGTCCCGGGCCCGGTGCCCAGATCGAGGATTCGCCCGGGGCCCTCGCTGCTGTCGAAATGCTCGATTGCGGAAGAGATCAGCACCTCGCTGTCGGGGCGGGGGATCAGCACTCCCGGACCGACGTGGACCTCGATGTTCCAGAAGGCCCGCCGGCCGGTGATGTAGGCGACGGGCTCACCCGCTTTCCGGCGCTCCACCATCGCCCAGAAGCGCTTGGGCGGATCCCATTCCGGCGGATGGAGGATCAGCCGGTCGCGGTCGATCCCCAACGCTTCGGCCATCAGCAATTCGGCGTCGAGCCGCGCGGTATCGCTTGTCCTGGAAAGCTGGCGTGCCGCTTCGTCGACCGCCCGGATGACGGGCTTCACGCGTCTTCCAGTCCGGCAAGCCGTTCGGCATCGTCCTCGGATACCAGAGCGTCAATGATATCACCCAATGCAGGACCTTCGAGGACTTCGGGGAGCTTGTGAAGCGTCAGGTTGATGCGGTGATCGGTAACCCGCCCCTGCGGGAAATTGTAGGTGCGGATGCGCTCCGAGCGGTCACCGGAACCGACCATCGATTTGCGCGCACCCGCACGTTCGCTTGCCAGCCGCTCGCGTTCCATTTCGAACAAGCGCGTCCGCAGGACTTTGAGCGCCTTCGCCTTGTTCTTGTGCTGCGACTTTTCGTCCTGCTGGATGACGACGAGCCCGGTTGGAAGGTGGGTGATCCGAACGGCGCTGTCGGTCGTGTTCACCGACTGCCCACCGGGCCCGGATGAGCGATAGACGTCGATCCGCAAGTCCTTGTCGTCGATGTGAACATCGACGTCCTCGGCTTCGGGAAGCACGGCGACAGTCGCGGCGGAGGTGTGGATTCGCCCGCCCGCTTCGGTCACGGGCACGCGCTGCACTCGATGGACGCCGCTCTCGAACTTCAGCTTGGCGAACACGCCCGCGCCGTTGATCGAGGCGATCGCTTCCTTGAAGCCGCCAAGTTCGGAATCGCTCGACGAAATGAGCTCGAATCGCCAACCCTGCGCTTCCGCGAAGCGCTGGTACATGCGGAGGAGATCAGCCGCGAACAGGGCCGCCTCGTCACCTCCGGTGCCGGCACGCACTTCCAGCATCGCCGCGCGCTCGTCAGCGGCGTCGCGCGGAAGCAGCTTCAGCGCCAGCGCCCGCTCCGCCTCAGGGAGCTTGCGGCGTATGTCCTCCACCTCATGCTCAGCCATTTCCTTGAGCTCGGGCTCCGAGCCAGGGTCGTGGAGCATGCCTTGGAGCACCTCGAGTTCGGCGCGGAGCCGACGGACCTCACGCGCCGCGGCCGCGACCGGCTCGATCGCCGCATAGTCTTTCGAGAGGCGAACGAATTCGTCGGCGGCGAGGTTGCCGCTCGCCATCGCATTGGCAAGCTCGACCCTCCGGGCCTCGATCGATTCGATCCGCTCGGAAGAAATGCCGGTCATCAGCTCAAATCCGTATCAAGAACGGACTGCACACGGGCTACGTCGACCGCATCGGGCTTTAAAATCCGATTGGCGCGGTGTGGCATTCCATCACGTATATCGAGGCTGACAATCATCGCCGGGTCGGCCTTGATGGCTTTGTCATACCTTTTGCGCGGGCTACCGGACGCAAAGAGTTCGGCTGACACTCGAGCGCGCCGGAGCGAGGCCACTAGTTCAGTAGCTTTCGTCTCCCTTTCGCGGCTTTCCGCCACAACCGCGACCTGAGTGATCTCCGATGCCGGCGCATCGATCAGCATTCCCAGCCGCTCGGTTCCGGCAGCCCAACCGACCGCCGGCGTGTCGGGTCCGCCAAGCGCCTCGATCAGGCCGTCGTAGCGGCCGCCGGCAAGCACCGTCCCCTGCGCCCCGAGGCGATCGGTGACGAACTCAAACGCGGTGTGCCGATAATAATCGAGACCGCGCACCAGCCGGGCATTCCGCGCCCATTGCACCCCCGCCGCATCGAGCCCGGCAGTGACCTGGGCAAAGAAGTCGCTCGCCTCAGGCGTGAGAAAATCATCGATCGAGGGCGCAGTGTCGGCGATCGGCCGGTCGCGCGGGTCCTTGCTGTCGAGGATCCGCAAGGGATTGCGCTCCAGCCGATCGCGGCTGTCCTCGGAGAGCTTGTCCTTCGATCCTCGAAAATGCTCGATCAAGGCGGCGCGCCACGCGTCGCGCGTCGGCGCATCACCGAGCGTGTTGAGCTGCAGTGTGACTCCACCGATTCCAAGCTCGCGCAGCAACTGGTCGGCGAACGCGAGTAGCTCGACATCGGCGGCCGCTTCGCCCGCGCCGATGATCTCCGCATCGAGCTGGTGGAATTCGCGGAAGCGGCCCTTTTGCGGCCGCTCGTACCGAAACGCGGGCCCATGCGTCGCGACCTTCAGCGGCGCATATTGCTGCCAGCCTTCAGACAGGTAGGCTCGGCAGATCCCGGCGGTGAACTCCGGCCGCATCGTCACGGGTTCGCCGCTCCGGTCCTCAAAGCTGTACATTTCCTTGGACACGACGTCGGTGGTTTCGCCCATGGTGCGCGCGAACACAGCCGTATGCTCCAGCACCGGCACTTCGACGCGCTTGAACCCGTAGAGACGCCGCACTCGGTCGAACGCAGCAGCGACGGCATGCAGCCGATCGGCTTCCTCGCCAAGAAGGCTTTGCATTCCACGGACCGGCTGCGGCGTCGTCATTGGCGCCGCATGGCAAAAACATTCGATAAAGGAAAGGAAGCGCTCGCGCTGCAGGGTGGACAGGCCGCAAAGCCTGTAGCAATCGGGGCCGTCGGTCTGGAGATGCGAATGCACGCCTCAGCGCTTCTCACGATCCTTTTTGCTTCAGCGGCCGTAAGCCAAATCAATCCGCCGCAGAATAGCCGGCCCGCCGCACCCACGCCGAAAATCATCAACATTCCGGCGGCGCGGGACGTGCCTTACCCAGGCACGATTCAGCTCACCGTTGACGCGACCGACACCGCCAGAGCGATTTTCAATGTGCACGAGCATTTTCCCGTTGCTCATCCGGGCAACGTCGTACTTCTCTATCCGCAGTGGCTCCCCGGTCACCACAACAAGCTTGGAGAGGTTCGCGAGCTAGCCGGACTTCGGTTCACCGGGAACGGGCAGCGGCTGAACTGGGTACGCGATCCGCTCGACGTTTTTGCGTTCCACGTCACCGTGCCTGACGGGGTGAGCGCCATCGATGCCGATTTCCAGATCCTTTCGCCCACAGCGACGAATCAGGGGCGGATCGCGGTCGCGCCGGAGATGGAGAATATCGACTGGATCGCGACGTCGCTCTATCCCGCCGGCTATTATGTTCGTGACATCCCGGTCCAGGCATCCGTGATGGTGCCCACCGGCTGGAGCGTGGCCAGCGCCCTTCGCCCGGAACGGCAGTCGGGAAGCCGGATCGACTATCCGGTCACGAGCTATGAGATCCTGACCGATTCCCCTCTGATGGCCGGCGCTCATTATCGCCAGATTCCGCTGGGCAACGACGTGAATCTCGATGTGCTCGCCGACGACGATGCCGAACTTGCAGCGACCCCGGACGAGATCGCGTTTCACCGGCAGATGGTCGAGCAGGCAATGAAACTGTTCGGAGCCAAGCATTTCGACCACTACGATTTTTTGCTGACTCTTTCGCGGCGGCTCGGCACCCAGGGGCTGGAGCACCACCGCTCCTCGGAAGATGCAACAAACTCGGGCTATTTCACCGACTGGCAAAACCAGGGCGAAGCAAGAACCCTGCTGCCGCACGAGTTCGCGCACAGCTGGAACGGGAAGTTCCGGCGCCCCGCTGACCTGTGGACCCCCGATTTCCGGACTCCGATGGAAGGCAGCCTGCTCTGGGTTTACGAAGGGCAGACCCAATTCTGGGGATATGTCCTCGGCGCTCGCTCGGGGATGTTGTCGAAGGACGATACGCTGCAGGCGATTGCTTCGATTGCGGCCCAATATAGCGAAGGTAGCCCCGGTCGCTCGTGGCGCCCGCTGATCGACACGGCCAGTGATCCCGTGCTCGCCGAGCGGAAACCCATCCCCTGGGAGAGCTGGCAGCGGAGCGAGGACTTTTACGACGAGGGGATGCTGCTCTGGCTCGATGCCGACCACATCATTCGCGAGCTTTCCGGCGGCAAGAGATCGATGGACGATTTCGCCCGCGCCTTCTTCGGGATGCGCGATGGCGACTATGGCGTGCTCACCTACACGCTCGACGATGTCGTCGACACGCTCAATCGGATCCAGCCGTACGACTGGCGCTCCTATTTTCAGCGCCGGGTGTACGAAATCGCGCCCGAAGCTCCACTCGAAGGCGTAACCAAGGGCGGCTACAGCCTCGTCTACACGGACAAACCTACCACCTGGACGGCGGTCGCACAAAAGCGGGAGGGAAATGCCGATCTCAGCTATTCCGGCGGATTGGTGGTGAGTGCCGACGGGATCGTGAATTCCGTTGTCTGGCAAAGCGCCGCGTTCAACGCCGGGCTGACCGTCGGGTCGCAAATCCTTTCGGTGAACGGCCGCACGTTCAGCCGCGACGCGCTGGCAAGCGCCATCAGCCAGGCAAAAGGAACGGATGGGCCGATCCAGCTGCTGATCAACAGCGGCGGCGAATATCGCACCCTCGAGCTCAACTGGCACGGCGGCCTGCGCTATCCGCGGCTCGTCAAAACCGGAGCCGGCGAAGGAACGCTGGACGCGCTGTTAGCTCCGCGTTGATCCTGTCTGCGATTGCTGCCGGTCGCGCTGGAACTGCTGCCGGAACCAGCTGGGCGACGGCAGGAACAGCTTGCGGAAGGTGATGCTGATGGTCCGCCCCAACGGTTCGAGCAGATTCGGCTGATAACTGTTCGGCACCAAACCCATTGCATTGCGGACGTTGGGCTTTGAATCGAAGATGTTGCTGATCTCGAACCGGACGGACGCGCCGCGCATCCACGGATGCTTCAACACCTTGTCGGGCTGCTGACCCAAATTGTCGAACAACCTGAGGTCGAACGTCGAATATGGCGAGAAGTGCAGATTGTCGCCGGTCGCCGTGTCGACCTGGGTTCCGCTTCGCCAGTTCGCGGTGAGCATCGCGCCCAGACCGTTGTTGAAGTAATTGGCGCGAGCTTGAACATTGTGGCGAGGTTGGCCGCCGTTCTGTCCGATCGCGTCACCGTGCAGATAATCGAGGTTTAGGCCCGGCCGGATCTGCACCTTGTCGACCATGGTGATCGTATCGGTCAGCGAGAACATCACCCGGCCGCCGTTGCGTCCGCCGAAGAAGCCGCCGCCCCTGCCACCGCCGCCGCGGTACCCTCCGCCGCCCCGTCCGCCGCCACCATTTGCCGGCCGGCCCTGGGCCGTTCCGCCGGATTGCGAATTCGACTGGGAAGAAGAGCCTTGCTGGGGGACCGGCATTCCCGCTGCGGCCATACGCTGGCGGTAAGCCGCCATTGTCGCAGCCGAAGGCGGAGCCGATTTGAGGGAATGGGTGAAATCGAATCCGAAGGTCAGTTGATTCCGGTCCGAACTGTCGAAATTGACCGGGCGAAGATCGGCGCTGACCAGCTGTCCGTCAGCATCCCGAACGAACCGATCCGGAAAGGCCGCCTCGATGGCGGGCGTCGGCGACGGCAGGTCCGAGATCGGGCGGTCGATATGCTGATGGGTGTATTCGGCGCGGAGCCTGAGATCGATCTTCGAGAACGGCTGCCAGTTGCCGCTGAACTTCAGCACGGTGCGCTTGTCAGCGAGCAGATTGGGATTGCCACCAGTGATCACGGTCGCAAGCACCGACTGGCCAGTCACGAAGTCGAAAAGCCGGGTTCCCGGAGTGCTCAGCAGCGGATCCCCGAGTTCTTCTACCGTCGGCGCTCCCTGCTCCCGGTTCCAGCTGCTGATCAGCTCCAGCCGGTCCACCGGCGACCAGTTCAGTCCCGCCCCGAGCTTTGTCAGCGTTCCGAAATCGGAGAGTTGCTGGACCTGCGCGTTGCCGTTGAGCGTCAGGTTGCCGAGCGTGCTGAAGTCCGTGCCGCGATGCGAAAGCGGCGCGTCGACGGAAACCGACGCAGTCCCGGCAGTCCGGTTCAGCGAGTGATTGGCGTTGCTGAGATCGGGCCCGGTGCGGTTGCTCGTCATGTGGAGAGTGCTGGCCGCGACGTGGAATGTCGTCCCGACCTGGCCGCCGGGGATCGCGAATACATTGCCGTGCGCCGTCAGGTCGGTTCCGGCCGATTCCTGGATCGAGCTTGCCCGGTCGTTGACCGGGCTCTTCCTGCTGTCGCTGTTGGTGATGTTCTGGCTGTAATCCGCGTTTGACGTCGACGACCAGCGCCAGTTGGTCCCCCAGTTCAAAACCGCCGCCAGGTGTGCAGTGTCCGTGGCCGTGTTTCTGTTCAGTACGGACGCGTCGAAGTCCGAAAGCCCGAACAACGATTTGCCATTGATGTGCTCGACCTCGGTGTTCACGGTCGCGGCGACGTCGCCGAGGATTGTGCGGTTGACGACTGCCGCAGCGCGGACGTCGCGTTTGGCCCCGATCAGCGAACGAGCGTTCAGCTCCCGCTGCTGCTCGGTCGAATCGGGCGTGCTCGACGGCTGTTCAAGCGCAATATTCCGTTCGGCCTCGGTCAACATGCCGTTGCCCTGAACGTGGAAGTTTAGGCTCGTGCGCCCGTTGCGCCCGATCATCAGCCGGGTGACGTCTCCGGTTCCGGACGCATAGTCGCCTTCCGTCGCGAGCTGCCCTGTTGCGGTCACCGTCGTCGAACGGAAGAAGCGCCTGAGGACGATGTTCACGACCTTCTGATCGGCCGTGTAGCCATATTTCAGAGCGACTTCCTCGGGCAGGATATCGACACGCTCAATCGCTTCGGTCGGGATATCGCGGAGCTCTTGGAAGCCGGAAATTCGCTGGCCATTGAGCAACAGGACCGGGCGCTCGCCGCCTCTCCCTTGCGTGCTTCCGATCTGCGGCCCGAGAGCAGTCAACAGTTCGTCGATGCTGGTGGCGCCGGTGGCCTGGATATCGCGGGAGTCGAGCGTTTGCTCAGGCGGGATATCGCCAACGACGGAGCCGCGCGGCTTCACCCCGGTGACGACGATCGGGGTCGAGTCGCCGGTATCGTCTCCGAGATCGTCCGTGACATCGGGCGCGGGCTGTGTCTGTTGAGTCGCCGATTGTTGTTGTGCCGGCGCCGAAGTGCTCGGCTGCGGCTGACTCCGTGTCGCCGCACTCTGCTGCGCCGCAGCCATTCCCGGTGTTCCGGCGCAAAGCAGGGCAGTGCCTGCAAGAAAGAGGCTTCTCAATTTCATCGCGGCGCCTTCGTTTGGTCCGGGAATATGAACGCGAACTGACTTACTCGGAGTTATTCGGCGAGCGCGTAACGCGCGGCTGCAAACGGCGCTTCAAATCCGGTCGAGCGCGTAAATCCCGAGTCCCACGAGACCACCAACGATGGTGCCGTTGATCCGGATATATTGGAGATCGCGCCCTACCGCACTTTCCAGGCGCGCCGTAACCGTTCGCGCATCCCAGCTTCGGATCGTTTCCGAGACCAGCTTGACGATCGAGCTTCCGTAACTTGCAGCCAATCCCGCCGCAGCACGGCGCACGAACCGATTGATCGAAGTACGGATCCGCGCGTCCTTTTCGAGGGTCGCGCCCATCGAGTTCAGCACCTCGCCCAGCTTTCCGGCCATTGCCGCGTCGGGATTGCGCGCGGCTCGAACGATTGCTTCGCGGCCCTTCTGCCAGATGGTATCGAGCCACAGGCTGACGGACCGGTTATCGAGCAGCTGCTCCTTCATCGCCTCGACGCGGCCCCGCGTTTCCGGACGTGTCTGGAGATCGTTTGCAAGCTGGGCCAGCGCCTCTTCAACCTTCAGCCGCACCGGGTGAGCCGGGTCGGTCGACATTTCGGCGGTAAGCTTCCGCAGCCCGTCGAGGATCGCATCGGCCAGCTTCGTGTCGAAGCCCGCGAGCTTCAGCACCCAATTGGCCTTCTTCTTGACCATCTCGCGGATCAGCGGCTCGTTGGCGTCGAGAGCCCGAGCCATCCAGCGGATGCTCGCCTCCAGCATCGGCACGTGGCGGTCTTCGTTGATCGCGGAAGCGAGGGCGTGACCAACCAGCGGTGAGATTTCCATTGATCGCAGCCGCGAGGAAATGGCCCCCTTGAAAATTCCGCCGAGACGCTCGTCGTCCAGGCTTTCGAAGATGTCAGCGATCAATCGCGAGGCGCCTTGCCGGATCCTGGATTTCGCCTCCTCGCTTGCCGGGGCGCGGAGGAATCGCCCGGCGGCGCCAGCAACGTCGATCCCGCTCATCCTTCGTGCGACCACGGACGGGACGAGAAAATTCTCATTGATGAAATTGGCCAGCGCCTCGCCGATACGATCCTTGTTGCGCGGAATGATTGCGGTGTGCGGGATTGGAAGTCCGAGCGGATGGCGGAACAAGGCCGTCACCGCGAACCAGTCAGCCAGGCCGCCGACCATCGCCGCCTCAGCAAAGGCTTTCACGAAGCCGAGCCATGGGTGGTGCGGTTGCAGCGCTCGACTGAGCGCGAACAGCGCAGCCATCACCAGCAACAGCCCCGTTGCCGCGGCTTTCATTCCGGCGGCGCCGGGCTGGTTGAGGTTCAATCGGGCTCGAGAGACAGGACCCATGGCCCTGCCATAACGAGCGAATTGCCGAGAATCACTCAGCCGGAATCGGCTCCGAATGCGGATGTGTGTCGGATTCGCCCATCACCCTTCGGAATAGCCGCCCGATCCGCGTCTCCATCGATACCGCGATTGAGAAATAGGATGGGACGAGGAGCAGGGTCAGCGCTGTTGACAAGACCAGCCCTCCGATCACCGTGACACCCATTGGGGCGCGCCAACTGCCGTCCCCGCTCAGCGAAAGGGCGATCGGAAGCATGCCGGCGACCATCGCGACCGTGGTCATCACGATCGGCTGCGCTCGCTTGTGGCCCGCTTCGTGGATTGCGTCATTCTTGGGCATTCCGTGGTCCATCATCTCGACCGCAAAGTCGACCAGAAGGATCGAGTTCTTGGCGACGATGCCGAACAGCATCAGCATTCCGATGAAGACGGGCAGCGAGAGCGGTTGTCCGGCGATGTGGAGCCCGATCGCGGCGCCGAGTGGGCAAAGCCATAGCGAGCCCATGTTGACGAACGGCGCCAGGAACCGGCGGTACAGGAGCACCAGCACGGCAAACACCAGACCGACCCCGGAAAACAACGCGATGATGAAGTAATAGACCAGCTCGCCCTGCCATTTCTGATCGCCGAGATCGAGCTTCCGGACCCCGTGCGGCAGGTGCTCGACGGTCGGGAGCTTGTTGATCAACGGCCACGCATCGCCGGTCGTTTTGCCGGGGGCAAGGTCGGCGCCGATGGCGATCCGGCGCTCTTGGTTGGTACGCTGGATGGTCGTCGGCCCTGCGCCGAAGGTGATCTCCGCAACCGCCTTGAGCGGTACGGACCCGCCGTTGCCGGTCGGCACCGGCAAGTTTTCCAGAGTACCGATGTCACGCGTATCGTTTTCCGACAGCGATACCTGGATCGGCACCTGCCGGTCGGAAAGGGAGAATTTGGCGCTGTTCTGCTCGATGTCGCCGAGTGTGGCGATTCGCACCGTGTCGCTCAGCGCAGCCGTCGTCACACCGAGATCGGCAGCGAGATCGAAGCGCGGCTTGATAACAATCTCCGGACGAGCGAGGTCGCCAGCGACGCGCGGAGCAACCAGCACCGGTAGCTTCTGCATCTCGGCTGCAATCTGGTTTGCCACAGCATTCAGCTGAACCGGATCGTCACCGCCTAGATAAAGCATGATATCGCGGCCTGAATCGCCGGCTGCGCCGCCGTTCTGGCTGCGGAAATTCACTCGCGCATCGGGAATGCTTGCGAGCTGCGGAGTCAGTCCACGCTCGAATTCGGTGCTCTTTTTCTTCCGGTCCTTTTTGAGCACGATGTTGACGCTGGCCGACCCAACGGAAACGTTCTCGAAGACCCGATCGACATCCGGATCGCGCTTGACGATTTGCGTCGCCCGATCGGCAACCGCTTCAGTCTGCTGCAGAGTCGAGCCCGGCGGCATGCTGATGGTGACAGAAGAAAAGTCGACGTTGAGCGGAGGCTGGAAACTCATTGTCAGCGTGAAAATCGAAATACCCGTCAAAATAAGCGCACCGAACCCGGTTGCGACCATTGCCATCCGGTGATCGTAGCGCAGACTTTTCGCTTTGCCCCAGAATCCGGGGTTGCGCTGGGCGTAGTCATGCGCCTTGCGGGTATCGAGGCTCCAGCGGAGCAGGCCCAGATAATTGTCCATCGCCCAGCCGGACGCGTGCGGCTGGATGCCTTTGCTGCGAAGGAAATAGGCGGCGATCAGTGGCGTGATCATTCGGGCGACGAGCAGGCTCATCAACACCGAAATGACGACCGTGAAACCGAAGGCCTTGAAGAACTGGCCCGAGATACCCGGCATCAATGCGACTGGAAGGAACACTGCGACGATCGACATGGTGGTGGCGAGGACGGCCAATCCGATCTCGTCCGCCGCATCGATGGCCGCCTGATAGGCGCTCTTGCCCATTCGCATGTGTCGGACGATGTTCTCAATCTCAACGATCGCGTCGTCGACCAAGACACCGGCAACAAGGCTCAACGCCAGCAGCGATAGCCCGTTCAGGTTGATGTCCATCATGTCCATGAACCAGAAAGCCGGAATCGCCGAGAGCGGGATGGCCACCGCAGAAATTAGTGTCGCGCGGATGTCCCGAAGGAACAGGAAGACGACGAAGACCGCGAGGATCGCCCCTTCGATGAGCCCCTCCATCGCCGAGCTGTACTGCGACTTCGTGTATTGAACCTGGTTATAGATCTCGGAATAGTGGACCCGCGGGTCCTCCTTTTCCATCTTGTGCAGCTCGTCCCACACCTCGTTGTAGACGCTGACGTCCGAAGCGCCTTTTGCTCGCTGAATGTTGAAGCTGATGACCTGCTGGTTCCCCATTTTCGCAATGTTGCGCTGCTCCGAATAAGCATCCTTGACAGTCGCGATATCGGCTAGCCGAACCATCCGGCCGCCAGGAAGGGCTATCTGGGTCTGCGAAAGATCGTAGGCGGTCTGCGCATTGCCGAGCACCCGAACGCCCTGTTCGGAGCCGGCAATCTCGGTGCGGCCGCCCGCGGCGTTGATGTTGGTTTGGCGGAGCTGGTTGTTGACTTCCGAGGCGGTAATTCCTTGAGCCTGAAGCGCGGCCGGATTGAGGATCACTCGAATCTCGCGGTCCACGCCGCCCTGCCTGCTGACCGCCGCGACACCTGGAAGTCCGAGCAATCGCTTGGAAATATCGTTGTCGATATACCAGCTTAGCTGCTCCAGCGTCATGTCGGTGGTCTGCGCGCCGATGAAGACGATCGGATCACCGTTAATATCGACCCGGGTGACTTGCGGCTCAAGGATGCCTTGAGGAAGATCGGAGCGGATCTGAGCGACCGCGTTGCGGATATCGTTCACCGCGCGATCCGTCGGAGTCCCGATCTGCATCTGCACGAAGGTGAAGCTGGAGCCTTCGCTGACAGAACTGTCGATCTCGTCGACGCCATTCACTCCGCGGATGGCAGATTCCACTTTCTGCGTGATCTGCTTTTCGATTTCGGTCGGTGCGGCGCCGGGCTGCGCGATCTCCACCTGCACGGCCGGGAAGTCGATGTCCGGATTGTTGGTGACGGTCATCCGGCTGAAGGCAATGATGCCTGCCAGCAGCAGCCCGATAAAAAGCACAATCGGCGGAACCGGGTTGCGGATACACCAGGACGAGATGTTGCGGAAATTCATGTGTCGATGCTCTTCTTCTCGCCGCTAATCAGTGGGCTGCCTGAGGTACCGGCTTCACCTTCTGGCCTGGATTGAGGAACGGTCCGGCCGAAAGCACCACCCGCTCCTGCCCAGTGAGGCCGGAGGCGATCGTCACCCCGGCATCGCTGACCGTGCCGATCTGGATGCCGCGCCGCTGAACCTTGTTGTCCGCATCGATGACGTAGACGAAATTACCCTGATCGTCGCTGAGTACTGCACTCTGCGGGAGCAGCGGCGCCGTCGTCGTGCCGGCGCTGATCTTGGCGTCGGCAAAGCCGCCCGGGCGGATTGCCGGGCTATACGGGATCGATATCCGAACCTGGCCCAGCCGTGATTGCGCATCGATCACCGGGGCGACCTGCCAGACTGAACCGGTAAAGCTCTGCGGCGAGCCAACGGGAGTAACCGCCACCGGCATGCCGACGTGGACGAACTGCAGATCCTGCTGCGACAGCTGTGCCTGCATTTCCATCTCGCCGCCAAGAGCTTCGTGGAACAATGCCCCCGAGCCAGGGCTTACGATCTGCCCGACCTCGACGCTCCGCGACAGGATCAGGCCCGCCGTCGGCGCACGCACGTAGAGCTGCGCGATCTGCGCCCGGGTCTGGCCGAGCTGGGCTTCGGCGACCCGAACCTGAGCCTGGGCAGCATCCCGAGTCGCCTTTTTGGAGTCCAGATCCGACTTCGAGATGAAGCCACGGCCGACCAGCGCCTGCGCGCGGTCATATTCGCTCTGGGCAAGCTCCGCATTCGCCTTTTGGGCGGCAATTTGCGCTGCCTGCTGCGCGGATTGTTGCGCCTGAACCGACGTGTCGACGCTTGCGAGCACCTGTCCGGCGCCGACCCACGTCCCGGCGTCGACGAAGACTCTGGTAACCCGTCCGCCGGCTCCAGCAATGCCGATCGGCTGGTCACGCTTGGCCGCGAGAGGGCCGCTGGCGGTGACAACCCGTCCGACCTGGCTCTGTCCCGGCACGATCACACTGACCGTTGGAATCTGCCCAGCGTTGGCTGCGGCCGAGTTGGCCTGATTGCCGTGATGGCCGAACATCATCAGTGCAATCAGCAGCACGATTACTGCCCCAACGACGCCGGCGATGATGGCGATGCGCTTGCGGCGCGCTGCGTCATCGACCACCACAATCGTGTCGGAGGAAGAACGGATCGAAGTTTCCCGGTTCATCTCAAGCATTCTTTCGCCTTGCCCGCATCCCATGCTGCGCTGGATAACGGTGGTGTATTATCCGAATAATGCACTGCCTGCAACTGAACACTGACGAATTCGTTTCGCCAGCAAAATTCGACCAACTGCGGCACTTGGATTACTGATCCGCGTTGGTTTGTTCGATTCGGCGCAGCGCCGAAAATGCACCGCCACGATAAAAAGGGGAAGCGGCATGTTGGCATCTCACGGTTGGATTGCGTGGATCATCATCGGCGGGATCGCCGGGGTCATCGCCAAGTTGCTGATGCCGGGACGCGACCCCGGAGGTTGCATCATCACCATTCTGCTGGGGATTGCCGGAGCATTGCTGGCCGGATGGCTCGGTCACGTGATCGGCTGGTACCGGCCCGGCGAAGGCGCAGGATTCATCGCCGCAATCGTCGGCGCCATCATCATCCTGCTGATCTATCGCCTCGTCGCCGGGGGCCGCCGCCAAATTTAGCGGGCGGGCCTCTCCCGGTTCATCGCTCGGCCATGTGAACACCGCAAGGTTCCGGCGCAGAACAGCTATTGGAGCTAGGATGAAACGGACTCTTGTTGCGCTTGCACTTGGCGTCGCTTCGGTTTCCGCGCCTGCGGCGGCGCAGCAGCCCGCAGAGATCAATCAGTCGATCAGCGGGACCCGTCTCGATCTTAGCGTCACCGGCGAAGCCACCCGGGTGCCGGACCTGGCGATTGTGAACGCGGGGGTTGTGACGCGCTCCCCGAATGCAGCGACCGCAATTCAGGAAAATGCCGACAAGATGGCGCAGGTAATTTCGGCGGTGAAGCGCGCCGGGATCGCCGATCGCGACATCCAGACCAGCTCGATCAACCTCAACGCGGAATACCGCTATCCCGAGAACCAGCCGCCGCAGCTGACAGGCTACACGGCAACCAACCAGCTGACGGTCAAATTCCATGACATACGGAGCAGCGGGAAAATCCTGGATGCGCTGGTGGCGCAAGGCGTCAACCAGATCAGCGGACCCAATTTGACGATCGAACATCCGGAACAGGCGCTCGACGAGGCAAGGGCCAAAGCAATTGCCGAGGGCCGCGCTCGCGCGGATCTCTATGCCCGTTCGCTGGGTATGCAGGTGGCGCGGGTGGTTTCGATCAGCGAAAGCGGCGGCTTTGCTGCGCCGCCTGCCCCGCCGCCTCCGCCGATGCCGATGATGGCGCGAGCTGAAGCCGCTTACACCAAGATCGTTCCCGGCGAGCAGCAGCTGCAGGTGAATCTTTCGATGGTGTTCGAACTCCGCTGAGCTAGCGGACCGTCGCCCTTCGAACCAAGTTAATGACGGCGAGCAGGACCACCGCGCCGACGAGCGACCACAGGATTCCCGTCAGGTCGAAGGGGTCGGTGTTGCTGATCCCATGGCCGAAGATCAGGCCCGCGATCACACCGCCGATCACTCCGACGAGAATGTTGAGGATGATGCCCTGCTGAGTCCCCATCCGAAGCAGAAGGCTGGCCAGCCAGCCGATGATTCCGCCGACGATCAAATAGACGACGAGATTCATCCCTTCCCTCCAGTTGGTGCCGCCCTCAAGCAGGCGCACAGCCGAGCAGACGCTCGACGCGGAACGCTTGTTCCGCAACTCTCGGGCTAACCGAGACGGAGGGTTAACGCAAACCGGTGGTGAAGTTGAAGGTGTACCGCTCCGGGTTACGCGGCATGCCCAACGATTTAGTAACGCTGTTGGCGCTCGTAGACGTCGCGGTAATGCTTGATCCGGGTCACCCGCAGGCCGGGCATTCCGCTTCGCTCAACCGCGCGCTGCCAGCTGGTGAATTCCTCCAGGCTGAGCGTGTAACGCTGGCAGGCTTCGTCAACCGTCAGCAAGCCGCCGGCTACTGCCGCTACGACTTCAGCCTTGCGCCGAACCACCCACCGAGTTGTCTCAGGCGGCGGAAGCGAATCGAGCGTCAGCGGTTCCCCTAGGGGACCGATGACCTGGGCCGGTCGAATTTTTTGATTCTCGAGCATTCCAGTCAAACCTGCCTAATCATTTTGTCTGAGCCAGCATTACACCCGCGGCGTTGAAGATAATCTCAAAAGCGCTGGTTAATTTCCCGATCACCCATCCTGACTGAGTCTTAACCTCGTTTCCTAGCTTCAGCCGGAGCGAAGGCGCCGTCGAGCTGCTGAAAGGCTTCGCGCCAGCCCTCGCTTCCCGAAAGATAGCGAGCGAAGGCCTCCTGCCGGTTCCGCGCCCCAACCCGGTGATCGGCGGCAAGTGCAGCGAGTATCTCTGCAGCCTCGATTTCCAGATCGCCATCGTTCCCGATCTTTCCTTCAATCCGCGACACTGCCCCCTCGAAAACAATTCCCTGTTGCTGCTGATCTAGTCGGGAGGAGTGAAATTCGGGTAAAGAGCGCCTCCACAACGGTAATGACCATCGATTTCGGCCTCGAAGCCCTCAAGGGCGCGCGGATCGTTGTCGCCATGTCTGGCGGCGTCGACAGCTCCGTCACGGCCGCGCTCGCCGCTCGCAGTGGGGCCGAGGTGATCGGCGTTACCATGCAGCTTTACGATCACGGCGAAGCGGTGAAGCGCTCCGGGTCCTGTTGCGCGGGGCAGGACATTTACGACGCGCGTACGGTGGCCGATCGGCTCGGCTTCCCCCATTACGTGCTGGATTATGAAAGCCGCTTCCGCGACGGCGTCATCAATCGGTTCGTCGATGAATATGCCGAAGGCCGCACGCCGATCCCGTGCGCCTTGTGCAACCAGGGCGTGAAGTTCACCGACCTTATCGCGTTCGCTCGCGAACTCGGCGCCGATTGCCTCGCTACGGGTCATTATGTGCGGCGGGCGATGAACGAGAGCCGCGCGGAGCTTCACAAGGGCGCCGACCCGAAGCGCGATCAGAGTTACTTCCTGTACGGGACCACACGCGACCAGCTCGATTTTCTCCGCTTTCCCCTCGGCGATCTCCCGAAGAGCGAAGTGCGCAGGATTGCGCTTGAGGAGGGGCTTGCGGTCGCTACTAAGCCGGACAGCCAGGACATTTGCTTCGTTCCGGACGGCGATTACGCTTCGCTGGTGAAGCGGCTGCGTCCGCAGACCGAAGCGCCAGGCGAGATCGTCGATCTCGAGGGCCGTGTAGTCGGGGAGCATCGTGGGGTCGTGCACTTCACCATCGGGCAGCGGCGCGGACTTGAGATCGGCGGCAGTCCCGAGCCGCTTTATGTAGTTCGGATCGATCCGGAGGAGCGCCATGTGGTTGTCGGACCCCGCAGCGCCCTCGCAATCGACCGAATGCGCGTCACCGACTTGAACTGGATCGCGGAGGACCAGCGGACGGTCAGCGTCAAGGTACGGTCGCTTGCTCCGGCCGTTCCGGCGCAGATTGAAGGGGAATGGATCGCCTTCGAACGGCCCGAGTATGGGGTCGCGCCGGGCCAGGCAGCGGTCTTCTATGATGGTTCGCGGTTGCTAGGCGGCGGCTGGATAGCTGAGACCTTTGCAGCCGACCCGCGTCTCGCCTGTGCCGCAGCAGCTTAGCGCCGGCATCCTGCTGTTCCGCCGGACCGCGGGTGAAATCGAAGTCCTGCTCGCCCATCCCGGAGGCCCATTCTGGCGTAGCAAGGATGCCGGAGCGTGGATGATTCCCAAGGGTGCAATCGAAGACGGCGAAACAGCAGCGCAGGCCGCGCTGAGGGAATATGAGGAGGAGCTTGGCTCGCCGCTGGAGGGCATCCCGTTCCGCCTCTGCACGATTCGACAGAAGGCTGGCAAAATCGTCGAAGCCTTTGCTGCCGAGGGGGATTTTGATCCCTCGACTCTCTCCAGCCTGGAATTTGAAATGGAGTGGCCACCCCGCTCCGGCCAGCTCGCCCGCTTCCCCGAAATCGATCGCGCCGAATGGATGAACTTGGCCGAAGCCCGCGAGCGAATCCTCCCGAGCCAACTCCCAATTCTCGACGCGCTGGAGGGGCGGCTCAGAGCCGGAAACGACCCTCAATAACGGTGACGCAGCTGCCGCCGAGAACAACGCGATCACCTTCGAGCCGGCAATGCAGCAAACCGCCGCGCTCGCTGGCCTGAAACGCGGTGAAGCGGTTGCGGCCAAGCCGCTCTGCCCAGAAGGGCACCAACGCCGCGTGTGCCGAGCCCGTCACCGGATCCTCGTCGATCCCGTGATACGCGGCGAATACCCGGCTGACCACGTCCTGATCATCGCCCGGGGCGGTGACCATCACCAGGCGGTTGAAATTTCTCAGGGCGGCGAAGTCCGGCGTCACCGCGCGTACCGCTAATTCATCGGCAAGCAGGACGATGGCGCTGTTGTTCCCGCCCTGGCCGACGAAGGTTTCGCCCTCCACGCCAAGCGCTTCACCCAGACCCGGCGCCTCGCCCGTTTCAACTGCAAAAGCCGGAAGATTGAGCTCCAGAAGGTCACAATTGCCACTGACCGTGAGCACCCCCGAATGCGTCGCAAACCTGATCCGCTCGCCCTCGATCAGCACATGAGCGGAAGCCAGTGTCGCGTGCCCGCACAGATTGACTTCCGTCGTCGGCGTGAACCACCTGAGGTCATAGTCCGTCTCGTCGTCGTGCGAGCGAACAGTAAAGGCGGTTTCGCTCAGATTATTTTCGGCCGCGATGGCCTGCATCGTCGCGTCGTCCAGCCAGTGCTCGAGCGGCATCACCGCCGCGGGATTGCCGGCGAATGGCTGGCCGGCAAACGCGTCCACCTGGAAAAAAGGAATTTCCATCATCCGGCTTTCTCGGCGAGGTGCGAGGGAAGCACGCCTTCCCTGTCGGTATGCCCCTCCGGATCCAGGTGGATCAGGATCTCGGTCGCGGGGAATTGGTGCTGGAGCTCCTCCTCGATCCGATCCATGCAATCGTGCGCTTCCCGGACCGTCCAATTTTCGGGCACCCAGACGTGGAACTGGACGAAGTGATGAGTTCCGCTGGTGCGGGTGCGGAGGTCGTGAAGCCCGGCGAGCTCAGGATATTGCTTGGTCGCAGCAAGGAAGCGCTCGCGCTGATCGTCCGCCCATTCCCGGTCCATCAGCTGATCGAGCGCATGACTGGACGAGTTCCACGCGCCCCAGGCCAGCCAGAGCGCGATCAGGAGGCCGAATACCGCGTCGGCGCCGACGACGCCGAGATACTGGTCGAGCGCCAAAGCAACGATAACTGAAAAGTTCAGCAGCAGGTCCGACGCGTAATGGAGATGGTCCGTCTGTATCGCGACTGAGGCCGTCCGGCGGATCACGTAGCGCTGATAGGTGACCAGCGCGAAGGTGAAGGCGATTGCAACCACCGAAACTCCAATCCCAAGCTCGGCGTCAGCAGTCTTTGCGTGGTGGAGGAGGCGATTCACGGATTCGTATCCGATGAATAGCGCGGACATGGTGATTATGGTGACCTGCGCCAGCGCCGCCAGCGCCTCCGCCTTGCCGTGGCCGAACCGATGTTCCTGGTCGGCGGGTTGGGCCGCGACCCGGACCCCGAGCAGCACGACGAGGCTTGCGATCAGGTCGAGGCCGCTGTCGGCGAGGGAACCAAGCATCGCCATCGAAAATGTGTGGATCGCAGCCCAGGACTTGAGGCAAATCAGGAAGATAGACATTGAAATGCTGGCGATTGCCGCCCGCGATGTCAGCGAGGATCGCTCCGCATGACTGTGCGCGTGGCCCTGATGATGAGCTCCACTCATGGGTAGAGCAGCCCCTCGCTCCAACCGTCCGCGCCCAACGTGAACAGGCGCCGCTCGTGAAGCCGGTGCGGCCGGTCGCTCCAGAATTCGATCCGCTCCGGAACGACCCGATAGCCTGACCAGTATGGAGGCCGCGGCACGGGCACAGTTTCAAATTTGCGCTTGGCGTCGTCGTACCGCGCTTCGAAGATCGCCCGATCGGCAAGCGGCTGCGACTGATCGGACGCCCAGGCGCCAATCTGCGATTCGCGCGAGCGCGTCGCGAAGTAAGCGTCGGCGTCGGCGGGATCGACTTCGTGCGCTACTCCTTCGATGCGCACCTGCCGCCGAAGCGATTTCCAGTGGAAGAGCAGCGCCACGTTCGGATTGGCCGAAATCTCCTGCGCCTTTCGGCTTCCGTAGTTGGTGTAGAAGGTGAAGCCTTCCGGACCGTGACCCTTTAGCAGCACGGCCCGAACCGACGGCCGGCCCTCCGTGGTCGCCGTCGCCAATGCCATCGCTCCAGGATCGTTAAGCTCGCTCGCGCGCGCCTCGCTGAACCAGGTGTCGAACAGCTCAAAGGGATCGGCGGCGGCCATGCCGCGCCTTATCCGCGCCCACACGGGCGCGGCAAGCCTCCTGGGCAAGCATGGCCCGACCGACACCAGGGAATTTATTTGTGCGAGTAGGCTCGTGTCCATTCTAGCGAAGGAGCAGCCTGCCTGGAGACGGATGACCTCGCCGCTTGACGTCCGGCGGTCTATTTTGCTGTCCTATTTGGATTCCGTCTGATTGACGCTCGCCGATGAGCGAGTCGCCCCATCCCCTCCACCCCGATCCGGAAATCGCCGCCAGCCTGGAGTTCGATCCCGTCCCGCGCAAGAACGAGCGGGTCGACGGCTGGACGGCCGAGATGCAGCGCGCCTTCATCGCCGCCCTCGTCGCGACCGGCTCTCCACTCCGCGCCGCCCGGGAGCTCGGGATGAGAGCCGCGGGGATCGAAAACCTGCGCAAGTCGGCGGGCGCCGAAAGCTTCTCCGCCGCCTGGGACCGGGCGATGCAGATCCACGCCGCCCAGCGCACCGGCCGCCTCTGCGAAACCCTGGAGCGGCTTCAGCGGATTTCCTCACCCCAACCCTCTCCCAGGGGAGAGGGAGGAGCGGCGCAAGCCGCGGAGGGTGAGGTGGAACACTTCCCGCCGCTCCGGGTCGTCTGCGACAAATGCGCGGCGGAAGGGACGGCGGGCGACGAGGCGTTCGCCGACATCCCCTACCTCCTCGCGTTCGAACCGGTGCCGAGGCCGGCGCACGACCGCCTGTGGGAGGCGCCAACCCAGCGCGCGTTCGTCGCGGCGCTTGCCGTGACCGGATCGGTCGAGCGGGCGGCGCGAAGCATCAAGCGCCACGGCTTCGCGGTCGAGAAATTGCGCAAGAGCCGGGGCGCTCGCGAGTTCAACGAGGCGTGCGAAGCCGCGCTCGACGTCGCCCGCCAGCGCGAGCTGGCGAACCTCAATCTCTCCTCACCTTCAGGGGAGGGGCAGGGGTGGGGTACCGACGAGGGCTACGACCCGGAGCACATGGACGAAATCCGCGAGCGGCTGGTCCAGAAGCTGCAGAAGCTGCGCAAGAGGCTGGTCCGCGAAGAGATCATGCCCGATCCGGAAAAGCGCGCTGCGTGGATCCTGATCAACGGCCCGGAAGAGATCGAGGCGATCGAGGCCGAACTACATGAGAGCGCCGAGCGGAAGGCGACAGACAGCGCAGCTGACACGTCGACTTCCGCGAGAGATGAGCATCGCAGTCATGCCGGGGCGCATGGCGAGAAGCGCAATGGCCCGGATCGGACGGCGGGGCGGCTCGCCTCAAGCGAGCCGAACCCGTCCGGAGTCGAAGACGACCGTAGGTCACCCGAAGGGGAATTCACTTCCCCGAAGCAACCGTCTGCTTCAACTTCTCCACCCCAACGCCGCGGCCCGCGCATCTACAATCTGAACGATCCCCGGGCTTTCGAAGTGCTCTGCCCGCGCGACTCGCGCCCGTGGATCCCGGCCGGTTCGCTGCCGAGGGAAAAGCGGCCGGATCGCGGCGCCCCGGTGGAAATCTCGGGAGGCAGCGAAGAGGAAGCGCAGCAGGCGTTCAAGGAATGGCAGAAACTGGTTGAGCGCCGACAAAAGCGAACAGGCGAGTAGCGCCACGTGAGCTTTTTGGAGAGACGCTCCCAGTCGGCCGACGACCGCCCCCATGTGGGGCGTGTCGATCGACGTCACGTCGGATTCACTCCGCGTGACGGCTGGCCGTCATTAAGCGCACGTGGATGCGGGGAGGATTGGAGGCCGGAGCACCGAGGCTAAGCCGACAGACGACTAGTCCGCCTTTTGCCCTTCACTCCCGTTGCTCATCGTTCGCCGAAGACTGGCCAGTGCAAGGTCAAGGTGAGCGGCCGCTTCGGGCATCCCACCATGCGCGTCCAACAGGTCCATCGCTTCAGTTACAAGCATCGCGGCGCGACGAAGCGCTTTCGCCTGCCAATCCGCTGAATTTTCGTCGGCCATACGCAACCCCCGTTGTGCTCAACGGCCGTATAACCATTACTGCGGCGAAATTATCCGCCTGCAGCCTCGGGATGCGGCGGAACCGGCGTATCGCAATAAAAGAGACGAGTCAGATAATCTTCGAGCAATCTTCGACCGTTTTCGGTCAATCTTAGCAGTTGTCGCCGGGCATCGAACTCCGGTGGTCCCCGTTCGATTAGCCCCTCATTGGTCAGGATTAGCTGCCACCGGTGCCCCGTGGCCTGCGCAACGTTGGCGGCAAGAGCCAGCGCGGTCACCCCGAGCCGTTCGCCCCGTGCCGGGAGGCAATAGAGGGCGAGCAGCATGTCCCACGCGGGCTCGCCGAACAGCTTCCGATCGAACATCCGGTCGCGCATTCGCCGGGCATCGTAGATTCGGCACGCCAGCCTCACCAGTTCCTTGCGCGTCGGCTTGCGTTGCGATCCCTTGCGCAGTTGCTCGGCATGAAGGTCTGCGATCTGATCGAGCTCCAGCCGCAGGTCGATGTGGAGATGGACGTCTTCCGAATTATCGAACCTGGTAATGATCGGTTCGGATGGCTTTAAAGGTTCCTGTCGGGACACGGGGCGCGGTTTTCCTTAAGGTCGCTTTTTTGGGGCAGCACGCAAGTACCGAGCAGCCGCCCACCCCTACCGAAAGTTAAGTTACCTTCAAGCTAATCCGCTTCCGATTTGGATTGGTCCGAGGTGGATGAGCGGCGAGACAGTACCAACCAGCCAACGAGAAGCGCATCTTCAATTCCATTAACTTCTGATTTAACCTCGACTCGCTCGGTACCTGTTTAGGCTCCGCTCTCACTGGGAGTGGACAAGATGGAGCCACTGTTCATGGCGCAAGCACCCAGTCCAGCTGTTGGAGCAATCGAACCTGCGGTGGCTCCGGAGAAGGCAAAAGAAAAGCCCGAACGTCGCGAAATAAAAGGGGGACTGCCGTACACAACATCGCCAGGCGTTCTAAAGCGAGCGCTAGAGTTAATTATTCCGGCTGAGCGGCCGGACAAGTTTGGCTCAAATTACATGGCCACAATTCTTAAACTGAGCGGAGGTGCCGCTCGGGCGGTTCCGCCGTTCTTGAAAAAGATGCAGTTCATCGGCGCGGACGGAACGCCGACTTTGCTCTATTCCAAATTCAAGACAGATGGGGGGCGATCCCAAGCGGCGTATGAGGGACTAAAGAACGCTTTTGCCGAACTGTTTCGCCGCAATGAGTATATCCACAAAGCCGATGAGGCAGCCGTCAAAGATTTGATGGTCGAAATAACTGGGTTGAAGAAAACGGACCCTATAGTTCGGCTTATGTACGCTTCCTTCGATGCTGTGCGGGGATTCGTTTCGAGCGACGTTGCAACCTCATCGCCGGGTCAACTTCTCGAGGATGATAATGACAGCGAACGAGCTGCAGCAGTATCGGATGGATTGGGTGTTCCCGCCGCGAGACTTGGACTCTCTTACCAGATCAACATTGTTCTTCCGGAGACGGATAATGTGGCGGTCTTCAATGCCATTTTCCGAAGTCTTCGTGAGAATCTCTTGAGATGACCCGCGAACGCGACATAGAGCTCTTCATCCTAAAGAATGCAGTGATCACGCAGAATTTGAGGAGCGTCTTTTCCGAGGAAAGAATCGGCGTGGCGAGAGGCGCTCTCGAAGCACAGGCAGACTCGCTCGTTTCGGATTACTTGAAACAGATTGATTTTGATATCCTGTCCGACGCGGCACGGATGAGCGAGTTCTACAAACTCTTTTACGCCCTTGAAAACGACATGCGCGATCTAATTGAATCTGCAATGATCGATAGCAAAGGTCAAAGCTGGTGGCTGGATGCTGTTCCGCAGTCGGTTAAGGACAATGCTCGAAAAAACTACGATCGAGAGGCGTCTGAGGGACTTCCCCCCAGGTCTGATAGATTGATCGACTACACCACGTTCGGTGAACTTGGAGAGATCGTGAAGGAAAACTGGGATGTCTTTTCTGGTATGTTTTCAAATGCTACGCGGAACAGAGTGCTACGTGTCATTAATCGCCTAAATCTAGTTCGCGGACCGATAGCTCATTGTAACTTCCTTCCCGAGGAGGAAGCTCTCCGTCTCAAGCTAGCGATACGTGATTGGTATAAGCTGATGGAATAGGTGCAGGGTAGCGATTGAACCTTGTCCACTTTGAGCGCACGACTCGCCGATGATGCTGACCCTGCCCATGCTGGCGCAAGCCGCCGCCGCCGCGCCGCCTCCGTCGGGGCAGAAACGTCCAGCCACGACCGTCACCGCGAGCGCTAACTATCCGAGAATTGCAGCCGAGAACGGATGGCAGGGGACAGCTCGCGCTGATTTGACAGTCAGCGCCACCGGCGCGGTCACCGCTTGCAAGATTGTTCGAAGCACTCAGCACCGGCTTCTCGATGATTTTGTTTGTGATAATTTGATGAGGACGAAATTCACGCCAGCGAAGGATGAAAATGGCAAACCGATCGAGGGGCACTTCGTCACGCCGCCGATCAGATTCGTATTGAGAAATTAAACGGAAATATCCGTCGCTCACGTTCACGCGCACGATGAGGCGCGTTCCTGCGGCTCGTCCGCGAGGCGGGCTTTACTCATCACCACCTGCTGTCGTGTCCGAAATGAAGGATCCGCCCGCTCTCGAAAACCCAGCTTCTCAACGCCTTAGCAAGGCGAAATCCGTTAAATCCTCCCAATTGAATGATTAGTTAGCTGCCGATTTAGGCGGCGCTTCCGAAGTCAGCCCCTCCGGAAATGGAGGAGAATGGACATGAAGAAGAAGCTGGTCACTGTCGGGCTTGCGGCGGCGATGGTCGCGCAATCGACACCAGTGTTTGCGCAGCCAACGAGCTGGGGCCTTTGCTGGGCGCTCCCTCAGTGGACCTTCAACTGGGTCCCCTGCTTTCCCGAAATCCCGGGACAGAGGGTCGGGCAGCAGTAAGCGAAGAATGGGCGACGGCGCTGCTAAGCGTCGTCGCCCATCCTCAGTGCCGCAATAAACGCCTCCTGCGGAATGCTGACGCTGCCGTATTCCCGCATCCGTTTCTTCCCTTCCTTCTGCTTCTCCAGAAGCTTCCGCTTCCGCGTCGCGTCGCCGCCGTAGCATTTCGCAGTCACGTCCTTGCGGAGCGCTCCGATCGTCTCGCGGGCGATGACCTTGCCGCCGATCGCCGCCTGGATCGGAATCTTGAACAGGTGCCTCGGGATCAAATCCTTCAGCCGCTCGCACATGCCGCGGCCGCGCGCCTCGGCATTGCCGCGATGGACGATCATGCTCAGCGCATCCACCGGCTCGTTGTTCACCAGGATGCTCATCTTGACGAGATCGCCCTCGCGGTTGCCGACCTGGTGGTAATCGAAGCTCGCATAGCCGCGGCTGATCGACTTCAGCCGGTCGTAGAAATCGAACACAACCTCGTTGAGCGGAAGCTCGTAGCGGAGCATCGCCCGAGCGTGGCTGCCGGTGCCGACATAGGTCAGGTCCTTCTGCACCCCGCGGCGATCCTGGCAAAGCTTGAGGACGGAGCCCAGATATTCGTCGGGCACATAGATGGTCGCCTCGATCCACGGCTCGGCGACGGAGAGGATCGTGCTCGGGTCCGGCCAGTCGGCGGGGTTGTGGATGGGGTGGGTCGAGCCATCCCGCATCTGCACCTCATAGACCACGCTGGGAGCAGTCGTGATCAGGTCGAGGTCGTATTCGCGGGTCAGCCGTTCCTGGATGATCTCGAGGTGGAGGAGGCCGAGGAAGCCGCAGCGGAAGCCGAACCCGAGCGCGGCGCTGGTCTCCATCTCGAAGCTGAACGAGGCGTCGTTGAGCCGCAGCTTGTAGAGCGAGTCGCGGAGCTTCTCGAAGTCGTTGGCATCGGTCGGGAACAGCCCGCAGAAGACGACCGGCTGCACTTCCTTGAAGCCGGCGAGCGGGGCGTCGGCGGGGCGGCGCGCGTCGGTGATGGTGTCGCCGACCCGGGTCTCGGCGACTTCCTTGATCTGCGCGGTGATGAAGCCGATCTCGCCGGGGCCGAGCTCGGGGAGGTCGGTTCGCTTCGGGGTGAAGCAGCCGACGCGGTCGATCAGGTGGGTGGTGCCGGCGGCCATGAACTTGACCTGCTGGCCTTTCCTGAGGCTTCCGTCGATCACCCGGACGAGGATGACGACGCCGAGATAGGGGTCGTACCATGAGTCGACCAGCATCGCCTTGGTCGGGGCTTCGGCGTCGCCTTTGGGGGGCGGGATTTTGGCGACGATGGCGTCGAGCACCTCTTCGATCCCGATCCCGGTTTTGGCGCTGGCGAGGACTGCCTCTGAAGCGTCGAGGCCGATGATCTCCTCGATTTCCTGGCGGACTCCTTCCGGGTCTGCGGAGGGCAGGTCGACCTTGTTGATCACCGGCACGATCTCGTGGTCGTGCTCGATCGACTGGTACACATTCGCCAGAGTCTGCGCTTCCACACCCTGCGCCGCGTCCACCACCAGAAGCGCGCCTTCGCAGGCCGCGAGGCTCCGGGACACCTCATAGGCGAAGTCGACGTGGCCCGGCGTGTCCATCAAATTCAGCTCATGGCCCTTCCATTCGAGCCGAACCGTCTGCGCCTTGATGGTGATCCCGCGCTCTCGCTCGATCTCCATATTGTCGAGCACCTGGGCTGACATTTCTCTTTCCGTCAGGCCCCCCGTCGCCTGGATCAGCCGGTCGGCGAGCGTCGACTTGCCGTGGTCGATGTGCGCGATGATGGAGAAGTTACGGATCTTGCTGATGTCGGTCATTTGCCCGCGCGCCTAGCATCTACATTGCCCGCTTGCGAGACGCGGCCGTTTCGCGGATAGTGGGGCGGGGTAAATCAGGGGGTTTCATCATGAAGATCAGTGCGTTGCTCGTCGCGAGTGCGTCGCTTCCGGCCGTCGCCGCAGTTTCCGCTTACGCCGCCGCTCCGGTTCACAAGAGCAGCGCGGCAGCGCCGCCGCCGGTCGCGACCTACTGGATGGACGTATCGACCATGTCCGGCTTTGGCGCCGGGATGATGGGCGGCGGACGCCCGAGCCTCGGCCAGATGATGAGCATGATGAATGGCGGCGGCAACTCGGTCGCCCATATGCTGAGCCTCAAGCTTTCCTCCCGCGACCGCCCGGCAGCAGCGCCGGAAGCCAACCACTTCATCCCCGCAACGATGCAGATGGGCGCCAGCCTGCCGCTCGTCACTCCGCCGCCGCCCAAGCAATACACCGGCACCAGCAGCCCGTCGGAGCCCGGAACCTATGAGAAGCCGCAGGGGCGGATCCTGATCTACTGGGGCTGCGGCGAACATGCCGGCGCCGGCCAGCCGATGGTGATCGATTTCGCCAAGATGGCCGAAGGGCAGATCCCGCCCGGCCTCGAGGCGCTGACGAAGATGGGCCGGGCGATGGGCCGGATGTCGATGCACGAGCCGACCCGCGGCGATAGCCCCGGTTTCGGTGAATGGCCGAACACGAAGGACTCGCGCCCCGTCCCGGCCAGCGCCTCGCTGTTGGGCGCGCACCGGGTGGAAGGCAATTACTCGCCGGCCATGGCTTTCACCCTGGGCCAGGGGCAGGACTTCATGCCGGGCCTCGGCCTTCGCGAAGCGGGCGCAATGCCCTCGGGCGCGGAGCGGCTCGACTGGACTCCCGCGGCGCAGGCCACCGGCTATGCGCTTGCGCTGTTCGGCGGCGGCTCAGGCCAGGGTGGCCACGACATGGTGATCTGGACCTCCGGCAAGGGCGCGTCGATGTTCCCAGCCTTCGATTACCAGACTCCGGCAGAGGTTCGGCAGATGATCGCCGCCGGAGCCGCGCTGCCGCCTTCGACCAGCGAGTGCATGCTTCCGGCCGAAGTCTCGCGCGCAGTTCCGCAGGGGATGGTGATGGGGATCGGCTATGGCCCGGAGGCCGCGTTCGCCGACAAGCCGCACGCGCCGATCTGGACCGCACGGGTGCGGTACAAGACGACGGCGATGCTGATGCGCGGGATGGGGGCGGAAATGGGCGCCGCCGGCAACGGCGACCAGCAGCAGGTGCAGGGCCAGCCGCCGGAGCAGAAGAAGAAGCGGCACGGCTTTGGGCTGGGTGATCTGATCCAGGGGGTGCCGCACTAAGTTCGAGCGCCCGAGCAGAAGCGACGCGATTGCGGAGCAATCCGGAGCTTCTGTCGAAGAGAGCGCGAGAACCGGACGGCGTGCGAGCGAGCGGCTAAACCGCGAGTGAGACACGACCGACGTCACGCGGATTTACTCCGCGTGACGCTGAAGTTGCTGTCGCCTTAGCCTACATCGCTCAAGTCGAAGTGAGGCGAGAGTGTTTCGTCCCACTGGTGCAAGGATACGAAGCGCCGAACAAACTCCTTGGAGTCGATGACGCAAACGGGGGTTTGTCGCGCATCGACGGTCTGAAATCCTACAAACTCGTGCCAACAATGATCAGAAGCAGTTGGACCATCGCTCCACTTGTACAGCCCGCCATAAAGAGGTGGTACGCCAACCTGCTCAGCGATGAAGAACTCGCCGCTTGAAAGACGAGATCTAATCAGATTTCGATCCGCCAGACTCAAAGATCCCTCCAGCATGACAGTGCCGAAAGCTTTGAAGTTTCCCGCGTCCCGATACATGTAATCAAAAGCGGTCCACATGATGCTCTCCTACGAAACTACGATATAGCTATCAGATGGGTGACGTTCGTGGCAGCATCTGGTCCGACCGGGAAGTGGATGCGATCGTTGCCGATTACTTCGCGATGCTGGCGGACGAGATTGCGGGTCGGAGTTATAATAAGTCCGATCACCGGCGGGCTTTGCAGGCTCTAACTGGTCGAGAACCCGGCTCTATAGAACGGAAACATCAGAACATCAGCGCGGTCGTGGAGCGGCTGGGTGTACCGTTTATCCGCGGATACAAGCCTCTAGCCCATTTCCAAAATTCCCTATTGGAGGCAGTTGAACGGTACCTCGCCGCGAAAGGGCAGCCAATATTCCAATTGGTCGAAACGGCGCCGGATCGAGTCGCTGAAGCACCGACTCTATGGATCGGTCCTGCTCCCGACGTTTCGCCAAGTGAACACGGCGAGCCAGAGCGGCTTAGGCAACTCATTCGCAAGTACGATCCGGCGGAACGAGATGCACGAAACAGGCATCTCGGTAAACGAGGGGAGGAGTTG
>Ga0157369_10000384_pt1 | contig 58625 bp, 67 predicted proteins | sample C25metaG_FD_113461 | JGI IMG/M metagenome (GOLD analysis project Ga0157369, IMG submission 113461) | Corn rhizosphere microbial communities from Kellogg Biological Station, Michigan, USA - C2-5 metaG | ecosystem: Host-associated > Plants > Roots > Rhizosphere > Soil | place: USA: Michigan... | reverse complement strand
CGGCAAGCACAAGCCGAGCTTCACCCCGCACGTCGATTGCGGCGACCACGTCGTCGTCATCAACGCCGACAAGGTCCGCTTCACCGGCAACAAGCTCAAGACGCAGACATACTGGAAGCACACCGGTTACCCCGGCGGCATCAAGAGCGTCACCGCCGACAAGGTCCTGGAAGGCCGGTTCCCCGAGCGCGTGCTCGAGAAGGCCGTCGAGCGGATGATCCCGCGCGGGCCGCTCGGCCGCGCCCAGATGCGCGCGCTGCACCTCTACGCCGGCACCGAGCATCCGCACGCGGGCAACCAGCCCGAGACGCTCGACGTCGCCTCGCTCAATCGCAAGAACAAGGTTGCCCAGTAATGGCTGACGAACAGAACACCGTCTCCGATCTCGCCGATCTGCAGACCATCACCGGCGGCGCGCCGGCCGCTCCGGCCGATGCCGACGCCGAGACGCCCGTCATTCCGGCCGCTCCTCCCGCGCCCCTGCGCGAGAAGGAGGTCGACGCGCAGGGCCGCGCCTACGCCACCGGCCGCCGCAAGGACGCCGTCGCCCGCGTGTGGCTCAGGCCCGGCAGCGGCAAGATCGTCGTCAACGGCCGCGAGCAGGAAGTCTACTTCGCTCGCCCGACGTTGCGCCTCGTCATTAACCAGCCGTTCCAGGTCGCCGAGCGCGAGGGCCAGTACGACGTCGTCGCGACCGTCAAGGGCGGGGGCCTTTCGGGCCAGGCTGGCGCGGTCAAGCACGGTATCAGCCAGGCGCTCGCCAAGTTCGAGCCCGCGCTGCGCAGCGCGGTCAAGGCGGCGGGCTTCCTCACCCGCGACGCGCGCGTCGTCGAACGCAAGAAGTACGGCCGTGCCAAGGCCCGCCGCAGCTTCCAGTTCTCGAAGCGCTAACGGCCGACATCACCGGAACAAGCAAAGGGCGGTCCCGCGGGGCCGCCCTTTTCATTTTGCCCCGCCGTTACTCACCGCCGATTCACCATGATCGGTAGCCCCGTCTTAAGGCAAACGGCAAAGACTGCCCTTGCGCAGCAAGACTTCGCGAAGGGCGACGTGGCGCAGGCTCGGAGTGGGGACAATGAAGTTCTTTATCGCGCTGAAGCGCAACGAAACCGGCGCCACCGCTATCGAATACGGCCTCATCGCCGCGCTGATAGCCATCGCCGCGGTCACCGCCTTCGCCAGCGTCGGCAACCAGCTCTCGACCACGCTCAACGAGGTCAGCACGACGATGGGGTCGGTCTAGCGCGCCCCGGCCGGCGGGAGCGACCCCGTCCGCTCAGTGAACCGGCGGATCGACCCGCGGCACGGTATTGACCGGCGCCACCGGCTCTTCGGGCCGGCGCGGCGGCAGGGCGTCCTCGGGGACTTCCTTCACCTGCATGTCCCTCGTCGGCACGTCGTCGATGCTGCGGACGCGAACCTCGATCGCCGCGCCGTCCCAGGTCACCTCGTTAAAGCCTTGCGGGGTCGAGCGGATGCGCTGCGACAGGGTGCCCGCGCCGATCATTCGCACCGGCCCGTTGGGGGTGTCCTTCACGATATCGAACGCGTCGTGGACGTGACCGCTGAGGGTCGCGAGCACGCCTCGCCGGGCGAGCTCCGCCAAGGCCTGGTCGCCGCCTCGAGTCCACGCCTTGCCTCGCGTACCCGCCTCGACCAGCGGATGGTGGCAGGCGACCAGCACCCCGGTACCGCGCGGCAGTCGGTCGATGATCGTCAGCGTCTGGTCGAGCGCGCGGTCGGTGACCCAGCCGTGGGACCACGGCCAGCGCGGCTGCCAGCGGCGCACGGTCTTGAGCGGCACGATGGCGAGGCCGGGCAGGTCGATCGGGCACTCGACCACGCGCCGGATGCGGTGAAAGCGCTTGTAAGGGTTCACGAACCGCTCGAGCAGATTGAAGTAAGGCAGGTCGTGATTGCCGACCTCGACCGTGACCGGAACATCCAGCGAGCGAATCCAGTGGCACGCGGCGTCGAACTCGCGCGGGCGCGCCCGCATCGTGAGGTCGCCGGTGATGACGACCGCGGCCGGCCGCTTCTCGGCGATTTCCTGCACCACCCAGTCGAGCGAGCGGTCGTCCTCGAGCCCGAAATGAATGTCCGAGATGTGGAACAGGAGCGTCTTATCGGCCATCGGGCCCGGTCGCTAGCAGGTCGACCCCGCAAGGGACCAGCCGGAAAACTTCCTCGGCCGGGCATTCGGCCGGTTCCCCGTCGAGCAGAAGCGAAACGGAATCGCCCGTCGTGCTGGCCAACGTCACGTGGGGCGCGAGGCCGAGTTCGTCGTGCGGACCCTCGCGGAAGCGACGCCGCAGCACGGCCCAGCCGCCCTCGACGTATTCACCCGCGGTCTCGGCACAATAGCCGTTTGCCACGATGCCCCGGTCGGTCGGGGTCAGCATGATGAGCGGGTAGTCCCTCGTTCGGCCGCTCTCGGGCTGGCGGCAGGCGACTCCCGGCTCACCAAGCGTTGCACCGAGCGCCTGCGCCGCATGGGCCGCAACGCCGACGATATCGGCGTCACGCATCGCCTCGCGAACCCGGTGCCAGCTGGTCCCGGGTCCCGCGAGCAGGTCGGCAAAGGCCGTGCCCGCGCTGCAACGGATCACGCCCGGACGCGCGCGCCGCGCCTCGCCCTCGGCGGCGAGACGGACGACTTCGCCGATCGGCCGCTCGGCGTGCAGGCGATGATAAAGCAGGTTCATCGTGCCCCCCGGGAGCACCAGCACCGCGCCGTCCCAGCCGTCGAGCGCGCTGACCAGCGCGTTCACGGTGCCGTCTCCTGCAAACACGGCGATTGTCGAGATGCCCGCGCTATCGAGCGCGTCGCCGGTCGGCAGCGGTTGATCGGGGAAGGCGACGATCCGCTCGATCGCGAGTCCGGCCTCCCGGCAACTCGACTTCACGCCCGCAAGCGCTTGTCCGTCATGGCCGCCGCTGGCGCCGTTGACCACCAGCCAGATCCCGTTCGTCGGCAACATAGGCGTCTAGAACCGCGCGCCCCGGGGCGAGGTTCCGCTCAGACTCGCCGGGTCAGGATCAGCCAGGCCGCGACGCCGTTCACGACCGTGTAGCCGAGGTAAGCCCACGCCCAGGCGAGGTTGCCGCTGCCCACCAGCAACATTGCCCCCAGCAGGACGACGAACTCGGCCGCCAGGCTGGCTTTCGGCCCGAGCATGTTCATGAACGGCATCCGGCCGAGGAGCGGATGGCGGCTCTCGAGAACGGCCTTGTGCAGCGCGAAATTCGCGACTCCGAAAAGGAACGTGAAGAATACCGCCGTCATCGCGGTCTTATCTGGGGTAGCCGGGGGCATTTGCCAATCGGCGCTTCGCCGGTCTCGGTCGGCCGTTCGTCGGCCGGCGGATTCATTCATCGGGACAGGCGGATGCCCGGTCGATGGACGGGCAACGACGGGCGTGGCCGGGCTTACCCTGCATCGCGACGGCTCGGGGGTCAGTCCCCCTCGGGCCGTGACGCATCATAGGAGGAGATGCCCGATGACCACCAGCAAGCTCGTTCTCGCCGCGCTCGGCGCCGCGACCCTTACCGCCACCAGCGTTCCTGCCTTCGCCGCCGGCGAACAGGGTAAGTCCGTCGAGGTGCAATACAGCGATCTCGATCTGACCACGCCCGCGGGCGCCAAGGAACTGGATCGGCGCCTCCACGAGGCGGCGCGCGAGGTGTGCGGGATGAGCAATATGACGTCTGGATCGCGCCTTCGTTCCGACAGTGCCGGCGCGTGCTACCGGGATGCGCTGAAGCAGCTGCAGGCCCGCTTCGCCGGGCTTCTCGGCAAGAAGCCGCAGCAGGGCTGATCCATAGCGGGCAAGGCGCGGGCGATCGCGCCCGCGCCTTGCTCATAACCCATGCGCCGGACCAGGGGCGCTCGGCCAGCGCCTCTCGCGGGGGGCCATTGCGGCCGGTCGGCCGCCGGCCCGATCGCGCCGCTGGGGGAAACGCCGGCGAAGGCCGAATAGTCTCGCGAACGACGCGTGCCCGGCGATCCCGGCGACGCTCGCGTAAGTCATGCGCGGCCCCGTGCCAGCTCGCCCCGCAATCCACAGCAGACCTGCCTGATCGACGCGTCAAACCAGGCCGGCGACGCGTCGCCCGCTCGCCTTGAGGCCTGAAATCGGCGCTTCGCCGGTCCCGGTCGGCCGTTCGTCGGCTGCCGGATTCATTCGTCGGAACAAGCAGTTGGCTGATCGAAGCGCGCGCGACTACAATCGTAGCCCTCGGTAACTCCTGTCCTGCGCCACGGTTCGCCTGCAGTCCCGGCGGACCGTGGCGCTTCAAAGAGGAGATAATCGATGAAGACCCCCACTCTCGCCCTCGCCGCTCTTGCCGCCGCGATGCTTTCGGCCGCCGCCGCGCCCGCCATGGCGGCGGACAACCAGAAGGGGACCGCGTCGCTGAGCTACAACGACCTCGACCTCGGCACCTCGGCCGGACGCGCCGCGCTGGCGCAGCGATTCGACCAGGCCGCGCGCGAAAAGTGCGGCGTGACCGAGGACAAGGCGATGAAAGGCAGCACCAAGTACTGCTACAGGAACACGAGCGAGCAGTACCGGCACTATGTCGCCGATATCCTGCGGGACTTCGACAGCAAGAAGGCAGATACGGGCCTGGCCGTGCGCTGATCCCAAAAGCCGAGCAAAGCGGGGCGCTCCTTTGCGGGGGCGCCCTTTCCTGCGTCAGCGGCCGGCCATCGCCTTGACCTTGTGCAAGTAAGTCCGGCCGATGCGCAGCGTTTCCCCGTTCGCCAGCTCGGCCGACCAGACCCCGAGGCCCTCGTGGCGCAAACGGCTGATCCCGTCGCGCCGCAGGATCGTCGAGCGATGGATGCGGATGAACTTCTCGGGATCGAGCCTTTCCTCAAGCCCGGCGATCGTCTGCAAGAGCAGGTAGCTGCGGTCGCCGACATGGAGGCGGACATAGTCGCGCTCGGCGTCGATGCGCTCGACCTGGTGGGCCTCGATCCGCAGCAACTCGGAGCGGTGCGGCACCCAGAATTCCTCGAGAAAGTGGCCCCCGCCCGCCTGGCGCGCGCCGCGGCGCGAGGTGGCGCGGGCCACGGCACGCTCGAGGCGCTCGCGCGCGACCGGTTTCAGCACGTAATCGATGGCGTCGAGGTCGAACGCCTCGACCGCGAAGTCCTCGTGCGCGGTCACGAAAATCACCGCCGGAGGCTCTTCCGACCGGCCCAGCTCGCGAGCGACGGCGAGGCCGTCCATTCCCGGCATCGTCAAGTCGAGCAGCACGAGGTCGGGGTCGAGCTTTCCGGTCAGCCGCAAGGCGCCGGCACCATCGCTCGCGGTCCCGACCACCGCGAGGGCGCCGATCTCGCTGCACAGGACCTGCATCCGCTCGACCGCCAGCGGCTCGTCGTCGACGATAAGCGTGCGCAGCGGTGCCGCAGCCGTGTCGCTCATGCCGCGTGCCTCGCTTCACCGACCAGCGGCAGCCGTATCTCGGTGGCATAACCGGTCGAGGTCGGGCCGGAGACGACCGTCGCCTCGTCGCCGAAGCGGGCGGCGAGGCGGTCGCGCACGTTGCCGAGGCCGATGCCGAAGCCGTCGCGCGGCTTGTCCGATCCGCGCCCGGCGGGCCTGCCGTCGTCGGCGACGGTCACGACGAGGCGGCCGTACTCTTCCCGCGCCGAAAGCGTGATCGTCACTTTGCGCGAGGCGGGGGCAACCGCGTGCTTGACCGAATTCTCGACCAGCGGCTGCAGGATCATGCCCGGAACGAGCGCGGCAGCGAGCGTTTCGGGCAACTCGTATTCGGCTCTCATCCGATCGGGAAAGCGCACCGTCTCGATGTCGAGATAGAGTTGCTGCAGCGCAAACTCCTCCCGCAACGGCACATCCGACGTCGGATCGTCGGCGAGGCTGCGGCGATAGAAGGTCGAGATCGTCTGGATCATCCGCTCGGCGGCGGCGGTCTTGCCGGTCAGCACCAGCGCGGAAAGCGAATTGAGCGTGTTGAACAGGAAGTGCGGATTGACCTGGTAGCGCAGCGACCTCAGCTCGGCCGCCTTGGCCGCGCGCCGGAAAGCGCCTTCGCGCCGCTCGGCGACGCGCGCCTTTTCGCCCGCCAGCAAAGCGAGGTACAGCGCGCACCAGGCGAGCGAGATGAAATAGCGCTGCAAGGCGACTTCCTCGAGGCTTTCCCACGCGCTCTGCCGATCCACCGTCACCGACCGCGTGGCGCCGCTGCCGCTCGGCACCGGGATGGGCATGTCGACCAAAAGGTCGCCCGACTGGTCGCGGCGCACGATCAGGCCTTCCTCGGCGGCCTTGCGGCTTTGCACCCGCTCCTCGATCGAAGCGAAAGCCATCTGGTTGGCCTGGGCGAGCATCACCGAGACCGGAACGGAAAGCACCAGCGCGGCGCCGATCTTCGCCCACAGGGGCTTGGAATCGAACAGCCGCAGCAACAGCCAAAGGCCGATCGTGATGAGGACGCCGGCGAGGCTGGCGATCGCCCGGCGCCACAGCAGCTCCTGCTCGAAGCCGAAATCGAGCAGCTCCGACCGCACGGTCACGAGCAGAAAATAGCACAGCCACAGGCCGACGATCGAGACGAGCACCGTCCGGAACGGCACGCGCGCGGGTCGCGGCTCGGCAAATTCGTTGTCCATCGCTCCCGCCTTTAGCCCGAGCGGGCGCCGCACCGCCAGCGCCGATGTCGAGCGCCGTCGGCGCTTGGTCGATTGGGCCAGGTGGCCCTCAGGCGCCCTCGAGCAGCCTTTCGCGTGCGATTCTACCCCGCCATTCGGCCGGCGCCAGGGTGTGGACGTTGTTGCCCTGGCTGTCGACCGCCACCGTCACCGGCATGTCCTCGACGGTGAATTCGTAGATCGCCTCCATGCCGAGATCCTCGAACGCGACGACCCTTGCCTGCTTGACCGCGCGCGACACGAGATAGGCCGCGCCGCCGACCGCCATGAGATAGGCCACCTTGTGTCGCGCGATCTCGCCGACCGCCCCTTGTCCGCGCTCCGCCTTGCCGATCATCGCGAGGAGGCCGAGCTCGAGCATCATGTCGGTGAACTTGTCCATCCGGGTAGCCGTGGTCGGGCCCGCCGGTCCGACGACCTCGCCCATCACCGGATCGACCGGGCCGACGTAGTAGATCGCCCGTCCCCTGAAGCTGACCGGCAGCTCCTCGCCCCTCTCGAGCATGTCCTTGATGCGCTTGTGCGCCGCATCGCGTCCGGTCAGCATCGCCCCGTTGAGCAGCAGCCGGTCGCCGGCTTGCCAGCTCGCGACTTCCTCGGGCGTAAGCTTGTCGAGATCCACCCGCTTCGCCTGCGCATCGGGCTGCCATTCAACGGCGGGCCACTCAGCGAGCCTTGGCGCCTCGAGATAGCTTGGCCCCGAGCCGTCGAGCGTGAAGTGCGCGTGGCGCGTCGCCGCGCAGTTGGGGATCATCGCCACCGGCTTGCCCGCGGCATGGCACGGCCAGTCGAGGATCTTGACGTCGAGAACGGTCGAAAGCCCGCCGAGCCCCTGGGCGCCGATGCCAAGCGCATTGACCTTGTCATAGATCTCGATGCGCAGCGCCTCGACGTCCGTTGCGGCCCCTCGTGCCTTGAGCTGGGCCATGTCGATCGGCTCCATCAGCGAAAGCTTGGCGAGCCTCATGCAATGCTCCGCGGTGCCGCCGATGCCGATCCCGAGCATGCCCGGCGGGCACCAGCCGGCGCCCATTTGCGGAAGCATCTCGAGCACCCAGTCGACGATGTTGTCGGACGGGTTCATCATCTTGAACTTCGACTTGTTCTCGCTCCCGCCGCCCTTGGCCGCGACATCGATCGACACCGTCCTGCCCGGCACCATCTCGACCGACAGCACGCACGGCGTGTTGTCCCTCGTGTTGCGCCGGGTGAACGCCGGATCGGCGAGGATCGAGGCGCGCAGCTTGTTCTCGGGCAAGCTGTAGGCGCGCCGGACGCCCTCATCGACGGCGTCCTGCAAGGAACGCGACGACTGCAGCCGGCAATCCTGCCCCCATTTAACGAACACGTTGACGATGCCGGTGTCCTGGCAGATCGGCCGGTGCCCCTCGGCGCACATCCGGCTGTTGGTAAGGATCTGCGCGATCGCATCCTTCGCCGCCGGCCCCTGCTCGGCCTCGTAGGCCGCGCCGAGGGCGCGGATATAGTCCATCGGGTGGTAGTAGGAGATGAATTGCAGCGCGTCGGCCACGCTTTCGATCAGGTCGCTTTCGCGGATCGTCACCATGTCGCTCATCGAGCGAGCCCTCCTTCCGGTCGAATGAGTGTCCCATAGGCGCGCCGGGCGGCTATGGTCAAAGCTTGCCGCAGGCGCGCAACAGCGTTGTCCCAGCAACCGTTTGCGACAACGGCCACCATTGCCCATGGGCGCCTCAGGCCCTAAGGCGCCCCGAACCAGACCGACAAGAGACCGTGCCGAAGTGACCATCGTTGAGGAACGCCAGCAGGCCGGCGCACAGGCCGCCGCCCGCAAGGCGATGATCGACAGCCAGCTGCGGACGAGCGGCGTCAACGCCGAATACGTGCTCGCGCGAATGGGCGCGGTCGCGCGCGAGGATTTCGTGCCCGAGAACGCCCGCGGCATCGCTTACATCGACCGGGCGATCGCGCTCGGCAACGGCCGCTACCTCGCCGCGCCGGTGGTCCAGGGGCTGATGCTGCAGGAAGCGCGGCCGGCCGAGTCCGACAAGGCGCTGCTGGTCGACGGCGGCAGCGGCTACATGGCCGAGTTGTTGCGCCCGCTCACAGGCTCGCTCGAGGTGCTTTCCCCGCCGGACGCGGTGGCGCCCTCGCGCAAGCGCGGCGACTTCACGCTGCTGGTGATCGATGGCGCCATCGAGCAACTGCCCGATGCGCTCGTCCAGCGTCTGGCCGAAGGGTCAAGGGTCGTGACCGGCCTCGTACGCAACGGCCTCACGCGTCTCGCCGTGGGCCGCAAGGCGGCAGGCGAGGTCTCGCTCCTTGCGCTCGCCGAGATCGGCATTCCGGCCCTCCCCGAATTCGCCGCCAAGAAGCAATGGAGCTTCTGACGATGCTCACCAGGAGCTTGCGGATCAGCCTGCTGGCCGGCGCGTGCCTCGCGTCGAGCGCGGACGCCGAAACGCTGAAGGATGCGCTCAACGCCGCGTATCGCACAAATCCCACGCTCGAAGGGGCGCGGGCGCAGCAGCGCGCAACCGACGAGAACGTGCCGATCGAGAAGTCCGGCGCGCTGCCTTCGCTGAACGCCACCGGGACCTACACCGAATTCCTCAAGCAAAGCTCGAGCTCATTCGTATCGCCGGAACGCTCGGCCGGCGCGCAGCTCAACCTGTCGGTGCCGATCTATCAGGGCGGCGCGACCAGGAACGGCATCCGCGCGGCCGAAACGCGCGACCTCGCCGGACGAGCCAACCTGCGCGGCAGCGAAAGCTCGCTGTTCAGCCAGGTCGTCGGCGCCTACATGGACGTGATCCTGCAAGAGGCGGTCGTCGGCCTCAATGCCAACAATGTCCACGTGCTGCAGGTCAACCTCGAGTCGACCCGTGACCAGTTCCAGATCGGACAACTGACCCGCACCGACGTCGCCCAATCCGAATCGCGCCTCGCCCTCGCCGAGGGAGACCTGCGCACGGCGCAAGCGAACCTCGTCACCGCGCGCGAGCGGTACGTGCAGCTGGTCGGCAAGGCGCCGACCGACCTGCAGCCGCCGCCGCCGCTGCCCGGCCTTCCGGCCACGGTCACCGACGCGGTCGGCGACGCGCTCAAGAACAATCCCGATCTCATCGCCGCGCAGGAAAACGCGGATGCGGCCGGCTTCGACATCGAGGCGGCGGGAGCCGCGCGGCTGCCCAAGGTCAGCCTGTTCGTCAACGGCGGCGCGACCGACTACCTCGGAACGCTCGGCTCGAGCCTGATCGGCCCGGTCCAGCAGCTCCAGACGACGGCCCAGGCGGGCGTTCAGGTGACGATGCCGCTCTACCAGGGCGGGCGGCCGGCGGCGCAGGAGCGCCAGGCGCAGGAGCGCGCGTCGCAAGCCCTCGAGCAGGTCGTCGCGACCGAGCGCAGCGTGATCCAGCAGGTGCGTTCCGCCTATTCGGCCTGGCAGGCGTCGCAGGCGATCATCACCTCGAGCCAGACCGCCGTCTCCGCGGCCGCGCTGAGCCTCGAGGGGACGCGCGCCGAGCAGACGGTCGGCACGCGCCAGATCCTCGATATTCTCAACGCCGAGCAGGAGCTGCTCCAGGCCCAGGTCCAGCTCGTCACCGCGCGGCGCAATGCCTACGTCGCCGGGTTCACCTTGCTGGCCGCGATGGGCCGCGCGGAAGCGCGCGATCTCGGGCTCGACGACGAGGGGCCGCTGTACGATCCGGTGGTCAATTACGACCGCGTGAAGAACAAGTTCAACGACTGGTCGTTCGATCCCGACCCGGTCACCCGATCGACCCGAACCGTTGACATCCCCCCGCAAGACGCGGAAATTCCGCCGCAGCCGCAACAGGTGGGAACCGGACAGTGAAGCAGGACGGTGAACCTTCGGTCGAGGAAATCCTCGAATCGATCAAGAAAGTGATCGCGCGCGACAATCGCGAGACCGCTGACGAGGAGCGCCGCCGCCGCGAGGCGCAAGGCCCCGGCATTCGGACATTTGCGGTTTCCGAAGAGCTGGACGCCGACGACGAGGCCGAAGTGCTCGATCTCGACGGAGCCGCCGAGATGGCCGCCGAGGACGAGCCCGCGGCCGGCCTCACCACCGAGCGGACCGCCGGAGCCATGCGCGAATCGCTCGCCGCCCTCGCCATGCTGGCCGAGCCGGGCGTGCCGCCGCAGATCGTCCGCTCGGGCGAGACGTCGCTCGAGGGCCTGGTGCGCGATCTGCTCCGGCCGATGCTGGCCCAGTGGCTCGAAGCGAACCTGCCGCAGATCGTCGACCGGATGGTCCAGGCCGAGATCGCCCGCATCGCCGGCAAGAAGGGCTAAGGGTCCGGCCGCCATTCCTCCCGCGCCGCCCGACGAGCTGGCCAAGGCCGAAGCCGCGCTGGCCACCATCGGCGGCGAGACGATCCGGCGCCACATCTTCCTTTGCTGCATGTCGGAGAAGGGCGAGTGCTGCCGACGCGAGGTCGGCGAGCGTTCGTGGAAATACTTGAAGAGGCGGATCAAGGAGCTCGCCCTGACAGGGGCAGGTGGTGTGCAGCGGACCAAGGCCGATTGCCTGCAGATCTGCGCCGCCGGCCCCATCGCGGTCGTCTGGCCCGACGGCGTCTGGTATCACGGCTGCACCGAACAAGTGCTCGAGCGGATCATCCAAGAGCACCTGATCGGCGGAGTGCCCGTCGAGCAACATCGCCTCAGGGCCAGCGGCCAGGACCTTCGGCGTCGTCGTTGAGCGGGTCGGCTATCGATTCGTCGTGTCCCGTGCCGCTCGACAGGAACACCAGTCCCATGAGCGCCGACATCAGCATCACGGTAAGGAAAGTGCCGATGGCCGCGGCCACCAGCATGTCAACGGAAACCACCGCGCCGAGGGCGTAGAGGACCCCGAACACCGCGGCGATCAGCACCAGGGAAAAAGCGGTCATGGCTTTAAGGATGCGCCGGTATCGCCGCCACGCGTGGGCGGCGGTGCGCGGCTCGTCCAGCGGCGAGGGGCGTGGACCTGTCATGCGCGCCAGATGGCGATTTGACGCCATGCTGGCAACGGCTCGCCGCTCAATGATTCGCGCCTTGGGCCGGTTTGTGGCACAATGAGCCGCATAAAGTGGGAGAGTGTCATGGACATCGCTCGACTGATCGCCGCCCGCGACCCTGCCGAAATCGTCACCTGCCCGGCCGGCGCGACCGTGCGCCAGGCGGTGCAGCTGCTGGCCGAAAGGCGCATCGGCGCGCTGCCGGTCATGCAGGGCGGGCAAGTCGCCGGAATCTTTTCCGAACGCGACGTGCTCTACCGCCTCGCCAAGGAGGGCGCGCAGTGTCTCGACCTGCAGGTCGGCGAAGTGATGACCTCGCCGCCGGTCACGATCTCGCCGGACACGAGCTTCCTCGACGCCCTCGCGCTGATGACGAAACGCCGGATCCGCCACCTGCCGGTGATGAACGGCGGCGCGATGGTGGGGTTCATCTCGATCGGCGACATCGTCAAGGCGCGGATCGACGAGATCAGCGCCGAAGCCGAGCATATGCGGCAGTACATCCAGACGGCTTGAGGCCGGCGCACCTCGACCCTACATCGGGGGCATGACCAACGCGCTCACTCTCACGCCCGCCGCGGCCAGGCGCATCGGGTGGATTGCCCAGCGCCAGGGCAAGCCGGCCATCCTGCGCCTGACCGTCGAAGGCGGCGGCTGCTCGGGCTTCCAGTACAAGTTCGATCTGGCGGACGCGACCGACAGCGACGACGCGGTCAGCGAAACCGACGGCGTGCGGCTCGTGGTCGATCCGGTGAGCCTCGACCTCGTTGCCGGCAGCACGGTCGATTTCGTGGAATCGCTTGGCGGCGCCGCGTTCAAGGTGGAGAACCCCAACGCCACCGCCGGATGCGGTTGCGGTTCCAGCTTCGGCATCTAGAGTCCGCCGCAAAGGACGGACAAGGTGCGGATCGCCAGCTTCAACATCAACGGAATCCGGGCGCGACGCGAGCGCCTGCTCGAGTGGCTGCAGGAAACGCGTCCGTCGGTCGCCTGTCTGCAGGAGATCAAGTGCCAGGACGCGGACTTCCCGGCAGCGGACTTCGAGGCCATCGGCTACCGCGCCGCATGGCACGGGCAGAAGGGGTTCAACGGGGTCGCCGTTCTCGCCGACAACGAGGACCCGCTGGAAGTCGTACACGGTTTGCCGGGCGACCCCGAGGACGAACAGGCGCGCTTCATCGAAGCCGACATTCGCGGCGTGCGCGTGGTCAACCTGTACCTGCCCAACGGCAACCCGCAGCCGGGGCCGAAGTTCGACTACAAGCTCGCATGGATGGAGCGGCTGCGCGCGCGCCTGGCCGAGCTGCTGGCGCGCGAGCGGCCGACGGTCGTCGTCGGCGATTTCAACGTGATCCCCTATGACCGCGACGTCTGGTCGCCGCAGGCGATGGCGAACGACGCGCTGATGCAACCCCAATCGCGCGCCGCCTACGCCCGCATTCTCAACGACGGCTGGACCGATGCGCTGGCGGCCCTCAACCCGAGGGGCGGCGTGTGGACCTATTGGGACTACCAGGCCGGCGCCTGGCAACGCGACCACGGCTTTCGCATCGATCACCTGCTGCTCTCGCCCGAAGCCGCCGACCGCCTCGTGAAGGCCGGCGTCGACAAGGAGTACCGCGGGCGCGAGAAAGCCAGCGATCACGCCCCCGTATGGGTCGAGCTCGCCGGCTAGCCGCTCTCCCTCGCCAGGCGGGGATCAGCGATAGAAGATGTGCGTGTCGATCTGCGCCAGCTCGACCTTCTGGTGCGCCCAGGTCGGGTTCACGTAGGTCGCGTGGAAATACATCGCCCCCTCGGCACGGCTGCGCCACAGGCTGTTCTGCGCGATCTCGGCAATGGCGACGGCGCGCCGCCAGGCCTCGGAGCTCTCATCGGCCGACGGGATCCGACCGCGACGCACGAAGGAGAACTGCGCCGGCTGGGTGATCACGTCGCAATAGCTGTCGGGATACTGGGCTGACCTCGCCCGGTTGATCACCACTTCGGCGACCGCCAGCTGACCCTCGATCGGCTCGCCGCGTGCTTCGAAGTAGACCGCCTGCGCGAGGCACTTCATGTCGGGAGCGAGGGCCGTATCACCGGCGACCGGCATGTCGCCGACCAGTTCCGACAGCGAAGCGACGTGAAGGGTGCCGGTGGCAAGCGCCATGGCGATCGGGCCGGGTGCAGGCGCGGTCTGCGCGACAGGCCGTGCGTTCGGGTCGAGCACCGTCCCTTGGGCGATCCACGCGCTGCCCGTCGTCGGCGCGGGTGCCGGCGTGACGGCGGCCGGCGAGGCTGCCATCGGCTGAGCCCCTGCGCTCACGGCGTTGACCGGAATGGCCCCGAGCGGCTGCGGGGCGGCGACTGCGGCGGCGGAACCGTGTGCCCAGGCAGCGCTCGGCGCCGTGCCCAGGAGGCTCGTGACAATCATCGCGGCGACGGTCATCGCGCCGCGGAAGCTGAAAAACTGCATCAATCCCGTCACTCTCGGCGGTGAGCGCCTGCGCAGGTCGGCGATCGCCAGGAAACTAGCGCGATCGATTCCGTGCCTGCCGGCTGCCCCCCGTCTGGCGCCCGGTGATCCCCCGGCCTTATCGCCGTCCGGGCACCCGCGCTTGTGGAAGCGAGAGCTCCTTTTCGCACCCGCAGCATTGAGTCAATTCAGGGTTCCCGATGAATCGATGAACCGTTCCGCATCCGGGATATCCAGTTCGACAATCCATAAATCGCTATCCTGGCGCCCGCGGCGCTCGAGATAGGCGACAAATTCCTCGGGATTTTCCGGATCCTGCGTTCTGGTGAGGGTCCACGCGCGACCGCCTTCCGGACGCGGCATGCGCTCGTAGGCGCGGTAGTTTTTGCCGTGTTCGCAACAGGTTATCAGCAAAGTGCCGGCATCGCGCTCGCCCTTGGCGATGACCGTGGCGAACCCGCCCGCCGCCGCGACCGCGCGCAATAACCCGCTCACTTCGAGGTGCGCCGGAAGCCGCGCTTCCATCAGCCCGCCCGATACCCGGGCAGGCTCGAGAGGGCGATTCGCGAGCGCATGAAGGTGCCCGTACCCCGGCCGATCTCGTCACCCTCCTCGTCGATCAGACGCGCCTCGGCCACGAATACGCGCCGGCGTCCGCTGATCCAGCGTCCCTCGGCAACGACCGGCCCCTTCCGGATCGGCTTCGTGAACAGCAGGTTGAACGCCGTGGTCAGCAGGAAGCGATCGGTCACCAGCGAGTTCGCCGCGTAGAACGCCGCATCGTCGAGCATCTTGAAGTAGATCGTGCCGTGCGCGGCTTGCGCCGCGTGGTGGAAGCGCTCGTCGACCGTGAAGTCGATCCGGGAGCGGCCCTCGCCGGTGATCGTCAGCTGGGATTCGAACAGGGCGTTGACCGGCGCGGAGGCGTAGAGCGCTTCGAGCGCCGCGAAATGGAGCGCTGCCCCGCTCGCGTCCGCCTCAGGCGGCGTCGCGGTCGGAAGCATTCGCCAGGAGGCCGTAGAGCGCCTCGGCGTCGGGGGCCTCGCTCAGAGCGTCATGGACCCGCTCGTCGCGAACGAGGCGGGAGATCGCAGCGAGCGCGTGGAGATGGCCGACGCCGCTGGTCTCGGGAGAGACCAGGCCGAACACGAGATCCACCGGCATCCCGTCGGCGGCGGCGAAGTCGACCGGCTCCTGCAGCTTGAGCAGTGCGGCGACCGGCCGGCGCAGACCATCGACCCGGGCGTGGGGTATCGCGACGCCGCGGCCGAAGCCGGTGCTGCCGAGATTCTCGCGTTCCTGCAGCCGTTCGAGCACCATGCCGGCGTCGAGACCGTAGCTGGCGGCGAATCGGTTGGCGAGAAGTTCGAGGATCGATTGCTTGGACTTGGCCGCGACGATTTCTACGGCCGAAGGATCGAGCAAGAAGTGTGCGTTCATTGAAAATCCGAATAAGTCGCTGAAACGGCTTTCAAACAGAAACGTGCGCGGGAGCGCCCTTTCGCAGGAAAAACCGTCCAAATTAAGGCGTGAATGGCGGCCAATCGGGCCACTTCAGGATGGCTCAACCCAGCCGATCGAGCCATCGGCGCGGCGGTAAACCATATTGTGGCGGCCAGTTCCAGCGTTTTTGAAGAACAGCGCCGTCGTGTGCCTCAGGTCGAGCAGCATGACCGCGTCGGAAACACTGACTTCGGGAATGTCGGTGCGGGTTTCGGCGATAATCGGCAATGCCTCCGGGGCTTCCTCATCCGTCTCGGGCTCGGCGGCGGCAAACACGGTGTAAGCCGCGTCCTCCTGCTGGGCCGCGAAATCGGCTTGCGCATGGCGATCCTTGAGGCGCCGCTTGTAGCGTCTCAGCTGCTTTTCGATCCTGTCCGCCGCCTGTTCGAACGACTGGTGCGCGTCATGCGCCTCGGCATGGGACTTGAGCATTAATCCATTGTTGACATGCATCACGATGTCGCAGGCGAACGCGCTCGCCGGGGCCTTGCCGAATGTGACCTGCGAGGACATGGCGCGGCTGAAATACTTCTCGGCGATGTCGTTGAGGCGTTCGGAGGCGTGCGCTTGCAGCGCCGAACCGGTTGCCATCTGGTGACCGGACACGCGGATATCCATTTGCCTGGGGTCTCCTGTCTGCTTGATCCACTCGCTCCGGAGAGGCTGCGATCAGCTGGTCCAGAGCGGAGAATCCAACGTTTCCACAAAGGCTTTGTGCCGGGCCAGCTCCTCGAGGCTGGCGGCATGGGGACGGGGTGGACGAAATTCGCGGCGGAGAGGGGCGATGCGGACAACCTCGATCGTCTCCTCGGCCACCCCGGCGGCCAGCTGCAGGCCGATTTGCCGCCCTCCGGTCAACTCGACATAGACCTGGGCCAGCAGCTCGGCATCGAGCAGCGCGCCGTGCTTGACCCGGTGGCTGCGATCGATGCCGTAGCGGGTGCACAGCGCGTCGAGCGAGTGCTTGGCGCCGGGATGCCGCCGGCGCGCGATGGCCAGCGTATCGATCATCCGCTCGAGCGAGAGCTCTGGATGGCCGCACGCGGCAAACTCGAAATTGAGGAAGCCGAAATCGAACTGGGCGTTGTGCGCGACGAGCGGCGATTCGGCGAGAAACTCGACGAGTTCCAGCACCCCTTCGTGGAACCTTGGCTTGTCGGCGAGGAACGCGTCGCTGAGACCGTGGACCTGCTCAGCCTCGAGCGGCATCGCGCGGTCGGGGTTGAAATAGGCATGAAAGGTGCGGCCGGTCGGCACCCGGTTGACGAGCTCGATGCAGCCGATCTCCACCATCCGGTCCCCGGCCCTGGGGTCGAGGCCGGTGGTTTCGGTATCGAACACGATCTCCCGCATCGCCCTCATCTATCGGACTAAGCAGGTCGACTGGCAAGAGGCCGATCACGGCGTCGCCAGCTTCTCCACGAGCCGCCTGACCTCGGCTTCGGTCTCCGCTTCGGACCGGCCCGTGTCGATCACGTAGTCGGCCCGCGCGCGCTTCTCGGCATCGGGCCATTGCAGCGCGAGGATCTCGCCGAGGCGCTGCTCGCTCATGCCTTTTCTGGCGAGCACGCGGGCGCGCTGGACGGGCGCGGGAGCGGACACGACGACCACCCGGTCGACCTCGTCGACGCCGCCTTTCTCGAACAGGAGCGGGATGTCGAACACGACGAGAGGCGCCGCGCGATGCGCACGCAGGAACGCTTCGCGCGCCTCGCGCACCGCCGGGTGGACGATGCCCTCGAGGCGCGCGAGCGCCGCCGGATCGCCGAAGACCCGTGCGCCAAGTCCGGCGCGGTCGACACCGTTCGCATCGGTCGTTCCCGGAAAAGCCGCCTCGATCGCCGGGACCAGCGAGCCGTCGGGTCCCTGCATCCGCCGCACCTCCCGGTCGGCGTCGAACACCGGCACCCCGAGACGCTCGAACATCGCCGCCACCGTCGACTTGCCCATGCCGATCGAGCCGGTGAGGCCGAGGACGAGGGGACGCGTCATGGCGTCAGGATGCGGCGCAGCTCGGCGTCGCCGTCCTCGCGCGGCGGCGGCGTGCCGAAGAACTTCTCGAAGGCGACCGCCGCCTGCCCGATCAGCATCGACAAGCCGTCGATCGTGCGAAAACCCGCGGCCCGTGCAGCCTTGAGGAAATCGGTTTCGACCGGATGAGTGACGATGTCGTACACCACGCTGCCGGGCGGGGCGTGGCTGAAGTCGAAGCGCAGGGGCGGCTGGCCGCCCATGCCCAGCGGGCTGGCATTGACGATCAGGTCGAAACAGCCCTCACGGTCATCGAACTCGAAATCGGTCGGCTCGGCGAAATGCGCGAGGTCGACCGCGTGGTGCTCACCCTCGGGGTCGATCTCGTCGAGCAACGCGCGGGCCTTGGCGGGATCGCGGCCTGCGAGCACGACGGTGATCCCCTGTTCGGCGAGCGCCGCCACGATCGCCCGAGCAGCACCGCCGGTCCCGAGCACGCGCGCCATGCGAAAGAAATGCGGCTTGGAAAGGTCCCGCCGCAGCGGCTCGAGAAACCCCGAGCCGTCGGTATTGCTGCCCATCAGCAGGCCGTTGCGGCGCCGGGTGACGGTGTTGACGGCCCCGATCAGCTCGGCGCCGATTTCCAGTCGATCGAGCAGGGGCACGATCGCCTGCTTGTGCGGCATGGTGACATTGCAGCCGCGCCAGGCGGGATCGTCGCGGCGCTCGGCAACGTAGCGAGCCAGGCCTTCTGCGGTCACGTGGCAGGCGCGGTATTCGGCATCGAGAGCGAGCTTGCCGAGCCAGTAGGTATGGATCGCCGGCGACTTCGATTGCGCAATCGGGTCGCCGATGACTTCGGCGAATGGCGTCACGCGGGCAGTTCCTCGAGCTGGCGCAGGGCACCGAGGACCGGAAGCAGCGGCATGCCGAGGACGGTGAACATGTCTCCATCGATGCTCGCGAACAGCTGGACGCCGACCGATTCGATGCGGAAGACGCCGACGCACTGCGCGACCTCGGGCCATTCGGCGACGAGATAGCGCTCGATGAAATCGTCCGTCAGCTCGCGGACCTTGAGCTCCGCCCGGGCAAGGTGGCTCCAGCGCAAGTGCCCGCCGACGGCGATGGCCGCGGCGGAATGAAGTTCCATCGTCTTGCCCGAAAAGTAGCGCAGATGTTCGGCCGCCTGCGCCCGGCTGGCCGGCTTGTTGAAACGCTGGCCGGCGACGGAGACCACCGAATCGCTGCCCAGCACGGGCAGGCCGCCCCCGCTCACCGAAAGCGCCTTGGCTTCGGCGAGGGACAGCGCGACGGTTGCCGGATCGGCCTCGCCGAGTTCGGCTTCGACCGCACGCTCGTCGATCGCGGCCGGGCGGACCTCGAACTCGACCCCGGCGGCGCCGAGCATGGTGCGGCGGGACGCGCTCTTGGAAGCGAGGATGATCATATCGGTTTCAATCCTGCCACGACGTCTCCGGCGTGTTCCTCCCGCTCGCCCAGGAGCCGCATGATCGCGGCCGCGGTCTCCTCTATCGAGCGCCGGGTCACGTCTATCACCGGCCAGCCGTGGTCCGCGAACACGCGGCGAGCGAAGGCGACTTCCTTCTCGACCCGCTCTTCATCGACATAGGCCGTTTCGGTCGTCTGGTTGAGAGACAACAGGCGATTGCGGCGAATCTCGACCAGGCGCTTGGGCGCGGTCGTCAGCCCGACGACCAACGGGCGGCGCAATTCGAACAAGACCGATGGTGGCGGGCTTTCGACCACCAGCGGGATGTTGGCCACCTTGTAACCGCGGTTGGCGAGATAGATGCTCGTCGGCGTCTTCGACGTGCGCGAGACGCCGGCGAGGACGATGTCGGCTTCTTCCCAGTCTTCCGCGCCCACGCCGTCGTCATGGGCGATCGTGAACTGGATCGCGTCGACGCGCGCGAAATAGGCCTCGTCCATCGCGTGCTGCCGGCCGGGGCGGCCCTTGGGCTGTTCGCCCAGCCGGTCTTCCAGGGCCGCGGTGACGGCATCGAGAACCGGCACATGCGGCAGGCCAAGCACGAGGCAGCGCTCCTCGAGGCGGGTCCGGATGTCCTCGTTGACCAGCGTGTGCAGCACGAGGCCGGGACTCGCCGCGAGCTCGCCGACGATCCGGTCGAGATGATGCTGGCTGCGAACCATCGGCCAGAAATGCCTGATGACCTCGGCATGGTCGAACTGCGCGAGCGCCGCCTTGGCAATCATCTCGAGCGTCTCGCCGGTCGAATCGGATAGGAGATGAAGGTGCAGCCGGGTCATGTGGATAACGTCCGGCATAAACCACGGGAGGGGAACGCGAACAAGTTCGGCATGGGATTGCGCCCCCGCTATCTCGCGCGCCACCCGCAAGGTTGCGGACATGGGGATGCGGTTCTCGACAGGTTGGGGATAGCGGGGAGAAGGAGCGCTTGACGCGGCTTGGTCATGAGTCGCGCACGTCTGGACCCTGTTCAGGGCGGGAAAAATCGGGCAGGGCGCGCCAATCCCCGCAATCCACAGGGCCAACAGACTCTAAAAATCCTCTTTAAATATATTTCTTTATGTGGATTGGACCTTCTCGATGCCCGGTCTCCTGCTCGATACGTTGCGTGGTAAGGTCGGTTCCCGGCGACCGGTCTGGCTGATGCGCCAGGCGGGGAGATACCTTCCCGAGTACCGGAAGTTGCGGGAAGCGAAGGGCGGTTTCCTCGAGCTCGTCTATGACAGCGAGGCCGCGGCCGAGATCACCCTGCAGCCCGTGCGCCGCTTCGGCCTCGACGGCGCGATCCTGTTCTCCGACATCCTGATCGTTCCCTACGCCATGGGGCAGCGCCTGGCCTTCATGGCGGGGGAGGGGCCGCAGTTGTCGCCACCGCTTCTCGATCGCGCGCTCGGTGAGCTTGAGGCCGTCCCCGAGCGACTTGAGCCGATATACCGGACGGTGTTGCTGGTTCGCGATCGGCTCGACCCTGAAACGACGCTGCTGGGCTTTGCCGGGAGCCCGTGGACCGTCGCGACCTACATGGTTGCCGGCGAGGGCAGCCGCGACCAGCACCTTGCCCGGGTCATGGCCTATCGCGATCCGGCGGCACTCCAGGCGATCGTCGATGCCATCGTCGACGTGACGATCGAATACCTTGGCGGCCAGATCGAGGCCGGAGCGGAAGCGGTGCAGTTGTTCGACAGCTGGGCCGGCAGCCTCGCGCCGGACCAGTTCGAGCGCTGGGTGGTCGGTCCGACGTCGGCGATCGCCGACGCGATCCATCTGCGCCATCCGGGGGTCCCGGTGATCGGCTTTCCCAAAGGCGCGGGCGCCAAGCTTGCCTCATACGCGCGCGAAACGGGAGTCGATGCCGTCGGGCTGGACGAGACGATCGATCCCGCCTGGGCGATGCGCGCCTTGCCCGAAGGAATGCCGGTGCAGGGCAATCTCGACCCGCTGCTGCTGCTCGCCGGCGGCGAAGGGCTGGAACAGCGCGCGCGCTGGATCGTCGAGGCGTTCGAGAGCCGCCCGCACGTGTTCAACCTCGGCCACGGGATCGACAAGGAAACGCCCATAAGTCACGTCGAACGGCTGCTGGCGGTTGTTTGCGCGGAGGGGTGACTATAGCAGTGCTGTTCCCTACCATCGCAACATGGAAGCGCTAGCCATGCTCTATCCCTGGCTGAAAGCCGGCCACATCATCTTCGTGATCTTCTGGATCGCCGGCCTGTTCATGTTGCCGCGCTTCTTCGTCTACCACCAGGAAACGGCCGAGGGGTCGGCTGAGGCATCGGCGTGGGTCGAGCGCGAGCGCCGGCTGCTCAAGATCATCCTGTTGCCTTCGATCATCGCCGTGTGGGCATTCGGCATCGCCCTCGCCAGCGTGACGGACGCGTGGAGCGAGGGCTGGCTCAGCGCCAAGCTGGTGCTGGTGCTGGCGCTCTCGGCCTATCACGGCTGGCTTTCCGCCTACGGGAAGAAGCTTGCGAAAGGCGAACGGCCGCTCGAGACGCGCAAGCTGCGCATGCTCAACGAGGTGCCCGGCATCCTCGTCGCGATCATCGTCGTGCTGGTGGTGGTGAAGCCGTTCTGATTTCGCGCCGTGCGGTGCCACGCCCGCGCCGATTGCGAATTGACGGCCCGTGGGCCGCACCTTATTTCACATGACACCGGCTGAGGCCGCCGTCCGAGCGGCCGGGTCCGCTTTCTCCAAGCCCATACCGACCCGCCGGCTCCCTCCAAATACCGGAATACCAATAACATGCACTTGAAAGAACTGAAGAAAAGGGCGCCGGCCGAACTGGTCGAGATGGCCGAGGAGTACGAGATCGAAGGCGCCAGCACGATGCGCCGGCAGGACCTGATGTTCGCGATCCTCAAGGAAGTCGCGGACGACGGCGAGGAAATCGTCGGCCAGGGCACGATCGAGGTGCTGCAGGACGGCTTCGGCTTCCTGCGCAGCCCCGAGGCGAACTACCTCGCGGGCCCCGACGACATCTACGTCTCGCCGAACCAGGTCCGCAAATGGGGCCTCAGGACCGGCGACACGGTCGAAGGCGAGATCCGCGCGCCCAAGGACGGCGAGCGCTACTTCGCGCTGACCAAGATCAGCACCGTCAACTACGACGATCCCGAGGCGGTGCGCCACCGCACGAACTTCGACAACCTGACCCCGCTCTATCCCGACGAACGCCTCAACCTCGACACCAAGGACCCGACGGTCAAGGACAAGTCCGCCCGGGTGATCGATCTCATAGCGCCGCAGGGCAAGGGCCAGCGCGCGCTGATCGTCGCCCCGCCGCGCACCGGCAAGACGGTGCTGATGCAGAACATCGCCAAGGCGATTACCGACAATCACCCGGAGGTGTTCCTGCTGGTGCTGCTGGTCGACGAGCGGCCCGAGGAAGTCACCGACATGCAGCGCTCGGTCAACGGCGAGGTCATCTCCTCGACCTTCGACGAGCCGGCCAGCCGCCATGTCCAGGTTGCCGAGATGGTGATCGAGAAGGCCAAGCGATTGGTCGAGCACAAGAAGGACGTCGTCATCCTGCTCGATTCGATCACCCGCCTGGGCCGCGCCTACAACACCGTCGTGCCGAGCTCGGGCAAGGTCCTGACCGGCGGCGTCGACGCCAACGCGCTGCAGCGGCCGAAGCGCTTCTTCGGCGCCGCGCGCAACATCGAGGAAGGCGGCTCGCTGTCGATCATCGCCACCGCGCTGATCGATACCGGCAGCCGCATGGACGAAGTGATTTTCGAAGAGTTCAAGGGCACGGGCAACAGCGAGATCGTCCTCGACCGCAAGGTCGCCGACAAGCGCATCTTCCCGGCGCTCGACGTCGGCAAGAGCGGCACGCGCAAGGAAGAGCTGCTGGTGCCGAAGGATCAGCTGAGCAAGATGTGGGTGCTAAGGCGCATCCTCATGCAGATGGGCACCGTCGATGCGATGGAATTCCTCCTCGACAAGATGAAGGATTCCAAGACCAACGAAGACTTCTTCGCGACGATGAACCAGTAGGCGCGCCTCGCCGGTGAGGCTCACCTCACCGGCACGCGCCGCTATCCGCCGCTGCGGGCCGGTAGCCGCCGCTGACGCGGATCGTGGTGCCGTTGGCCTGGCGACAGGTGACCGCGGCCCCGTCGGCGAGCGCATCGCCCGTGCCGAGCCGCGTTTGCACGACCCGGCTCTGGGGGCGCTGCGCTTGCGGAGCCGGTGCCCGCTGCGACGGTTTGCCGGTCTCGGGGGCCTGGGTCGCGGCGTGATCGCTTGCCTGCTGAAGGGTGTGCGCTTCCTTCTCGAGGGCGCCGCCGATGGCGTTCCCGAGGCTCCCGACCTGACCGTTCGCGGCCTGGGCGGAGAGAGCGGCAAGCAGCGCCATGCCGCAGGCCATCGCCAGGGACCTTCGTGCCATCGGATCCTCCCTCCGCCGCCGCTATAACATGAACCTTGACGACAAGCACGCGCGGCTGTCGGAGCGGCAAGCCATCGCCGGTTTCCCTCGACCCCCCAACGATCGCGCTTGTCCGCGTCTCCTAAAAGCATAGAGTCGGAGCGGGAAGAGGAACCCCCCAAGTCATGCCGAGACTCTCGCTTCTGGCCGTCACCGCCGCCCTCCTGGCGCCCGCCTGCAGCCGCGCCCAACCCGTCCAGGCGGAGGCGGCGAGCCCTGCGGCATTCGAAAAGCGCGTGTTCGACGTGCCTTCGGGCGCGCATCCGCACGACGCGGCGCCGGGTCCGCCCGGGCAGATATGGTACACCGCCCAGCAGCAGGGAGCGCTGGGCATCATCGACATCGCCAGCGGCAAGGTGCGCCAGGTCCCGCTGGGGCCCAGCTCGGCGCCGCACGGGGTGGTCCAGGCGAAGGACGGCACCGCATGGATCACCGATGGCGGCCAGAACGCCATCGTCCGCTACGATCCGAAGACGGAAAAGATCGATGTGTGGAAGCTGCCGGAGGACAGCGGCTACACCAACCTCAACACCGGTGCCTTCGCGGCCGACGGGACGTTCTGGTTCACCGGCCAGAACGGCATCTATGGGCGCGTTCCGCCCGGCGGCGGCAAGGTCGAGGTTTTCAAGGACCCGGATGGGCGAGGCCCCTACGGCATCACCGGCACGCCCGACGGCGAGATCTGGTATGTGTCGCTGGCTGCAAGCCACCTCGCGCACGTCAACCGCGCCGATGGCACGGTGACGCTGATCGATCCCCCGGACGCGAACGCAGGCCTTCGCCGGGTGTGGTCCGATTCGAAGGGTGACCTCTGGATCAGCGGATGGAACAGCGGCAAGCTCTATCGCTATCATCCCGCGAGCGGGACATGGGACCAGTGGCGGCTGCCCGGGTCCGCTCCGCGCGCCTATGCGGTGTACGTCGACCCGAGCGACAAGGTCTGGGTCAGCAACTGGGGCACGAACGAGACCCTGCGGTTCGATCCGGCGACACAGCAATTCACCGGCGCGATGCCCGGTAGCGCGGCCGAAGCGGGCGTGCGCCAGATCCTCGGCCGCGGCAGCGAGGTCTATCTTCCCGAGTCGGGGCTCGATCGTCTGGTCCTGGTGACCGTCCGCCGGTGAAGCCTGCCTCGTTCGTGATGGCGGCCGCGGTGGCGGGCCTGTCGCTTGCCGTCGCCGGGCGCATCGCCGCAAGAACCCCGGCCAAGGCGTCCACCGGGGACGCCGGCGAGCAGGCGTTTCAGAAATGTTATGCCTGCCATTCGGTCGATCCGGCGGAAAAGGGCGCGGAAGGGCCGCTCCTTAAAGGCATCGTTGGCCGCAAGGTCGCGTCCTTGCCGGGCTATGCCTATTCTCCGGCGATGAAAGCCTTCGCTGCCGACGGCAAGACATGGACCCGCGAGAGGCTCGACGCCTATATCGCCGATCCGCAGCATGTGGTCCCGCACAATGCGATGAGCTTCTTCGGCATCGCCGATGCCGGCGAACGCGCCGCGCTCGTCGCCTGGCTCGCAAGGCAGCGTTGAGCCGTCTCAGGAAGCGGGTTTGAAGCTGTCCGCCCGGGCCGCTTTCCAGTGCCGGGCATAGGCCGTTCCCTCGCCGGCTTCGAGCAGTTCACCTTCCTGGAGAAAATCATAGATGCGGTCGATGGCGTCCGAGCGGACGGCGTTCACGCGCTCGCGGACGTGATGGGGCTTGATGTCCCAGGGGGAGTCCAGGCCCATCGAGATGACCATTTCCCTGAGGCCCATCAGCGTCTGGCGCTGGAAGCGCGCGACGCGGCCGGCCTTGTCCTCGACTACCAGGCCGCGCTGGCGGGTAATGTCCTGGGTCGCCACGCCGGTGGGACAAGTGTCGGTGTGGCAGCGCATCGACTGCACGCAGCCGAGCGCGAACATGAAGCCGCGCGCGGCGTTGCACCAGTCGGCGCCAAGTGCGAAATTCTTGGCCATGCCGGCACCGGAGTGGACTTTTCCGGCGGCGGCGATCTTCGTTTCGCCCTTGAGACCGCAACCGACGAGCGCATTGCGAACCATGATCAGGCCTTCGCGCAGCGGCATCCCCATTGAATTCGACAACTCCACAGGGGCGGCACCCGTACCGCCCTCTGCGCCGTCCACGGTGATGAAGTCGAGCCGGATGCCCGTCTCGAGCATCGCCTTCATCAGCGCGAAGACTTCATGCGGCTGCCCCACGCAGAACTTCGCGCCGACCGGCTTGCCGCCCGATAGTTCGCGCAGCCTGGCCGCCCATTCGAGCAGCTCGATCGGCGTCGAGAACGTCGAATGGGCCGCCGGCGAGACGCAGTCCTGCCCCTGGGGCACGCCGCGTGCGTCGGAGATCTCGCGGCTGACCTTGGCCGCAGGCAACACGCCCCCGTGCCCCGGCTTGGCCCCCTGGCTGAGCTTGATCTCGACCATCTTGACCTGGTCGATCTGTGCCGTCTCGGCGAATTTTGCGGGGTCGAACTGGCCCCAGCCGTCCCGGCAGCCGAAGTAGCCGCTGCCGATCTCCCAAACGAGGTCGCCGCCGTGGGAGCGGTGATAGCGGCACAGGCCGCCCTCGCCCGTGTCGTGATAGAACCCGCCCAGCGCCGCGCCCTTGTTCAGCGCCATGATGGCGTTGGCCGAGAGCGCGCCGAAGCTCATCGCCGAGATGTTGAGCAAGGCGGCGGAGTAGGGCGCCGTGCACTGGGAGGAGCCGACCGTAACCCGCCACTCTGCTTCCGCCTTCTCGTTCGGCACCATCGAGTGGCCGAGCCATTCGTATTCGGACGAATAGACGTCGAGCTCGGTGCCGAATGGATGCGCATCGAGCTGCCCTTTCGCGCGGGCATAGACCAGCGTCCGCTGGTCATGGTTGAACGGCCGGCCTTCCAGATCCGATTCGATGAAGTACGCCCGCGCGAACGGCCGCAGGTCTTCCATGCCCCAGCGGATTCGCGCAGCGAGCGGATAATTGCGCCACAGCGTGTGGTGGCGCTGGAGGATATCGTACACGGCGATCGCCAATAAGGGGAGCCACAGCACCAGTGACCAGCGCGCCGGCGACCATGCTGCGGCGCCGATCGCCAGCAAGAGCACCAGGCAAGGGACGAACAGGCGGCCCGACAGGTTGGCGGAGCTCCGCCAGGGGGCGAGGTTGCGCATCTAGCCGAGGTGCTCGGCGAAAAACTCGGCTGTGCGTTTGTCGGCGAGCTCGGCGCCTTGCTCGTTGCGGCGGCTGCCGATCTCGGTCGCAAAGCCGTGGTCGAGGCCGGGGTAGTCGCACAACGTGACCTTGGGGTGGTCGTCGAGGCCGGCGTGCATGGCTTTCTGGACTTCGGGCGTAACGAAGTGATCGGCACCCGCGATGTGGAGCATCAGCGGGCGGGCGATGGCATGCTTTTCCCTGAGCAGGTTGTCGATGCCGACCGCGTAGTAGCCGACGCTGGCATCGGCATCGGTGCGCGCCGCGGTCATGTAGGCGAGGCGCCCGCCGAGGCAGTAGCCGACGGCGCCGACCTTGCTGCAACCTTCGGAATTGCGGGCATATTTGATCGTCGCCTCGATATCGCTTACACCCTCGTCCTGGTCGAACTGCCCCATCAGGCCCAGCGCCTTGGCGAACTGGTCCTCAATATCGGGGTCGAGCTCGACATGGGGTTCGACCCGCCAGAACAGGTCCGGAGCGAGCGCGAGGTAGCCGTCTTCGGCGAGCCTGTCGCACTTGCGGCGGATGCCGGCGTTAACTCCGAAGATCTCCTGGATAACCACGATGGCCGCGCGCGGCTTGCCGGCGGGCCGGGCGAGATAGCAATCGAAGCGGCCGGTGCCGTCGAGGGTGGAAATGCTGACCGTCTCGCTCATATAGGAACCTCCCCGCGTATGGCTGCTCGCCCTACGCTACGTATCGGCGCGCGTTCCGCAAGGGAGGGACGGCGTTTTTGGCGAAAGGGCAAGGCCATGAAGGTGCACATTGAGATCGATTGCACGCCCGACGAAGCGCGCCGCTTCATGGGGCTTCCCGACGTCGAGAAGGCGAACGCGGCTTACGTCGAGACCCTGGCGAGGGCGATGAAGGGCGTGTCGAACATCGATCAGCTCGACCAGTACGCCAAGCAGCTGGCCCCGATGGGGCAGATGGGCCTTAAAATCTTCCAGAATTTCGTCGAAGGAGCGGGCAAGGCGAACGCGGCTCGCGAGCCCGAAACGCCGAAGGCCGACGAGTAGGGTTCGTTTAGCAACGCCATGGACACCATCTTTGCGCTTTCCAGCGGCGCCCCGCCGGCAGCCATCGCGGTCGTTCGGGTGAGCGGCCCCGGGGCGGGTCATTCGCTGGAGCGACTGTGTGGCAAGTTGCCCAAGCCGCGCGAGGCGAAACTCGCGAGCCTGAGGGCCGCGGACGGCAGCCTGCTCGACCAGGCGCTCGTGCTGTGGTTTCCCGGGCCGAAGTCCGAGACGGGCGAAGACTGCGCCGAGCTGCAGCTGCACGGGGGCCGGGCGATCGTCGACGCTGTCTACAACGAATTGAGCAAAATCAAAGGGTTCAGGCTGGCCGAGCCGGGTGAGTTCACCCGCCGCGCGTTCGCCAACGGGCAGATCGACCTGCTGCAGGTCGAGGGCCTGGCCGATCTCGTGGCGGCGGAGACGGAGCTGCAACGGCGAGCGGCGCTTGGCCTCGCCGGCGGGGCGTTGTCGCGCAAGGTCGAGGGCTGGCGCGAGCGGCTCTTATCGCTGGCGGCCCGCGTCGAGGCAGTGCTCGATTTCGATGACGAGGGCGACGTGGGAGGCCTGGATGGCGCGTTCGGCGAGGCGCTGTCCGCTTTGTCGGAAGACCTGCGCGAGGCCCTGGCGGCGCCTGGTTCCGAAGTCCTCCGCGAAGGCTACCGGGTGGCCCTGGCGGGTCCCCCCAACTCCGGAAAGTCAATGCTGTTCAATAGGTTAGTGGACGCAGAGGCGGCGATCGTCACGCCGCTGCCCGGAACGACACGCGATGTCCTCTTGCGCCATGCGGCCATCGACGGCGTGCCGTTCACCTTCGTCGACATGGCGGGTCTGCGCGGCGAGACGGATGATGGTGTCGAGCGCATCGGCATCGCCCGGGCGCAGGCGGAAATCGAGGCTGCCGACTGCGTCCTGTGGCTGGGTCCGGAAGGTGAAGGGCCGGCAGGCGCGTGGGAGATCGAGGCGCGCTGCGACCTCGCCGAGCGGGCCCGCAAGCGCGCACCGCGCAATCGCGTCTCGGCCCGGACCGGCGAGGGCATCGATGACCTCAAGCACGCCCTCGCCGGGCACGCGCGCTCCGCGATGCCCAAGCCCGGGGAGATGGCCCTGGGCCGGCGCCAGCGGGAATTCGTCGAGGTGGCGGCGGACGCCCTGGCGGACGCCGTTCCTTTCAGCGATCCGCTCGTGCTGGCCGAGCGGCTGCGCGCGGCCCGTCTGGCCTTCGACCGCCTGACCGGACGCGCCGCGACCGAGGACATGCTCGATGCGTTGTTTGGCCGCTTCTGCATCGGCAAGTGACTGTTTCACGTGAAACACTACGCAGCCTTTGACCACCCGCGCGGCAAATCCTATCGCACGGCCCGTTATGCGTGAATTCGATGTCGTCGTCGTCGGAGGTGGCCACGCAGGCTGCGAAGCGGCGGCGGTCGCGGCGCGCATGGGCGCGCGCGTGGCCCTGGTCACGTTCAGCCGGTCCACCGTCGGCGCGATGAGCTGCAATCCTGCCATTGGCGGCCTCGGCAAGGGCCACCTGGTGCGTGAAGTCGACGCGTTCGATGGCTTGATCGCCCGTGCGGCCGATGCGGCGGCGGTCCACTACCGCATGCTCAACCGCTCGAAGGGCAGCGCCGTCTGGGGTCCCCGCGTCCAGGCCGACCGGTCGTTGTTCAAGGCGGCTATCCAGCGCATGCTTGCCGCGCACGAGGGCCTCGAGGTGATCGAAGGCGAGGCGGCGCAGCTGGTCCTCGAGGGCGGGCGCGTCTCCGGCTTGCTCCTCGGAGATGGATCGCGGCTGCGCGCCCGGGGCATCGTCCTGTGCACGGGGACTTTTCTCGGCGCGCGCCTGTTCCGGGGCGAGGAGCGTCTCGAGGGAGGCCGGCTGGGCGAACACGCCGCCCACCGGCTGGCGGGCCAGCTGCGCGACGCCGCGCTGCCGATGGCTCGCCTCAAGACGGGAACTCCACCGCGCCTTGACGGGCGCACCATCGACTGGGCGCGGCTCGACGAGCAGCCCTCAGACGCGGATCCATGGACGATGTCGCCGCTGGCGACAGCGCGCGCGAATCCGCAGCTCGCCTGCGCTATCACCCGCACGAACGAGCGCAGCCACGACATTATCCGCGCCAATCTCGATCGGTCGCCAATGTTCACGGGAGCCATCGCGGCAGCGGGACCGCGCTATTGCCCGTCGATCGAGGACAAGATCCATCGCTTCGGTGACCGCGACGGCCATCAGATCTTCCTCGAGCCCGAAGGATTGGCGACGCACCTCGTCTATCCCAACGGGATCAGCACTTCGCTTCCGGCTGAGGCGCAGCTTGAGATGCTGCGCACGATCGCCGGGCTCGAGAAGGTCGCAATGAGCGTGGCCGGATACGCGGTCGAGTACGACCACGTCGACCCGCGGGCGCTCAGCGGCGGGTTGGAAGTGCGCGCGATCCCGGGGCTTTACTGCGCCGGGCAAATCAACGGGACGACGGGCTACGAGGAAGCCGCCGCGCAAGGCCTCGTGGCCGGCATGCACGCGGCCTCGGCCGTGCTCGATCGGACCCCGGCGCCTCTCGACCGCGCCAACGCCTACATTGCCGTGATGATCGACGACCTTACGCTGCATGGGGTGAGCGAACCTTACCGGATGCTCACAGCCCGCGCGGAATACCGCCTGCGCCTCAGGGCCAATAACGCCACGACCCGCCTGACGCCGCTGGCGATCGCGGCGGGTTGTGTCGGCGCCGAGCGGCGGATGTGGTTCGAGCGCCGCGAACTCGAGCGGGAGCGGGGGGTGGGCGTGCTGGCCCGCGAGGTGCCGGCGCATGAATTGGCCGACGCCGGGCTTGCCCCCAGACACGGGGCGGGGCGCAAGACACTGGGAGAATGGCTGCGCACCGGACTTTGCGTGGCCGATCTTGCGCCTTGGCTCGGCGACGAGCTCGACCCGTCGAGCGAGGTTGCCGCTGAAGTGGCCGAGGACGCCATCTACGCACCCTATCTCGAGCGCCAAGAAGCGGACGTGCGGGATATGCGCGCGAGCGCGGGCGTCAGACTCGAGCGCCTGGCCTATGCTGCGTTGCCGGGGCTTTCGCGCGAGATGGTCGAGCGGCTGGAATCGGCACGGCCCGCCACGCTGGCCGACGCGGCGCGCGTTCGCGGGATTACCCCGGCGGCTCTCGCCGCCATCCTGGTCCACGCCCGGCGGGGCGCCGTATTGCCATGACGTTGGCGAGCGAGGAAGAGGCGCGCGCCTTTTGCGCCGGGTTGACGGATGCCGCCGGGACCGCTCGGCTCGAGCGGCTCGCCGGCATGGTCATCGAGGAAAATTCCCGGCAAAACCTTGTCGCCAAGGCGAGCGAGGCGAGCATCTGGCTGCGCCACCTGGCGGACAGCGCGCAGCTCCTGGGCCATGTGGCCGGCGACCCGGGGCCGTGGCTCGACCTCGGCACAGGGGCCGGCTTTCCCGGCCTGGTGATCGCCGCCATGCGGCCGGGTCTTCGCGTCGTCCTCGTCGAATCACGCAAGAAGCGAGTCGACTGGCTGGTGCGCGCGGCCAGCGAACTCGGCCTTGAAAATTGCCGCGTCGAAGGACGCAAGCTCGAACATGTGGAAAGCTTTGCTGCCGCTGTAATCTCGGCGCGCGCCTTCGCTCCGCTGGGCAGGCTGCTGGCTTTGTCCGCCCCTTTTTCCACACAGGATACCCTATGGCTGTTGCCGAAAGGGCGCTCCGCCGTGCAAGAACTGGCCAGCCTTCCCCGCGGCATGGCACGGATGTTTCACGTGGAACAATCGGCCACCGACGGTGAGGCCGGAATTGTAATTGGGACGGGACGGCCGGTGAGCGCATGATCGCCATAGCGATTGCCAATCAGAAGGGCGGGGTGGGCAAGACGACCACCGCGATCAATATCGCCACCGCGATGGCGGCGACCGGTTGGCGAACCCTGCTGCTCGACCTCGATCCGCAGGGCAATGCCTCGACCGGCCTCGGGCTCGCGGGCGTGCACCGGACCCAGACGAGCTACGACCTGCTGGTCGAGGGCCTGTCGGTAGACGAGTGCACTTTCCCGACATCGATCCCCAATCTCGACCTCCTTCCGGCGACGGTCGACCTCAGCGGAGCCGAGCTTGAGCTGGTGGGGGAGGAGGATCGTGCCGAGCGCCTGCGCAAGTCGCTCGCAAGCCATCGCGGTCACGACGTCTGTTTCATCGACTGCCCGCCATCCCTCGGGCTATTGACCCTGAACGCCTTGACGGCGGCCGATACGCTGCTCGTTCCCCTGCAATGCGAGTTCTTCGCTCTCGAAGGACTAAGCCAGCTATTACAGACGGTTGAGCGCGTCCAGGCGCGTTTCAACTCCGATCTCGGGATCATCGGCATCGCACTAACGATGTTCGATCGCCGGAACCGCCTGACCGACCAGGTGGCCGACGACGTTCGCGAATGCCTCGGGAACCTGGTGTTCGAATCCGTCATCCCGCGCAATGTGCGCCTCTCGGAAGCGCCGAGCCATGGCTTGCCGGCCCTCGTTTACGACACCTCGTGCGCGGGCAGCCGCGCCTACATGTCGCTGGCGCGCGAGCTGATCCAGCGGCTGCCGCAAGAAAGGAAGGCAGCATGATGGCCGAGGACGACACCGCAGCCAGGGGCGCGCCGCGCCGCAAGCTCGGCAAGGGCCTTGGGGCGCTGCTCGGCGAAGTGCGGCGCGAGGAGCCGCTGGTGGCTTCCGGGGGAATGGTGGTCGACGCGGCGCATGAGCCGCCGCAGCGGCCTGCGGGGCTGTCCAGCCTGCCGCTTGCGGCGATCGAGCCGCACCCCGAGCAGCCGCGGCGCCATTTCGACGAGGCGGCACTCGACGAGCTTGCCGCCTCGATCAGCCGGCGCGGGGTGATCCAGCCGATTATCGTTCGCCCTCTGGCATCGGGCCGCTTTCAGCTGGTCGCCGGGGAACGTCGCTGGCGCGCCGCTCAGAAGGCCCAACTGCATGAAATACCAGCCCTTATTCGGGACATCGACGAACGGGACGCGATGGCGCTGGCGCTCATCGAGAACATCCAGCGGGCCGATCTCAACCCGGTCGAGGAGGCGCGCGCCTATCGGCGACTCGGCGAGCTTGATGATTTACCGCAATCCGAGATCGCCAAGCTGGTCGGCAAGTCCCGCAGCCATGTCGCGAATATGCAGCGGCTGCTGGAGCTGCCCGAAACCGTGCTCGGCCACGTCGCGGCCGGTCGGCTCGACATGGGCCACGCGCGCGCGCTGATCGGCCATCCCGAGGCGACGGCCCTCGCCGAGAAGGTGGTTGCCGAGCGCCTGTCGGTGCGCGAGGTCGAGAAGCTCGTTCGGCGCGAAAGAGCCGGTGCGGGCAGGCGCCAGGCTCGCACGCCGCAGGATAGCGGCCAGGATGCGGACATCGCCGCGGTCCAGAACCATCTCGAAGAGTTCCTCGGCCTCAATGTGCGGATTGTGACGGATGCAGACCCGCGAGCGGGTTCGGTGACCATCCGTTACCGTACGCTCGACCAGCTGGACCTCATTTGCCAGAGGCTCACCGGCGCATCTATTTGAAACGGCTGCATTCTGGGGCGTGATTCCTTAAGGGAAAACCCCTAGGTGTTAACCATTATCGCCCACCAAGCCTGAATAAACCCGCTGGTAAATCCCAGCACGAACGAGGCCGCGATTGGCCCGTTCGGCGGGGCCTTCGGGTCACTCGCGGGACAAGATACGCTTGGAAGGGACCAGAACATGAGCAAATTTGTTCGTTACGCCGCCGTGGGCGCCGCCGTGGCGTCGCTCGGCATTGCGTCAGGTGCGCAAGCCGCGACGTCGGCTCAGGCCAATGCATCGGCCACCATTCTCAACTCGCTTACGGTGGCCGTTTCGCCGACCGACAACACCCTCGACTTCGCGACGATTGCTCCGGGCGCCAGCGCCGTGACCGTGGTCGTGGCGCCCAACGGCACGCGGACGTGCCCTGTCGGCGTGGTTTGCACCGGCACGGCCAATGCGCCGACGTTCAACATCCAGGGCGCCGTGAATTCGACGGTCCAGGTCACCTTCACGAATGCCTCGGAAACGCTGAGCGATGGCTCGGGCAACAACATGACGGCAAGCTCGTTCCTGACCAGCCTGCCGAGCGATGTCGCCACGCTCGATGCGACCGGCAACGCCTCGTTCACCGTCGGCGGGTCGCTGGCGGTCGCCGCCGGCCAGGCCGCCGGCACTTACTCGGGCACGGTGACGGTCAACGTCGCCTATAACTGACTTTCAAATCCGGGCGTTTCGGCGTCCTGATTTCACCAGCCGCCTCCGCGCTTTGGCGCGGGGGCGGTTCTTTTTTCGTACTTTGGTCAACTCGTTGCGTGGTTTACGTGAAATTAACCCTGCGGCTCTAACCCCCCGTCCGACAAATACGCGTTTCTCCATAGGGGTAAATGCCCAGGGAAGGGGTCCGCACCATGCGCCGGAATGGCTCGCATTTCGCTTACATGACCAGAATCGCCCTTGCCGTGCTGACGACGGCTGCGGTGATTTCTCCCGGCGCCAGCCAGGCCCAGGGGAATCTTCTCATCGCGCCAACACGCCTCGTTCTCGATGGCCGCCGCAGCGGCGAGGTCGTCCTCGCCAACACCGGCAACGAGCCGGAGACCTATCGCGTCTCCCTTGAGCTGCGCCGAATGAACGAAAACGGAGATCTCGAGCCGGTCGCCGAGGCCGAGGCCAATGCGACAGAAAAGGCGGCCCTTGCCATGATCCGCTATGCGCCGCGGCGGGTAACCCTTCCTCCGACGCAACCCCAGTCGATCAGGATCAGCGTTCGTCCGGGAGCCGGCCTGCCCGACGGCGAATACCGGGTGCACATGTCGTTTGCGGCCCTGCCGAAGGTCCATCCCGTCGCCGATGCGCCGGCGAGCCCGACCGGCATATCGATCAACCTGATCCCCATCTACGGGATCGTAATGCCGATCATCGTTCGCAAAGGCGAGCTGACGGTCAAGGCGGGCCTTGCCAACCCGCATATCGTGCACGGGCCCAAAGGGGACGAATTTGCGATCGACATGACGCGGTCGGGCACCGAATCGGTTTACGGCGATATCCTCGTTTCTCCGCGAGGTGCCAAGGATCCCGTGTTCGTCGTTCGCGGGGTCGGGGTCTATCCGGAGATCAACGTGCGCCACGCTTCGTTTCCGATCGACGCGGAGCAGGAGGCGGCGATGAAGGGCCCGGTCCACATCGAGTTCCGCGAAGCCTCCGAGAACGGGGGCGCCGAGATCGCCTCGATCGACACGGTGATCGGCTAGGGCCTGGGAACGGGATAGCCCGAGGGTCAGCCATGTCGCGGACCAGCCACCTCGGTCGCCGGGCCGTTGCGCTTGCCGCGGCGGCCTTGCTGGCGTTGGGGTGGGCCGGGCCGGCCACCGCGCAGGCGAATGCCGTCAAGGCGCCGACCCAGGACGACCAGGTCATTCTCCAGCTTCAGGTCAAAACATTCCGCCTTCGCAATGAGTTGCGTGGTTACCAGCTCGCTGACGGCGGCGTCTGCGTCGACCTCGGCGACGTCATTCTCGCCCTCGACCTACCGGTGCGGCTCGACAAGAAGTCGCGCCGCGCGACTGGCTGGCTGTTCCGCGAGGACCAGACCTTCACGCTCGACCGCGACAAAAATACGGCACAAATCATGAACAATGAGCAGGCCCTGCGACCTGGCGACATCTACGACACTCCCGAAGGCTGGTGCGTCGACACCCGGACCCTGGCGCGATGGCTGGGCGCCACGCTTACCCCGAACCTCTTCGAGGCCGTGCTTCAGCTCGACAGCAAGACCCCGCTGCCGTTCATCGAGGCGATCGAGCGGAAAAGTCGTGCGGCGCGACTTCAGGGCCAGAAGACGTTCAATCTCGCCGATCTGCCCCAGGCCAGCGTGCCGTACCGCGCCTGGCGCACGCCGTCAGTGGACGCAATCGTCGAACTCGGCTTTGTCAGGGGCGAGGGCGGCCAGGGGACATCCTTGCGCGGCCGGTATCAGGTCTACGCGAGCGGCGAGATCGCCGGGGCGAGCGTCGATGCGCGCCTCGCTTCGGATGCCGCGGGCGCCCCTGACACGCTGCGCGTCAGGGCCTTTCGCAACGATCCGGACGGCCATATGCTCGGCCCGCTCAAGGCCACCCAGGCCGCGGTCGGGGACGTCGAGCTCTATTCTGGAAACCTCGCAGGTGCCGGCGGCATCGGCCGTGGCGCCTTCGTGAGCAACCGGCCGCTCAACCGCTCGAACACCTTCGGCAAGACGGTCCTGCGCGGCGAGTTGCCGATCGGCTGGGACGCCGAGCTCTATCGCAACGGGCAGCTGCTGGCGTTTGAGAGCGACCGGTCCGATGGACGCTACGAATTCGATGTCGATCTGGTCTACGGCAACAACGACCTCGAAGTCGTTCTCTACGGGCCGCAAGGGCAGGTCAGGCGGGAGAAGCAGACGATTCCGGTGGGCTACGGTGCCGTTGCGCCCGGCAGGCTCGAATACTGGGCGGGGGTCATCCAGCGCAATCATGACCTGGTCAATTTCCATGACCCGCCGGGATCGCTCGACCGTGGCTGGCAGTACGGGTTTGGAACCCAATATGGTCTCGACAAGCGCACGGTTGTCGGGGCGACGGCCGAGTCACTGTTCTATCGGGGTCGGCGACGCAACTACGGGGAGCTTGACGTCCAGCGGGCGCTCGGGCCGATGGTGCTCGACCTCACCGCGGCGCAGGAATTCGGGGCCGGGCGCGCGTACCGGGCCACGGCGCTCGGGCGCATGGGCAAGCTGAACATTACCGCCGAGACCTTCTTCCTCGACGGTGACTTCTCCAGCGGACAGATACCCGATGGCGAGCGCTCGGAGCAAAACCTTGAAATCGAGAACATTTTCGGTTGGAAAAGGGTGACCCTTCCGGTCGCGGTCGGATTCAAGCGGACGGTCCGCGCCGACGGACAAAGGGTTAACGAATGGTTGGCGCGAGCATCGCTGATCCTCCCGCGTATCTCGTTCACCGCGGCGCTCACGAAAAAGAGCGGCCCGGACCTGGCCACGGACGACCGCGGTACGCGGTTCGAGATGCTGGCCAACACGCGCCTGCTGGGTCTCTCCTTGCGGGCGAACGCCAGTTATCGCCTGAGCGGTCCGCACAAGGGGCTCGATAGCGCCCAGCTGACACTCGAGAAGGCGCTCACCGAGCGCTCCGATCTGCGCGTCGATGTCCGATACGACGCGACGCAAAACCTGACCTCCGTAGAGGCGGCCTATCTCAGGCAGTTCCGCCGCCTGGCGCTCAACGTGGGCGCAACCGCCGACAGCCGGGGAGGTCTCGGCGCCAATGTCGGCGTGACTTTCAGCTTCAGCCGCGATCCGTTCGGGGACGGCCTGCGATTCTCCAATACCAAGCTCGCGCAACGGGGCGAGGCCGCGGTCTCGGTGTTCGTCGACAAGAACGGCGACGGCGTCCGCTCGCCGGGCGAGCAACCGCTGGCCGGCGTCAACATCACCGCGGGTCAATACGGTTCTTCCGAACCTACCGACAAGAACGGCCACGCGATGGTCGAAGACCTGAACCCGTACGAGAAGGTGGCCATAGGGGTGGACGAGTCGAGCCTGCCCGATCCCTTCCTCGTCCCGGTCAGGAAGGCGATCGTCATCACGCCCCGGCCGGGCGTGCCGGCCAAGCTCGAGATCGCGATAGCTCCGACGGGCGAGGTCGAGGGCGAGGTGCACGGGGCGGAAGATGTCGCGAAGGCGGGCGTCGAACTCGAGCTCGTCGACCCGTCCGGCAAGATCGCCGCGACGACGCTCACCGAATACGACGGCTACTTCCTGTTCGAGCAAGTGCCTTACGGCCAGTACAGCGTCAGGCTCTCGGCCGGCAGCGCCAGGGCGCTCGGGACGGCCCGCGACACCGGCAAGACCGCGGATCTTTCGGAGGAAAAGAGCGACGTCGATCTCGGCGTCATTCGCCTGCGGCCGAGCCAGGTCGCCGAATCGTCGCTCATGGCCGGTCCGCCGGCCGCGCTTTCGCCCTGAGGGGCCGAGCTACCGGGTCGTGCGGACGACCTTGGATTTTGCGTGCCTCGGCGAGCGAGCGGGTGCGCGATTCGGCCGCGCCCGGACCGGCGGGGCAACCTGCTCCTCGACGATCTTCTCTTCGACCACCTCGCTCTCGTGACGGATCGGCGCGGAATAGAGATACCGGGTCTGGATCGGCACGGGGACCCACGAGACCGCCGGGAAAGCGTAGCCCGGGCAGCCGCAAGGGTTCGCGGTGTATCGGTAAGCATAGGGCGCCAGGGCTTCGGGCGGGAGCGGGCGCGCAAACGGCGCGCCGGCATCGACCTGCTGGGGCGGCAATGGCGAGGGGTAGAATGGCGCCTGCGGATCGACCCATCCTTGCGTCACGGTCGCCGCGTCCGGTGCGGGCGGCGCGTCCTGCGCCACCGCGGACGCGCTGATGGCTGCTGCTAGGGCAGCCGCGAAAGCGTAAGCGAGGTAACGGCGCATGATCCTCGATTATCCCCCAACCGAATCCTGGTGGCCACGAGCTACCATGGCGGCTCGGAGGCCACCAAAGCTTAACCCGCGCCTGTCCCGATTAGGGGCGCTCAAAGGCGGTCGGCGAGCGTTTGCGCCAGGCGCTCGATGCCGGCGAGGTCGTCGGTGTCGAAACGGTTCTCGCGCGGCGCGTCGAGGTCGATGACCGCGATGATCGTGCCGCCGCGCCTCACGGGAACCACGAGCTCGGAACGGCTGTCCGCATCGCAGGCGATGTGGCCGTTGAAAGCCCGGACATCCCCCACCAGCTGACTCTGCCCGCTCGCAGCGGCCGTGCCGCAGACGCCTTGACCCAAAGGAATACGAATGCACGCCGGCTTGCCGCAGAACGGACCCAGCACCAGCTCGCGGTCGATCACCCGATAGAATCCGGCCCAGTTGAGGTCGGGAACTAGCTGCCACATCAATGCGGCGACGTTCGCCATGTTGGCGATGCCATCGCTTTCCCCCGTGGTAAGCGCATCGGCCGCGCGAACGAGGTCGTCGTAGAACGCGGACTTGGGCCGCGCGGGATCAGCGGTGAAGGCGTACATCGAGTCCGGGCGCTACGCTGCGCTCGCCATTGCCGCAAGCTTGCGCCTCGCTTATTCAGGCCCGATGGCAATCCTCAAGAAAATCGGCATCACGCTCGTGGTGGTGATCCTCGTCCTCGCCGTGGCCGCCTGGTGGGTGCTGCGCGGCGACAGCGCCGAATACACCGTGGCCGACGTCGCCGGCACCGACCCCAAGCTCGCCCAGCCGAACGCGCAGACGATCCCGACGGTGGAAGTGGCCACGCCGGTCGGCTGGGCCGCCAATGCCGCGCCCGCGGCGGCCCCCGGTCTGACGGTGACCCGCTTCGCCAGCGGCCTCGAGCACCCCCGCGTGCTGTATCCTCTGCCCAACGGCGATCTCCTGGTTTCGGAAGGCAACGCCCCGGAACGGATCATCGCCGGGGGCTGGCTGACCAATCTCGTCGCCGGGTTCCTCTTCCGCAAGGCGGGCGCGGACGTGCCTTCGCCCAACAAGCTCGTGCTGCTGCGCGATGCGAACGGCGACGGCGTGGCCGAGACGAAAGCGGTCCTGCGCAGCGACCTCCACTCGCCGGGCGGCATCGCCTGGGCGGACGGCAAGCTCTACATCGCCAACACCGACGCAGTGCTTCGCTACGCTTACACACCGGGCGAAACCACGCTTTCCGGTACCCCCACCAAGATCATGGACCTGCCGGGCGGCGGCAACCACTGGATGCGCAACCTTCTGCTGAGCGCCGACAAGTCGAAGCTATACGTCACGGTCGGCTCTGCCTCGAACATCGGCGAGGGCGGCATGGACAAGGAGGAGGGGCGCGCGGCGATCTACGAGATCGACCTGAAGACCGGCCGGTCACGCGAGTACGCCGGGGGCATGCGCAATCCCAACGGGCTGGCCTGGAACCCCTGGAGCGGCGAGCTCTGGACGACGGTCAACGAGCGCGACCAGCTCGGTTCCGATCTCCCGCCGGACTACCTGACGAACGTACCGATCGGTGCCCAGTACGGCTGGCCGTGGGTCTACTGGAAGGACAAGGTCGACGAGCGGGTCGATGCGCCGATGCCGAACTTCCTCACTTCCTACACCCGCAGGCCCGAATACGCCCTCGGCCCGCATGTCGCGGCCCTCGGCCTCGCCTTCACGCAAGGCGGGACGACAATGGGCGACAACTTCGCCCACGGCGCTTTTATCGCGCGCCACGGCTCCTGGAACCGCAAGCCGCCGTCGGGCTACGACGTCGTCTATGTCCCGTTCGACAAGCTGGGCAATCCGACCGGCAAGCCGGTCACCGTGCTGAAGAGCTTCCTCGACGGCGATGGCAAGACCCATGGACGGCCGACCTGGGTGGCGTGGGACAGGACCGGCGCGCTGCTGGTCAGTGACGACACGGCGGGTATCATCTGGCGCGTTCGCGCACCCGGGGCGAGGCCGGCCGCGGCGCCGCAACCGAACACGGGAGAGAGCCTGCCGCCCCAGCGCGAGCTCAATGCCGATCCCGCCGACGCCTTCAGGCACCCCCCGGCCGACCTGCAGCCGGGCGCGATGATGCAGTCGGGAGGCCTGTCGACGCGAAACACGCCGGCCGGGCAGTGACCGGCTAGATCCGCACGCCCGCGCGGCCGGCGAGCTCGACGACATAGTGCCACGCCACGCGGCCTGAGCGCGCCCCTCGTCGTTGCGCCCACTCGAGGGCGCCGGCCTCATCCCACGCCAAGCCGTATTCCTCGGCGTAGCCGCGAACGATGGCGAGATAGTCGTCCTGCGAACACGCGTGGAAGCCGAGCGCGAGGCCGAAGCGGTCGGCCAGCGCCAGCCGATCGTCCACCGCATCGCGTGGGTTGATCGGGTCGTCCTGCTCGGACATTTGCCGCGGCACGATGGCCCGGCGATTGGAGGTGACCGCCAGGCGCACGTTCGCCGGGCGCGCTTCGATTCCCCCTTCGAGCCAGCTTCGCAGGTGGCGCGGGCCATGAGTGTCTCCCTCGGCAAAGCCGAGATCGTCGATGTAGACCAGAAAGTTGCGGTCAACCTCACCCAGTTGCGCGAACAGGCGCGGCAGCGTGTCGAGCGAATCGGTGCCTGCCTGGACCAAGGCCAGCCTGTCGGGCGCCGCCGCCTGCGCCGCCAGGATTGCCGCGCGAACCAGGGCCGACTTGCCCATGCCCCGCGCACCCCACAGCAGCATGTCGTGGGCCGCATGGCCGGCTGCGAGACGGGCGACGTTCTCGGACACCGTCGCCTTTTGCTGGTCGATCCCCTTGAGAAGGGCGAGCGAGGGCGCTTCGATGCGAGCAATCGGGCGTCCTTCGGTGCCGGTCCAAAGATAGGCCGGCGCCGAAAGCCAGTCCGTCGCGGCCTGCCCGGCCGGCGCCAGCCGCTGCAGCGCATCGGCGATTTGGCCAAGGGGATCGTCTGTGTTCGTCATGGTCCGTGCCTCGCCTGCCGGCCTTGCCCGCGTCAAGCCTTGGCTTACAAGGTCCCTTTGGGGCCAGGCAGGGGAATCCTATGACGTCTCGACTTCTTGGGCGCTGCGCCGTCACCCTGACGCTGTGTTTGACCGCGTTCGGCGCGGGCCCGATCGCCTCGGCGCCGACCGTCTATCCGACCGGCACGACGATCTACGAGCCCGCGCGGACCTGGAACGGCTTCACCGTGCTCTCGCCGCTCGGTATAAGGGCGGTGATCGTCATCGACATGAACGGCCGGGTGGTGAAGCGTTGGGAGGGGTTCGATCTCGTTTCCGGCGGACCCGCTCGCGTCCTGCCCGGCGGGATCGTGGTCGCGCCCGAGGGCGATGCCATGCCCCAGCATCTCGAGGCGAGTGCGCTCGTTGCACAGGACTTCGAGGGCAGGGAGCTGTGGCGCTTCGACCGTGCCGAGCCAAATGAGCGAGGCGACAGGCCGGCCTCCGGCGCGCGCCAGCATCACGACTGGCAATTGAGCACTTTCCCGGGCGGTGCCTATTCGCCGCAATCCGCGCCCGGCCTCGCCGGCGCGACTTGGCTCGTGCTGACCCACTCGGCGCATGACGATCCGGCGATCGCGCAGGTCACGCTCGATGACGACAGGCTGATCGAGCTCGATCCGCAGGGGCGTGCCACGTGGCAGTGGCGCGCCGGGGACCACATCGACGATTTCCAATTCACCCCCGCCGCTCGCGCCGCGATCAGGCGCAATGGCAAGCGAGGGGGGTTTGACTGGTTGCACCTGAATTCGGCCGCCTATGTGGGGCCGAACCGATGGTTCGACGCAGGCGACCCGCGGTTCGATCCGCGCAACGTCATCGTCTCGAGCCGATCCGCCAGCCTGATCGCGATCGTTGCCCGCAGCGGCAAGCTGGTCTGGCGGCTCGGGCCCGATTCGTCCGCGTCGCCGGCGACAAAGGCGATTGGCCAGATCATCGGCCAGCACGATGTGACCATGATCCCGCAAGGCCTTCCCGGCGCGGGCGACTTGCTGCTGTTCGATAACGGCGGCGCCAGCGGCTACGGCGATCCGAGCCCGATTTCGCCGGACGGCGATTCGATCTACCAGCGGGCCGGCTCGCGCGTGCTCGAGATAGACCCGGTATCGATGAAGCTCATCTGGTCATACAGCGCGCCCACCTTCTACAGCTTCAATATCAGCTCGGCCCAGCGGCTCCCGAACGGCAACACGCTGATTGCCGAAGGCACCACGGGGCGGGTCTTCGAGGTCACGGCCGACAAGCGGATCGTGTGGGAGTACGTCGCTCCTCCGGGCGAAGGTCCGCGCGCCTCGAACGCCGTCTATCGCGCCTATCGCATCCCGTATTCGTGGCTGCCGCAGGTGCCGGCGCCGAGGGAAACTCCAGTCGCAAGGCCCGACCCGGCGAGCTTCCACGTCCCGGGCGCAACGGGGCGATAGCGCGCCGGCGCATAGGCGTGTAGCGCCGCCGCATGATCCTCGCTGGCGATGAATCCGGATTGGCCCAGACGGCGGAAATCCTCCGCTCGGGCGGGCTGGTGGCCCTGCCGACGGAAACGGTCTACGGCCTCGCCGGCCGCGCTGACAGCGAGGCGGCGGTGGCCGCAATCTACCGCGCCAAGGGACGACCCGATTTCAACCCGCTGATCGTCCATGTGGCCTCTCTCGCGCAAGCCGAACGGCTGGCGCTGTTCGACGATCGGGCGGCTCTCCTGGCCGAGCGCTTCTGGCCCGGCCCCCTGACGCTCGTGCTGCCCTTGCGAAAAGAGGCATCGGTCGCGCCGGCGGTGACGGCTGGCCTTGCGACCATCGCGATTCGCATGCCGGCCCATCCGCTGCTGCGAGCCGTGCTGGGCCGTCTGGGCTTGCCCCTCGCGGCGCCCTCGGCCAATCGGAGCGGCGGAGTGAGCCCGACCAGCGCCGAGCACGTGCAGGTCTCGTTCGGCGCGGCGGCACCACCGATTCTCGACGGCGGTGCCAGCGAGAACGGGCTCGAATCGACCATCGTCGCCTTGCGCCAGGGCGGCTGGCAACTGCTTCGTCCGGGACCGATTCCCGAATCCGCCGTGGCGGCGCTGTTGGGAGACGCCATGCCTGTCGAGGCAGGGCGGATCGAAGCGCCGGGGCAGCTTGCAAGGCATTACGCGCCGGGAAAGCCGGTGCGGCTCGACGCGGACGCAGCACAAGCGGGCGAGTTCCTGATCGGCTTCGGCCGCATTGCCGGCGATTGCTCGCTGTCACCATCAGGTGACCTCGCCGAGGCCGCCGCGCGGCTCTACCGCTGCCTGCACGAGGCGGCCGCGTCCAAGCGGCCGCGAATTGCCGTGGCGCCGGTCCCGTCCGAGGGTATCGGCGCGGCGATCAACGATCGTCTGCGCCGGGCCGCGGCCTAGCGTTGAGGCTCGACCGGGACTGTCGGCAGCAGGAGCTGTATCTCGTTGTAGGTGGTGCGTGCGGCTTCGCACGATCGCTGGTCGCCGCCGACACAGGCCTTGCTTTGCTTCGCGTAGTCACGCTGGAGGCTGCCGAGCTTCGCCTCGCGCTTGCGCAGCGCGCGGCCGCGCTTCTCGTCGGCTTCGGACTGGCTCGTGGTGGCAAGGTCGACGCCCTTGCTGGCGACCTTTACCGGGGCCGTGGCCACATTCCACGCCGTCTTGGCAAGGCAGCCTTGCAGCAGCACGAGCGAGGCCGCGATGATCGCCAGTTGCAGGAAAGATCGCATCGGCCGCACTCCTCGCCTGACCGATAGCCAGCGGGAGATTGCGCGCGGGTGAACCTGTCGGTGCAGATGTCAGGTGGGCGGTTCACGTCGCCGCTGCCGGCGATCCCAACCTCGCTGTCGATGGGTTCGGCGCAACCGAATCAGGCGGCCTTGCCGACATCCTCGCCGCCGTCCTCGCAAACCAGGTGGCCCGAGCCCATGGTCTTGACCTTGCACCTCGCGCGTCCGCGTACGGTCACGTTGCCCGAGCCCATGATGTTGGCATCGACGTCCCCGTCCGAAGCGAAGGTGGCATTACCCGAACCGGCGACGTTGACGCTTGCCTTGGCGGCCTTGAGAGCGTCCATCCTGGCGTTGCCGCTGCCCATCACATTGAGCTCGAGGCTGTCGGCCGACCCGGCCGCGGTCAGCGTGCCCGATCCGGCGAGGTTCACCTCGATCCTTGCCGCCGCGACGCTGGGCAGGTCCAGCTTGCCCGAGCCGAGGACGTTGATCTCCGGCCGGTCCGAGACGGATGCGGCTCTCATTTCGCCCGAGCCGGCGAGGGTCAGCTTGGCCGCCGCCGGCATCGTCACGATCACCGTGGCCGTGCCGCTGTCGTTCCAGTGCGACTTGTCGCGCAGGATGCCGAGCGAGCCGTCGTCGAGCACGAAGCGCATCCGCTCCCTGGCCTCGTCGGCGCCCTCGACCTCGATCGCGAGCTTTTCGCCATCGCGGATGTCGACCTTGTCGGGGCCCAGGAGGACCACTTCGCTTGGCGCCTCGCCGGACAAATCGAGCTCGGCCAGAGGCACCCCTTCCTTGCCGTTGAGCTTGACATCCGAATCGCCGCAGCCGGCGAGGCTGCCCGCGATCGCCAGCGCGACAACGGGCGCGATCGCCTTGAGCATGTGCTTGAAACCCATGAGCGGGGCTCCTCTCGTTCGTGTATTATCGCACTAATACACGAACGAGAGGAAATGCTCAATCGCGTTTGTCGGCGCCGGTAAGGGGTTCGCAGAGCGAGTCAGGCGTTGCAGCGCGCGCGGCCGGAGCCGATCCGCGTGAGGGTGCAGTGCGCCCGTCCAAAGATTTCGGCGTTGCCGCTGCCCACGACCGAAACATGGGCCGTGCCCTGCGCACTCAGCTCGGCGTTGCCCGATCCGGCAACGGTGACCGAAGCGGTGCGGCTGCTGACGCCGCGCGCGTCGAGGGTCCCTGATCCGGCGACGGAGACAGAAGCCTCGCCTGCGCTCCCGCGCGCGGTCAGGGTTCCGGAGCCCGCCATGCCGAGGGTCACCCGGTTCACCCGCAGGGCGCCGATCTCGAGGTGGCCGGATCCGGCGACCGATGCGCTGAACCGGTCGGCGTCGGTCCTGTCGACGCGCATGTCGCCCGAGCCGGCGAGCGATGCCGCAACAAGGCGCGGCACCGTCACGGTGAACGTCGCCGGCTCCATCCGCTCCCGGCCGAACCCCGCTGGCTCGCGCCTCGGCCGAATCTGCAGTTCGTCGCGCTCGACGACGACTTCCATCCGGTCGAGCGTCTCATTCGGACCCTCGGCGGTGACGGCGGGGCGCCCGCCGACGTGGACGATGACGCGGTTGGGCCCCGCCGCGGCGATCTTGTCGAACGAAGTCACCTGGTAGCTTCGCGTTGCCAGAGGCGCCTGCGCATGAAGTGCCTGGGTCACAATGGCGGCGCTGGCACAACTCGCCACAACGAAGCCGCCGAACCAACGTCTAAGGGCCGTCACAAGTGCCTCCTTCCGATGCGCTACGCTACATATGTAGCGCATCGGCCCGGCATCGGAAAAGATGGCTCGACCAACGCCCAACCCGCGCCGACAAGGGACGACGATGAAAAAGGCCGCCCGGTCGCCCGGGCGGCCCCCGAAATGGCCCGACGGCCGGATCGCTCAGGCGTCTTCGGTCGTGCTCTCGTAATACTGCGGCGCATGCTTGCGTAGCACGCCGAGGATCTTCTCGAGCGCGGTCGGCTCGTCGGTCTTTTCCATCGCCGCGAGTTCGCGGGCGAGGCGGCTCGATGCTGCTTCGAAGATCTGCCGTTCGGAATAGCTCTGCTCCGGCTGGTCTTCCGGGCGGAACAGGTCGCGCGTCACTTCGGCAATCGACACGAGGTCGCCCGAGTTGATCTTGGCCTCGTACTCCTGGGCGCGGCGCGACCACATCGTGCGCTTGACCCGCGGCTTGCCCTTGAGCGTTTCCATCGCTTCCTTGAGCGTCTTGTCGCTGGAAAGCTTGCGCATGCCGATCGACTCGACCTTGTTGACGGGCACGCGGAGCGTCATGCGCTCCTTCTCGAAACGAAGGACGTAAAGCTCGAGCTGCATTCCGGCGATTTCCTCTTTTTGCAGCTCGATCACACGGCCGACACCGTGCTTTGGGTAAACGACATAATCGCCGACATCGAAGGCGGGCGCATTCGCAGCCATTCAATTTTCCTTTCTGCGACAGCAGCATACCCGAGCGCCAGCATATCCGTGGCCGCACGACCCGATCGGGCGACCCCTCCTGGATTACGAGGACGTTTTGGGGGCTCCTGCTAACTCAATCCGCTGCCGGCGGAGGGCTCACCCGCGGCAGTTCCACATATATGTAGCAGATTCGCAACAAAATTGCCACCCCCTCGGGAAGGGGCGGGCGCCCGCCGTTAACTTTGATCGGTTCGCGCGCCGCCAGGCAAGCGTCAATCGCCTGCGCCGGGCTCCGGCGAGAAGTACTTGTCGAACTTGCCTTCCTCGCCCTTGTGATCGTCGGCGTCGGCCGGGGGGTCCTTCTTCTCGGTGATGTTCGGCCACTCGGCGGAGTACTTGTTGTTGAGCTCGAGCCATTGCTCGAGGCCGCCTTCGGTGTCGGGCAGGATCGCCTCGGCCGGGCATTCCGGCTCGCACACCCCGCAGTCGATGCATTCGCTGGGATTGATCACCAGCATGGTCTCGCCTTCATAGAAGCAGTCCACCGGGCAGACCTCGACGCAGTCGGTGTACTTGCACTTGATGCAGGCATCGGTGACGACGTAGGTCATGGCTGCGCGTGTCCTTCCTCTGGCGCGGTTTGCCGCCTGCTATGGCTCTGCTTGGGCAGCGTCAAGCGGCCGGTAGCACGAACGTGCCTCCAGGGCAGGTCCGCGCCGCGTCGGCAGCACAAGAATTTCTATCGGCAGGACTCGTGCGCGTAACGGCAAGGTCAGCACGTCGCCCACGGAAATGGCCTGGTCCTGGCGCGTCACGCGCTCCCCGTTGCGGCGAATGTGCCCCTCGGCGATCCAGCGCTGGGCCGCGCTTCTCGTGCGCGCAAAGCGAAGGAACCACAGCAGCCGATCGAGGCGCATTCAGCCGAGCAGCTCGGCAAGGCCCGCGAAGGCACCGCGGCGGGGCGCCGAGCCTGCTTCGGCACCCCGGGGCGAGCGGTCCTTGCGCGGCGCGCGCCATGTCCACAAGACCGGTGGGGGTGGCCCGAATGCCCCGTCCGCGAGCGGGCGGGCGGAGGCCGGCCGGAAGCCCGCGTCGCGCATCAGGCGGGTGAAACTGTCGGGCGCCAGCCCCATCGAAACCGCCAGCGCGGTATCGAGCCGGAACGCGCGCCCCGCTGCGGCGACGCGCTGCTCGTGGGCGGCGCGGAACAGCTTTTCGGCCATGTCTATGCGAATGGCCTGGCCCCCCGCGCGGCGATAGCCGGCCGCAAGCTCCCTCGTGCCGCCGATCACGGCATCCATCGAGGCATGAACCGGCCTCGGATCGGCTCCGATCTCCTTCAGCAGGGCGCGCGCGGCAGGCTTGAGCAACGCCGGCACGAAGACGTCTAGGGCGCCGATGGTGACCCCGAGACGGCGCAACAGCGGTCGCTTCTCCTTGGGTATCACGGCAAGGCCGGCGCTCTCGCGCGGTACCGTTCCCGCGCGTTCGGCGAGAGTCAGCAACAAGGCTCGCACTTCCGATCCGCACTCACGGTCGAGCGCCGCGCTCTCGATCGTCCGCAGCGGGGCGAGCGGCGCCAGGGCCTCGGCGAACCAGATGTCGAGCGCCTCGGCGAGTTGCGCTCGGTGCACCGGTTCGAGCACATTGAGTTCCCGGGCGAGGGAAAGGCGCAACCGGGCGAGCGAGCGACCGGGCTCGATCGTCGCGACGAGCTGGTTGCCCCGGACGATCGTGCCGTCCCTGATGTCGAGGTCACCGAGCTCGCTCGCCACCAGCCGCTGCGCCTTCTCGGCGAGCAGCCGCGGCAGGTGCCGCTCGGCCGCCGCCAGCATCAGCTTGCGGTCCTCGCTGCTGGCGAGCGCATCGACCACGAAGCGAAAGCCCTCGAGATGGCCGATCGTCTCGCCCTCGACGGTGACGTGCCCGTGTTCTCCCAGCGCCACGCGCAGCAGTGCCGAATCCTTGCCCATCGTCTTCATCAGTATCGCCGTGCGGCGGTTGACGAAACGCTCGGTCAGCCGCTGGTGCAAGGCATCGGACAGGCGGGCCTCGGCGGCGCGGGCCCGGGCGGCCATCTCGTCGCGAGCGAGCACCCAGTCGGGTCGCTGGCAGATATAGGCCCAGCTGCGAATCGCCGCGATGCGGCCCTGCAGCGTGTCGATGTCGCCTTGCGTGCGGTCGAGCTCGGCGATGCGGGCGGCGACGAAGTCCGCGCCGAGATGACCGTGCTGCAGGTCCTGCCACAGCCGCATGACGAAGCGCGCGTGGGTGTCCGCCCCATGCTGGCGGAAGTCGGGCAGCTGGCACACTTCCCATAGGCGGCGAACGAGGCCAGGGCTCGTCACACCGCCGGCGATCGCTTGGTCGTCGGCGAGACGCTTGAGAACGGCAAGATCGATCGCCTCGGGTGCCGCAACCAGTTGTTCGACCCCGGGACCCGCCTCAAGATCGGCGATCAACGTGGCGAGCGAATCGAACCGCGGCTCCGCCTCGCGCCAGAACACCTGGGTCAGCGGCGCGAAACGGTGTTCCTCGATGGCGTAGATCTCGTCTTCGGTGAATTCAGCGCCGCCACCCGCCTTGCCGCCGCTCAACGTCCCGAAAGTCCCGTCCTGGTGATGGCGTCCCGCGCGCCCCGCGATCTGGGCCATCTCGGCCGGCGTGAGCCGCCGCTGCCGGCGCCCGTCGAACTTGCTCAGTGAGGCGAACGCGACATGGGTGACGTCGAGGTTGAGACCCATTCCGATCGCGTCGGTGGCGACGATGTAGTCGACCTCGCCTGACTGGAACAACTCGACCTGGCGGTTGCGGGTTTCGGGGCTGAGCGCGCCCATGACCACCGCCGCACCACCGCGGAAACGCCGCAGCATCTCGGCCATCGCGTAAACCTGCTCGGCCGAGAAGGCGACGAGGGCCGAGCGAGGTGGCAGGCGGCTGAGCTTGGCGGACCCCGCATGGATCAGCGTGGAAAACCTCGGCCGGTCCTCGATCGCGGCCCGCGGCACCAGCCCACGGACGATCGGCTCGAGCGTCGCCGAGCCGAGCAGCATCGTCTCCTCGCGCCCGCGGGCATGGAGCAGGCGGTCGGTAAAGATATGGCCGCGCTCCGCGTCCGCGGCGAGCTGCGCCTCGTCGAGGGCGACGAACGCCTTGCCGCCGCCGTCCCGTGGCATCGCCTCGGCGGTGCAAAGCAGGTAGCGCGCGCCTTCCGGCTCGATCCGCTCCTCGCCGGTGATCAGCGCCACCTCGCTCTCGCCCTTGATCGAGCGCACCTTGTCGTAGACCTCGCGCGCGAGCAGGCGCAGCGGGAAGCCGATCGCGCCGCTCGAATGACCGCACAAGCGCTCGATCGCGAGGTGGGTCTTGCCGGTGTTGGTCGGGCCGAGGACCGCCCGCACCCGGCTGTCGGTGTCAAACGCGCTCACTGTGATTGCCTTTGTGGCCGTTGCCCCCGCGCGCCGCAAGCCCGCTCAACGGCTCGGCGCAAGGAGGACTCGGCTCGCCGGATTAAGCGGAAATTTACTTTATCCGCCCATCGGCTTGACTCACAGAAGGCCATCGGATGGATCCGCACCGCTTCACCCGTTTCGGCGAGCGGCTCGGCGGGAGGGGTGCTTGTTCAAGGACCGCGGGAGCGAGATATCGCAGCACGGCGCGCATGGCGGCGCCGTCGCGTTGTCGCGCGCGCAAATCCTTGGCGATCCGGCGAGCCTGCGACTGCTGCGTTTCAGGTCGCTTGCCGAGCGCTACGAGCAGTGGCGCCAGCATGCCTCCATCACCCTCTCGCAAATCGATTTCGCTCCCGACCTTGCGCAGGGCATCGGATCGCGGCGGTGGTTTCGCGGCGTCGCCACCTTGTTTGGCCTCGCGGCGCTGGCCGCGGCCGGCTGGCCCAGCTTCGGGCCGTTGCAGGCTCCGCCGACCATGGCGATCGACGATGGCGCGCGCGACGAATTCCGCAGCCAGATGATCATGCCCTTGGCGCTCGGCGCCGATAGCGGGCGCCACATGGGTGCGTCCGAAGAGGTGAGCCGGCTGGCGGATGCGCCCGAGCGCCCGCGGGTCGATCTCGTCGCCACTCTCTCGAGCGGAGACAGCTTCGCGCGCATGCTCGAGCGCTCCGGTGTCGCCGAAGCCGAGGCGGAACACGTGTCGCAGATGATCGCCGGAGCCACGCCGCTGAGCGGGATCGAGCCCGGCACGCAGGTGGACATAACGCTCGGCCGGCGCATCTCGCCGGACCAGCCGCGCCCGCTCGACAGCCTCAGCTTCCGCGCGCGTTTCGATCTTCAGCTTGCCGTTGTCAGGGTTGCCGGCCGCCTGACGGTCGAGCCTCACCCGATCCATGTGGACACGACGCCGCTGCGCATCCGGGGGACCGTCGGCTCGAGCATCTACCTCTCGGCCCGGGCGGCGGGCGCGCCGGCGGGCGCCGTGCAGCAATACTTGCGTGCGCTCGACGAGCAGATGGACCTCGACGACATTTCCGCCGACGACCAGTTCGACATGATTGTCAGCTACAAGCGCGCCGCCACCGGCGAGGTCCAGGCCGGGCAGCTTCTCTACGCGGGCCTCACGCACAATGGAAAGCCGCGCAAGCAGCTGCTGCGCTGGGGGCCCGAAGGGCATTTCTTCGAAGCTTCGGGCATGGGCGAGATGCGCCAGGGCCTGATGCGCCCGGTGCCGGGCTGGGAAACCTCGGGCTACGGCATGCGCCGCCACCCCGTTCTTGGCTACACGCGCATGCACCGCGGGATCGACTTTCATGCACCTTACGGCTCGCCGATCTACGCAGCCGCGGACGGGCGCGTCGTGTTCGTCGGCCGCCACGGCGGGCACGGCAACTTCGTCAAGCTCGACAACGGAGGCGGGCTCGGAACCGGCTACGCGCACATGAGCCGTTTCGCCGTCAGCCGCGGAGAGTACGTGCGCCGCGGCGAGGTGATCGGCTACGTCGGTTCGAGCGGGCTGGCCACCGGCCCGCATCTTCATTTCGAGGTCTACCGCAACGGCGAGGCGGTCAACCCCGACAGCGTTGCCTACGTTCGCCGGGCGCAGCTCTCCGGCAGCGAGCTGGCCGCGTTCCGCAACATGCTGGCCAACCTGAAGCAGGTCGAACCCGGCGCGGCGCTCGCGCCGCTCGCCCCCGATCCGTCGCTTTCCGAGGCGCCGGTGCGCGAAATCGACCGCGCCGACCGCAAGCAGGCGATCTAGGGCGCGTTCGCGGCGGGACGCCCGCGCCAATTGCAGCGGCGCGGGATTTGCGGCAGGAGCGCTCGCATGACCGGCAGCTATCCCGCCACCCGCCTGCGCCGCACCCGCGCCACCGCCTGGAGCCGGGCGCTGCATCGTGAAAACGTGCTCACGCCGGCCGACCTCGTCTGGCCGCTGTTCGTCACCGAAGGCCGCGGCGTGGAGGAGCCCGTCGCGTCGCTGCCAGGCGTCTCGCGCTGGTCGCTCGAGGGTATAGCCGCGCGGGCGAAGGAAGCGGTCGGGCTCGGCATACCCTGCATCGCCCTGTTCCCGAACACGCCCGCCCATCTCAGGTCCGATGACGGGAAGGAAGCGTTGAACGCCGACAACCTCATGTGCCGCGCGGTGAAGGCGATCCGCGACGCCTGCGGCAACGATATCGGCGTCCTCACCGACGTCGCGCTCGACCCTTACACCAGCCATGGCCAGGACGGGCTGCTCGATGCGGGCGGCTATGTGGTGAATGACGAGACCGTCGCCGTGCTCGTCGACCAGGCGATGAACCAGGCCCAGGCGGGCGCCGACATCATCGCTCCGTCGGACATGATGGACGGCCGCGTGAGAGCGATCCGCATGGCGCTCGAGATGGCCGGCCACGTCAACGTGCAGATCATGAGCTACGCCGCGAAGTACGCGAGCGCGTTTTACGGACCGTTCCGCGACGCGGTGGGTTCGGGGGGCCTGCTCAAGGGCGACAAGAAGAGCTACCAGATGGACCCGGCCAACGGCGACGAAGCGCTGCGCGAGGTTGCGATGGACCTCGCCGAAGGGGCCGACAGCGTGATGGTCAAGCCCGGCCTGCCGTACCTCGACATCGTGCGGCGGGTAAAGGAGCGTTTCGGCGTGCCGGTGTTCGCCTACCAGGTGAGCGGCGAGTACGCGATGATCGAAGCCGCCGCGGCGGCGGGGGCCGGCGAGCGCGAGGCTCTGGTGCTGGAGACGCTGGTGGCGTTCAAGCGCGCCGGTTGCTCGGGCGTGCTCACCTACCACGCGCCGCTCGCCGCGCGCCTGCTCGATGGCTGACAGTCAGGGTGACATTGTCGCCGAGACCGAGCGGCTGATCCTGCGGCGCGAGCGCCCGGGGGACCTTGCCGTCTGGCTCGAGCACATGAACACGCCGCAAGTGATGGAGAAAGTCGGCGGGGTGCAAGCGGTCGAGAAGGTCGCCGAAAGCTTCGCCCGGATGGCCGCGGCCGACGCGAGGGGCGAGCCGCCGTTCCTTCTCGTCGCGCTCAAGTCCGACGGCACGCTCGTCGGCAAGTGCGGCCTGGCGCCGATCGAGACCGCCGCCAGGCCCGCCGCGCTCGACGGGCAGCAGCAGGTCGGCTGGACCTTGCGCTCCGATTACTGGGGTCGCGGCTACGCGACCGAGGCCGCCGGGGTCGTGCTGGCCATGGCCTTCGAGCGGTTCGCCCTCGCGGCGGTCTTCGCACAGACCTCCGAACGCAACCGCGGCTCGTGGCGCGTGATGGAGCGGCTGGGCATGGTTCGGCTCGCTGAGCTCGATTACGACGACCCCGACTACCCGCCCGAGGACAATCCGACGATGGTCTGGGGCATCACCCGCGAAGCGTGGTTCGCCGCCCGCGCGAAGGCCGCCAAAGATGCCTGAGTTTCGCCTTGAGACCGAGCGGCTGATCCTGCGCGACTGGCGCGAGGACGATCTCGACGCGCTGCACGCGATCTGCTCCGATCCCATCGTGATGGCGACCATCGGGCCCGTGCAGGACCGCGAAACCGCCCGTGCCGGGCTCGGCAGGCTGATGGCCCGCACGGCCCGCGACGGGCACACGTTCTGGGCGCTCGAACGCAAGAGCGACGGCCGCATGATCGGCTTTTGCGGCGTCGCCAGGGGAACGGTCCCGCCGATCGCCGATGACTTCGAAATCGGCTGGAGGCTGGCCTCCGATTGCTGGGGCCGCTCCTACGCGCGGGAAGCCGCCGAAGCGTCGCTCGCGTGGTTCGCGACAATTCGGCCGGGGCGGCCGATCTGCGCGATCACCTCGGTCGGCAACACGCGCAGCCGCGGCCTGATGGAGCGGCTGGGCATGCGTCATGATCCGGGCATGGATTTCGACCATCCGCATATTGCGGACGGTTCGCCGCTCAAGCCTCACGTGACCTATTGGCTGGACGAGCCGCGATGACTGCGGCCGAGCGCTTCCCGTGGGCGACGATCCTGCCGTTCGAGGGCAAGGAGCCGCAGATCGACGAAACCGCCTTCGTCGCGCCCGGCGCGCGGATCATCGGCGACGTGACGATCGGCCCAGGCGCGAGCATTTGGTACAACTGTGTGCTGCGCGGCGACATTCATCGGATCGTCGTCGGCGCGCGCTCGAACGTGCAGGACGGCAGCGTCTTCCACGTCGAAGGGCCGCGGCCCGACACGCAAGGTTGCCCGACGATCGTCGGCGACGAGTGCGTGATCGGGCACATGGCGGTCGTCCACGGCTGCACGCTCGAAGACCGGTCTTTCGTCGGCATGGGCGCGGTGGCGATGGACGACGGCCGGATCGGCGAGGGCGCCATGCTCGCGGCCGGCGCGCTGCTCAGCCCCGGCAAGCATATCCCGCCTCGCGAGATCTGGGTCGGCCGCCCGGCGAAGTTCCTGCGGACGCAGGACGAGGCGCAAGTCGAGAAGATCCGCTTCCAGACGGAGCGCTATTGCCGCCTCGCCGAGCGGCACATGGCGATGCTGCGTGGCCAGGCCGAAAGCTGATCTGCCGCCGGCCGCCGCCATCCGCGCGCTCGCCGATGCCGAGGGGCGGCTCGCACTGAGGGTCACGCCGGGCGCGCGCGGGGAAAGCCTCGAGATCGGCCGGGGCGTACTGCTGGTGAAGGTCCGCGCCCGGCCGCACGATGGCGCGGCCAACGGGGCAGTCTTCGCGCTGCTCGCCGCAGCGCTCGGCGTGGCGACGTCACGCCTTCGCATGTTGCGCGGCGCAACTGGGCGCGACAAGCTCGTCCAGCTGCCGCCGGCCTAGTCGCTCACCAGCGCCCGCAGCGCCTCGATCCGGTCGGCCTCCTCCGCCGGCTTGTCCCAGCGGATGCGGCTGATGCGCGGGAAGCGCATCGCGAGGCCCGACTTGTGCCGCTTGCTCGCGTGGACCGAATCGAACGCGACCTCGAACACCAGGCTGCGATCGGTTTCCCGGACCGGACCGAAGCGATTGACGGTGTGATTGCGGACATACCGGTCGAGCTCTTTGAGCTCTTCGTCGGTGAAGCCGAAATAGGCCTTGCCGACGGGCAGCAGCTCGGCGCCGGCATCGGGATCGCCGTCCCAGCAGCCGAAGGTGAAGTCGGAATAGAAGCTCGAGCGCTTGCCGTTGCCGCGCTGGGCGTACATCAGCACGCAGTCGACGAGCAGCGGATCGCGCTTCCACTTGTACCACAGCCCGGTCTTGCGCCCGGCGAGGTAAGGGCTGTCCTTGCGCTTAAGCATCAGGCCTTCGATCGCCTCGTCGCGCGCGCCGGCGCGGATTTCGGCAAGCTGCCCGAAGTCGTCGGCCGCGATCACGGGCGAGAGGTCGAACCGCTCCGGCGGAAGATGCGGCATCAGCGCCTCGAGCCGTGCGCGGCGCTCGGTCCACGGCAAGACGCGCAAGTCCTCGTTGCCGAGAACAAGCAAGTCGTAAAGCCGCACGAACGCCGGGTACTCGGCAAGCACCTTGGCGCTGACCGTCTTGCGCCCGAGGCGCTGCTGGAGCGCGTTGAAGCTCGCCGCGCCGCCGCTCTCGCCGCCCTGGTGCGCGCCGCGCACCAGCAGTTCGCCGTCGAGCACGGCGGGCAGGGCGAGCGCTTCGACGAGCTCGGGAAACGATCCGGAAATGTCGTCGCCGGTCCGCGAGTAGAGCCGCGTCGCGTCACCGGCGTGGACGACCTGGACCCGGATGCCGTCCCACTTCCACTCCGCCACGTACTCGCCAAGATCGATCGCCACCTCGTCGAGCGCGTGCGCGAGCATGAACGGGCGGAACACCGGCACATCGTCGGTCCGCGGCGGCGGCGCGCCGTCGGCCGCCCAGGCGAACAGCGGCGCGAACGGCGGCTCGAGAGAGTGCCAATATTCCTCGACGTCCTCGACGGCGACCGCGAAGGCCTGGGCGAATGCCGTCTTGGCCAGCCTTGCCGACACGCCGATGCGCATGGCGCCCGTGGCGAGCTTGAGCAGCGCGTAGCGCCCGTTCGCGTCGAGACGGTCGAGCAGCCTTGCAAGCTCGGACATGACCGAGAGGCGAGTCATTCGCCCGAGCGTCTCGACCGCCTCGCCGACGCTCGGCGGCGGGATGGCGTCGCCATCGCCCTCGGGCCACAGGAGGCTGGCCGTTTCCGCGGTGTCGCCGACGAAATCGCGGCTCAGCACCCACAGCACGGGATCGACACGCTCCATCATCAGGTTGCGGATCGTGCTGGCCTTGACCGCCGGAAAGCCGAGCGCGCCGGTCAGCGCCGCCAGCGCCCAGCCGCGATCAGGATCGGGCGTGTGCTGCAGGTAGCGGGCGATGAGGCGCAGCTTCTCGTTGCGGCTGCGCGTGTAGACGAGCGCATCGACGAGGGCTGCGAACGCCTCCATCTAGTCGTCCTCGTCCTCGTATCCGACCAGCGCGAGCGCGCGCGCACGCCGCTGATTGAGCTGACACCAGCGCAGCAGGGCTTCCTCGCGGCCGTGGGTGATCCAGGTCTCGGCCGGGTTCACCTCCTCGATCGTGCCGGTGAGCTCGCCCCAGTCGGCATGGTCGGAGATGACGAGCGGCAGCTCGACGTTGCGCTGGCGGGCGCGCTGGCGCACGCGCATCCATCCGCTGGCCATGGCGGTGATCGGATCGGGCAGCCGGCGGCTCCAGCGATCGTTCAGCGCGCCGGGCGGGCAGATGACGATGCCGCCGCGCAACGCGTCCTTCGCATGATCGGACACGAGGCGCAGCTCGCCGAGGTCGACGCCGAACGCCTCGTACAGCCGGCACATCCGCTCCATCGCGCCGTGGAGGAAGATCGGCTCGACGTGGCCGGCCGCGCGCAGCTCGGCGATCAGGCGTTGCGCCTTGCCGAGCGCGTAGGCGCCGACCAGCACGCAGCGATCCGGATGATCGTCGAGCGCCCGGCGCAGCTTGGCGATCTCCCCGGCCACGGGGGGATGGCAGAACACCGGCAGGCCGAAGGTCGCTTCGGTGATGAACACGTCGCAGGACAGGACTTCGAAGGGCGGGCAGGTCGGATCGGCGCGGCGCTTGTAGTCGCCGGTGACCACCACCCGTTCGCCGGCGCGCTCGAGCAGGATCTGCGCCGAGCCGAGCACGTGGCCCGCCGGAAAGAAGGTCGCCGCGACACCACCCTTGAGGCGGAGCGTCTCGCCGTACTCGACCGGTGCCGCGCCTGCGCGGGTCTCGTAGCGCAGCTCCATGATCGCCAGCGTTGCGGGGGTGGCGATCGTCTCGCCATGACCGCCGCGCGCGTGATCGCCGTGGCCGTGGGTCACCAAGGCTCGCGCGACCGGTCGGGCGGGGTCGATCCAGCAATCGGCCGGGATCACATGGAGGCCGTTCGGCTCGGCGCGAATCCATGCGAAGGGGGCGGGCATGGCGACACAATGACGCGCAATCGCGCAGAGTTCCACCGCGGCCGGTGAACCGCCCCTTTCAGCTATCGAGTCGCCCGGCGCCGTACCTGTAGACGAGCTCTCCACCCAGCCAGCCGCCGAGGCCAAGGACGAGGGCGCTGGCGATGCTCGTCGCGAGACTTGCCGTCGATGGCCCGCCCTCGCCCGTCAGCGCGTCCCGCCTAAGGTACAACGCCGCGGCGTAGCCGAGCCAGGCGGTGCCGACCGCCGCCATGTGCCGCAAGGCGTGCGGGACCTGGGCGTCGGTCAGGCGCGAGAAGTCGTACAGCCCCGCGGCCATCGCCGCCAATCCGCCGACCAGCCCGCCGGCGATCAGCAGGGCGGCAAGGCGCGGCTCGGCCCACAGCCCGGCCAGCTGTCCGACGTCGACTAGCGTCGCGCTGAGCAGCAGGCCGAGGGGGAAGTGGACGAGAGCCGGGTGGATCGGATGCGCGGCCATCGCGGAGTGCCGGATCAGAACAGGCTGAACGCGCCGCCGGCCAGCAGAACGAAGCCGGTCACCGCGACGCCCGCATGGATCAGCACGACGGCCTTGGGCCCCGGCCGGTTGCGCACGTGAAAGGAGGCGAGGAAGAAGCCGCCAAGCGCGGCAATCACCAGCAACACCAGGGCAATCCCCGCGTGCGGCGCCACGGTTCCGCTGAGGCCGAACACCACGATCGCGGTCAGCACGAGGCCCGTCGCACCGAGCAGGGCGTGCAGCACCGACAGCGCCCATGGCGCCAGCTTGCCGCGCAGCACCGACGTCGCCAGCACCACTCCGCCAAGCGCGCCGATAGCAAAAACGATCACAGCCCATTGCAGCATCGCAACTCTCCTCCTGGTCAAGCCTGGCGAGGGGATGCGCCGCGGGCACCACTTTGTCAATATATAGCATTACAAAGTTGTAAAAGTATGGCGTGCCGGTAGGATAAGGCCATGGAATCGCTCGATCCTGCGCACGGCGGCACCCGGGGCCGACTGCTCACGCTGCTGCTCCACGCGCCCTCGCCGCTGTCGGTCCCGGCGCTCGCCGTACAGCTCGGCATCTCGCGCAACGCGACGCACCAGCACGTAAGCGCGCTCGAGCGCGACGGGCTGGTCGAACGCGGCGCGCAGCTGTCGACCCGCGGGCGCCCCTCGCAGGGGTTCAGGCTGAGCGCGGCGGGCGAGGCGCTGTTCCCGCGCCAGTACTCGCTCATCGCGCGCAAGCTGATCGGCGAGCTCGCCCGCCTCGTGGCGCCCGACGTGCTGCCGCAGGCGCTGGCGCGCATCGGCCGCGACATTGCCGCCGAGGTCGCCCCGCGCCTGTCGGGAGGCG
>Ga0157369_10000383_pt1 | contig 58625 bp, 58 predicted proteins | sample C25metaG_FD_113461 | JGI IMG/M metagenome (GOLD analysis project Ga0157369, IMG submission 113461) | Corn rhizosphere microbial communities from Kellogg Biological Station, Michigan, USA - C2-5 metaG | ecosystem: Host-associated > Plants > Roots > Rhizosphere > Soil | place: USA: Michigan... | reverse complement strand
TCAACGTCCCGAACCCGCTGTTGTCGATGCTGGACGCGAGCTTCGGCTACCCGGCGCCGACCGGCGCACCGCCGTGTACGCCGCCCACGGTGATCGTGCGAGGCATCAACCGATCCGTATTGGCCGGTCAGCGCATCGGCATCCTCGGCGCCAACGGCCAAGGCAAGTCCACGTTGGTGAAGACGGTGGCGCACGCGTTGGAGCCGATTGCCGGCGAAATCAGCGAAGGCAAAGGCCTGAACATCGGCTACTTCGCACAGCAGGAACTCGACGTGCTGCGTCCTCTCGACACGCCGATGGAACACATGATCCGCCTGGCCAGGGACACGCCGGCTCACCTGCGCGCCCCCGGCCAGAGCGGCGCCGAGCAATCGCTTCGCACCTTCCTCGGCACCTTCAACTTTAGTGGCGATACAGTCCATCAGCCGGTGGGCACGATGAGCGGCGGCGAAAAGGCGCGGCTCGTGTTGTGCATGATCGTATGGCAGCGCCCCAACTTGCTGCTGCTGGATGAGCCTACCAACCACCTCGACTTGGCCACCCGCGAAGCGCTAGGCATGGCGCTCAACGAATTCGAAGGCACCGTGATGCTGGTCAGTCACGATCGGTCCCTGCTGCGTGCGGTATGTGACGAGTTCTGGCTCGTCACCAAGGGCGGCGTCGAGCCCTTCGACGGCGATCTGGACGACTACCAGCAGTTCCTGCGCGACGAAGCCCGTCGCATGCGCGAGCAGGCCGCCGGCGTGCAGTAGGTCATCGCCTGAAATAACGTACCGGCGATCTCGCAGTTTGTCGTTGGGGCTGATCCGTCACGCTCCGCGGGCCAGCGGAGAATCAAGTCCAGAAATTCAACAATCCTCACGGTTTGGCCGCGCGCATTGACTTGCGTTGTTACGCCGACCTACTGTTGCGCAGTTCACCCAGACAACAGAGGAATCGAAGGTGTCGAAAAAATCAGCGGAGCACGCCAACCTCGAGGAATTGCCGAATCCCACGCGTCGAGCGTTGTCATTGGGCCTCGGGCTGTTTCCGATGCTGCCGCTGCTGGGAGGCGGGATCCAGTCGGCGCGGGCCGCTCTGGCGCCTACGGCCCTCGCGCCGGCATCGGCGAGTGGCGTCTTCCGCCACCCGGGACTGCTGGTCACCGAAGACGACTTCACCCGCATCCGCGCGACTATCCAGGCCGGCCAGGAGCCGTGGACAAGCTGGTGGAAGACGCTGTGCGCCGATCGCTTGGCCACCCTGGATGCCAAACCTTTCCCGCTGCCGGCCGTTTACCGCGCCGATAACAGCAAGAACGCGATGTACGTCGACATCTGGCGCGCCTGGCGTCTGGTACTGCGCTGGAAGCTGTCCGACCCTCAGGACAATCGCTATGCCGACAAGGCGGTGGAGTTCCTCGATGCCTGGGCAAGCACGCTAAAGGAGATCGGGACTGTTCCTCCTGGATCGACGGCCCATGACGACCACACCTTCATCATCCTGGCCGGCATTCAAGGCCACCAATGGGCGCAGATCGGTGAAGTGCTGCGCAGCTACCCCGGCTGGGCGCCGGCGAACCTGAGGCGCTTTCAGGAGATGCTGCTCACGGTCTTCGCCCCGATCTCGTCGTGGATGCTGGGCAAGGCCCCCATCGGATCGCATGCCAACTGGGACATGGCCTCGCTGTGCGGCGCGCTGGCCATCGGCGTATTCTGCGATCGGCCCGACCTATACCGGCAGGCATGCGACTACTTCGCCGGCAACAACCGTGGCCAGCTCGTGAGCTTCGGCAACGCTTCCCTGGTGCATGGCGTGTACTTCATGCACCCCGGCCATTTCGGACAGTGGGAGGAAAGCGGCCGCGACCAAGGCCACTCCACGCTCGGCATGTCGCTGGGCGGGGATCTGCTGGAGATGGCGTGGAACCAGGGCGACGATCTCTACGGTTTGCACAACAACCGCTTCCTGGCGGCGGCCGAGTACGTCGCGCGCTCTAACCTGCTCGACGAGAACGGCAAGCCGTACGCGATGCCGTACGTGCCTGAACAGAATCCGACGCAGCCCCACACGTCGTTGTGGACTGAGGTGAATCAATCATTCCAGCATCGCCGCAACGCCTGGGAGCCGATCTACAACCACTACGTCAACCGCATGGGCCTGGCGGCCCCCAACGTCGCGCGCATGGTGCAATGGTGCGAGCCGAACTACGGGGGCAGCAGCGACGATGTCGCCTACCCGACGCTCGTCCTCCGTCGGCCCGCCTATGCCGGGCCGATGAAGCCACCCTCCGGCCTCACGGGCAACCTACATGACGGCCGGGTCCTGCTGTCCTGGTGGGGCAGCGTCGGGGCGACGGCGTATGCGGTCAAGCGCAGCGCACGGGCCAACGGTCCCTTCACGGACCTGACCACGGTGGCGGCAACCGAGTTGCTCACCTACACCGATACGCCACCCGATGGCATCTGGTTCTACCAAATCACGGCGCAGGGCCCTGGCGCCCCGAGGGCTGGCTCCAACGTGGTTCGCGTCGCCGTTCCCGGAGAGGCCCGCCTATCGATGCCGTTGAACAACCCGAACGGCACCGGCACGGTCGGCGCGCTGTTGACCCCCGCCGGCACGTGGACCGCGGTGGAGGGCAAGTTGCTGGGCGGCGCCGCCTGGGGCGAGGGACGCCTGAACGACAAGGCCATCGTCTTCGACGGCAAGGAGTCGGGCTTGCAGTTGCCGCCGGGCGTGTTCAGCGACCTGGACGACTTCACCGTCTCGCTCTGGGCCTTCGCGAATGCGCCTCTGCCCTGGAACACCTGTCTGCTGTTCGCAGGGAATGACGCCTACTCCTTCATGCGCATCACGCCGAAGTCGGGCGGTGGAATGCGCTTCGGGATCTGTGGCGCAACCTCGCCCAACGACGAGCAGCCCATCGAAGCGCCCTGGTTCATGCCCATCCGCCGCTGGGTCCACGTGGCGGTCACGCTGCGCGGCAACACAGGGCGCCTGTACGTCGACGGCACCGAGGTGGCCAAATCCGACGGTATCCGGTTGTCGCCGCGGCAAGTGGGCGATCAGGTGGCGTTCCTCGGGCGCGGCTGGGGGCTTCCGTCGTTTAACGGGCGCATCCAGGACTTCCGCGTTCGCGTGGGCGCATTGAGCGCCGCGGAGATTGCGACGCTGGCCCGCTGAGGTGGCGCTTCATCGCTCGGCCCCGCCGGCAATGTCGGCGGAGGTATCCGCTACTACAACACGTCCGCCGTGGGCCGACACTTTATCTCTCTACGCAATCCTGAACACGCTCACTGCCTCCTCCAACTCCTGCGATTGATGCCGCAGGCTCTCCGCCGCCGCAGCGGCCTCTTCCACCAGCGCCGCATTCTGTTGCGTAACCTGATCCATCTGCGCAACGGCCTGATTCACCTGCTCGATTCCTTTACCTTGCTCTCGTCCCGCGGATGCAATATCGGCGATCAGTTGCGCCACCTGCCGCACGCTGACGACGACTTCCTTGATCGTCTCTCCCGCCTGTCCGACCTGCTCCCCTCCCACGTCGACACGCGAGGCGGAATCGGTAATCAAGCTCTTGACGTCCTTCGCAGCAGTGGCGCTGCGCTGCGCGAGGCTGCGAACCTCGGAGGCGACGACCGCGAAACCGCGGCCCTGTTCGCCCGCTCGTGCGGCTTCCACCGCGGCATTCAACGCAAGGATGTTGGTCTGAAACGCGATGCTCTCGATCACGCCGATGATCTCGGCGACTTTGCTCGAGGCCTCGCTGATCGCATGCATGGTACCGGTCACTTGCGACATGACTTGCCCTCCCTTCGCCGCGATACCGGACGCCGCCGAAGCGAGATCGTTGGCCTGTGAAGCGCTGTCGGAATTGTGTTTGACCGTCGTCGTGAGCTCTTCCATCGAGGCGGCTGTCTGCTGCAGCGAAGCCGCCTGCTCTTCCGTGCGCGACGAGAGATCGAGATTGCCGGCAGCGATCTGCCGCGATGCGCTCGCAATGGCCTCGGTGCCGTTGCGCACGCGCCCGACGATGAGCGCGAGGTTGTCGCGCATCGAGCCAATCGCCGCGAGCAGGCTCGCGTCGTCGCCGGGCTTGCGGCGCACTTCGGTGGCAAGATCGCCCGCCGCTATGCGCTTCGACACCTCCACGGCATACGATGGCTCGCCACCCAGCTCGCGCAACAGATGGCGCACGATCGCGAAGCCGAGCCCGCATACGATCAGCACCGTCGATGCCGCTACGATCGAGACCATCCATAGAACACGGCTGACCGTCCGCGCGGCCTCGTCGCTGCCTTGGCGTCCGAGCTGGACGTTGTACGCGCGATGATCCATCAGCACTGTGTTGAATTTGTCTGCGGCAGGCACCATCTCCGACAGCCCCAGCTTGAACGCTGCGGCTGCATCCGAGTTGGACAGCTCCAACGCCTTGTCGCGTACCGCTTCATAGGCTGCGAGCAGTTCGCGATCGGCAGCGAGCATCGCGCGGTCCCGGTCGTCGGAAATTAACGGCTCATAACGCTTGAGGGCATCGGCCAGGAGGTCGTGCTGCGCGCCGATTTTCGCCGAGATCGCGCTTTTTCCCGCGGCATCCGGACTCAACATGTGTTGGTAGGCGAGCACACGCATTTTGCCGAAGGCGATCTGTGCTTCATCCAAAGCCAGCAAGCTTGGGACGGTGTTCACACTTGCATAGGATGCGGAATCGTAAACGCGTTGAATCTGATGAAACGCGAGGCCCGACACCACAAACAGCCCGAGCGCAGCACTCGCGATCAAAACGGTCAGCCGCTTTCCGACGCTCAACCGATAAAACGATTTCATGCCACCCCCATCTGAGGATTTTCTTCGTATCAAAGCGCAGCTTGCGGGCCGAGCCGGTTGGGCCTGTTTGTAAGCAGGCCTCGCCGATCTTTACGGCGCACGAGCGATGAGTTGAAGAGGGGTTTACGTGGCATCGCGTTTACGCAGGGAGGCGTGCAACCGATTCCAATGCCAATTCGCATCTGCCGTGCTCGAGACGGGAGCGATGTCAACGCGAACGTGGTTCTTGCAACTGCCACCTAGACGATTTGCTATGTATTTGACAAAACGTCTAGTTATGGCCAAACTGCCCGGCATGTCACAGAAACCACTGGACCCGACATGCCGAAAAAGACTCCCGAACAGCAACTGCTGTTAAGTCAGATCAAACAGGTCGCGGAGGGCCTCGCGCAGACCTTCGCTCCATTCACCGAAGTCGTTGTCCACGACCTGCTCGATCCTCACCACGCGGTGCTCGCGATTCACAACAATCTATCGGGTCGGGAAGTCGGGCAGCCCGCCACCGAGCTCGGGCTTGCGCGGATCATGGATCCGGCCTACGAACAGATCATCGCCAACTATCCGAACCAGTTCGCCGACGGCCGGCAGGTGAAGAGCACCTCCATCGGCATTAAGGACTCGCAGGGCGACTACATCGCCGCCCTCTGTATGAACGTCGATCTCACGCTGTTCCGAGGGTTTCAGAACGTGCTGAGCCGGTTCATGGCCGTGGAGGGCGCCACGCCTGCCAGGGAATCGCTGGATCCTGCCAGCGCCGACCTCATTCGCGCCCGTATCGACGAGTTCGCCGCACGCATGGCGTCGACTCCGCGCACGCTCAAGCCCGAGGAACGCCGCTCGCTCTTAAAGGAACTGAAGGCGGCGGGCCTGCTCGAGGTTCGTCGCGCGATGGACACTATCGCCGTCCACCTCGGCGTCTCACGCGCAACGGTGTACAGCGATGCCAAGTAACGCCACGCTCCTTCTCGTCGACAAGCACGTCGTCGAACAACTGCTCGTTCCCGATGACGTGTCGCGGCAGTGCGCGAGGCGTTCGAACTACACGGGCAGCGTGCGGGCCGCGTGTTTCCAGTGGTTCGCGAGATGCTGACCACGGGAGGCATCTTCGGAATAAAGTCGGGCGATGTGGGTAGCCAGAGCCTGCTGGGGTTTAAGGCGGCGGGTTTCTGGCCATCGAACCCACAACTTGGCGGCGAAGCGCATCAAGCGACGGTATTGCTTTTTGATCCGGCGACTGGCCGGCCCCTGTGCGTCATCGACGGCAATGCGATCACCACCGCACGCACCGCCGCGGCCGGCGCGCTTGGTCTTTCTCTGCTCGCCCGTCAGGACTCCGCCGTCGCCACGGTCTTCGGCACTGGCATCCAAGCAAAGGCTCAGCTCGCGTTTGCGCTAAGAACGCTGCCTTCGCTGACGCACGTGCATTACGTCTCGGTGGATCGCGAACCGCGGGCCGACTTTGAAGCTTTGTTTGCCGACCGATGCAAGTTGCGATGCACCGCGAATGCGGATGATGCCGTCGCCGAAAGCGATGTGGTGATCACCGCGACGACCGGTAGGGGCCCGCTTTTCGACGAAACGGCCATCCGGCCTGGGACGCATTTGAATTGCGTCGGAGCGGACACCCGAGGCAAGCGCGAGCTTCCCGCAGGCGTCTTGGATCGAGCCCGGATCGTCGTTGACGACTTAGAGCAAGCTCGCGAGCTCGGAGAGCTGCAATGGGCGCCGCAGGCGCCTGCCGTCGAGTTGGGCGCGCTGCTCACGGGCTCTGCCCAATGGCGTCGCGATCCGATAGAGATCAGCGTGTTCGATATGACCGGCTTGGCCTTGCAGGACTTGACCGTCGCACGATTGATCCACCGCCGCGCCACCGATCTGGGCCTCGGCGTCACCGTGGCGTGGCCTTGGTGATCGCTGCATTCGCCTGAATCGAGAATCCAGAATCAGGATCCGGAGCATCCGCGATGTGCCGGAATCCGGTATGCATCAACTAGGAGTCAGCACCTTGAAACCGCACTATGTCGAGCCGCTCAGCGGCGCCACCTATCCGCTAGACACGCCTCGGTGGTGCTCGGACGACGGCAAGCCGCTATTGATCTCGCCGCTGGCCGGCATTTCTCGAGACGACATCGACCGAAACCTTCGGTCGCAATGGCGCTATCGCGCATCGCTGCCAGTCGAGATCGCTTCCCCTATCTCCATGGGCGAGGGCTGCACCCCGTTGATCCAGAAAACCTGGGACGATCACCGCCCGCATTTCAAGCTGGAGTGGTTCAGCCCCACCAGCAGCTTCAAGGATCGCGGCACGACGGTCATGCTCTCGATGTTGCGGCAACAAGGCGTCGAGGCCGTGCTGGAGGACAGTTCAGGCAACGGCGGAGCGTCGGTGGCGGCTTATGGCGCCGCGGGCGAGATGCGCGTGAAGATTCTCGCGCCCGCCTACGCGTCGCCCGCGAAGATCGCCCAAATGCGAGCATACGGGGCCGAGGTACAACTGGTCGAAGGGCCTAGGCAGGCGTGTGAGGATGAGGCAGTCCGGCAGTCGGCGAGCATCTTCTACGCGAGCCACAACTGGCAAGCGTTTTTCCTCGAAGGGACGAAGGCGATCGGCTATGAGATCTGGGAGGACCTCAACTTCCAGGCGCCGGACAACATCGTCATGCCGGCAGGCGCGGGTAGCAATGTGCTCGGCTGTTATCTGGCGTTTTCGGAACTCCTGCGTGCGGGCCAGATTCGCAAGATGCCGAAGCTCTTCGTTTGCCAGCCATTGAACTGCTCTCCCATCGATGCGAGCTTCCAGGCGGGCGTCACCACTCCCGTTGCGCGCGAGGTTCGAAAGACCCTCGCGGAGGGGACGGCCATCGCCCAACCGCTGCGGCTGGCGCAATTGGTCAACGCTGTCAAAGAGACGGGCGGCACGACGGTGGCGGTGGAAGAGGAAGCAATCGTCGAAGCGCTCAGGCGGATTGCGCTACTGGGCCTCCTGCCCGAGCTCACTTCGGCAACTGCCGTTGCGGGATTTGATCGGCTGACACAAGTGGGCGCGATTCACGCACGAGAGGAGACGGTTGTCCTCTTGACCGGCACGGGTATCAAGAACGCCGACGCCATCGCGGATATGTACGCGGTGACGTCGCAATGACTGACAGCCCAAAGACAAGGCCAATCCTCATGAAATCGGGCTCCTCGATTGCGGCGGAACCAACCGAAGAAGCGGGCAAGATGATTGGGACTCGTTAGCGTTTCCGTCGGCGAACTTCAGACCATAGCGATCGCTATGGTGCCCGCAGATCCTGCAGCATGGTCGGCACGAGTTCGCTGACGGTCGGGTGGATATGCACCGCACGGGTGATCGTCGTGTATGGCGCGTTCGCGTACATCACGTCGAGCAGCGAATGCACCACTTCGTCGCCCGTCACCCCTAAGATCGAGGCACCGAGAATTTCCCCGGTATCCGCATCGACGATCGCCTTCATGAAGCCCTGCGTCTCGCCTTTTTCCACGGCGCGTCCGACGCGCGTCATGGGCCGCGTGCCGACCAGCAGCTTGCGGCCCGATTGTTTCGCCTCGTTGAGCGTCATGCCGACGCGGCCAAGCGGCGGGTCGATGAACAATGCGTACGCCGGGATGCGGTCCGACACCTTGCGCGCGTCGTTATCGAGTAGGTTGGCGGCGACGATCTCATAGTCGTTGTACGACGTATGTGTGAACGCGCCGCGGCCGTTGCAGTCGCCCAGCGCCCAAATGCCGGGGATGTTGGTGCGCAGCTGTTCATCGACTTCGATGTAGCCGTGCGCGTTGGTCGTGACCCCTGCTTTCTCCAAACCGAGCGAGTCGGTGTTCGGCACGCGCCCGACGGCCAGCAGCAGATGCGAGCCCAGGGCCTCCCGGGCTCCGCCGGAGCAATCCAGTCCGACGACGATGTTGTCTCCTTCGCGCCGCGCGGTCAGGCAGTTGGAATCGAGCTGGACATCGATGCCCTCCGCCTCCAGAATCTCCCGCACCGCTTGCGATACGTCCTCGTCCTCGCGCGGAATCAGGCGCGGCCCTCGTTCCACAATCGTCACCTTCGAGCCAAAGCGCCGGTACATCTGGCCGAACTCGAGCCCGATGTAGCTGCCGCCGACCACAATCAAGTGCTCCGGCAGAAAGTCGACGTCCATCATGGTCGAATTCGTGAAGTAGGGCACTTGATCGAGGCCCGGCATGGGCGGAATCAGCGCCCGTCCGCCGACGTTGATAAAGATGCGTTTCGATTCGAGCCATTCATCGCCGATTCGCACGGTATTCGCGCTCTCGAAGCGGGCATGGCCTTGGTAGACCGTGCAGTGCGTAAGGCCGCGGACCCAGTTTTCCACGTTGCGGCTGGAGCGCCCGGAGATCTCGTCTTTGCGAGCCTTCACCTGTTTCATGTCGACTGTAATCGGGCCGCCGATCGTGACGCCGTACTCGGCGGCCCGCCGAGCGAGGTGGGCCGCATAAGCGCTGGCCACGAGGGTCTTGGTGGGAATGCAGCCGGTGTTCACGCATGTGCCGCCGAACCGCCCGCGTTCGATGAGGGCAACGCTCATGCCTGCGCCGGAGAGCCTGGCGGCGAGCGCTGGGCCGGCTTGCCCGGTGCCGATGATGATGGCGTCGAAACGTTGTGTCATCGTGCTCTCCTTTTGCTTAGTCGCCGTGCGACGGCTTTTCGCTTCGGTCCAGCAGAGTGGGGTAGGACCGAAGGCGCTCGTGGTCGAATTGCCGCTTGTTCGTTCGTCGTAATGGAATCGATCCGAGGGAGCCCCCGTCTCATGTTCCAGGTCCACGCAACCAACCTTGAGTCCTATCTGAATTTCGATCCCGAGCGCCGTGCGGATCTGGTCAAGCTTAGCGCTTTAATCCGGGAAGCCGCGCCCAACCTGCGGCGCTACTTCCACAAAGGAACGCCCGCGGGCCGTCCCGGGATGCGCATGAGCATGATAGGCCACGGACGATTCAACTACATGGCTCGCTCAGGCGGTGAGCCGGTATCGTGGCCCGTGATCGGTATGGCGCTGCAGCTACGCTATATCAGCGTGTATGTGTCTGCGACTCGCGACGGCCTTCCGATCGTACACGCATACAAGGGCGCACTAGGCGAATCGAGAATGGGCCGAAACAATTTCAGCTTCGAGCGTTTCGACTCGCTGGAGGCTCAGCGCGTTTTCGAGCTTTTTGCTGAGGTGGGGCGCATATTTCGCGACGATCCGCAGAATCCCGTTCGGTACAAGCAATCGTAGCGATGCGCGGCAGGAATCACGGCTGGCGTTTGCCGCGGCTGCCGCCAGCCTTGCCGGCCCGCATGGGCGAACCGGCAGCTGGCTTGCCGGTCGATTTGCTACGTGGCTTTTGCACGCGGAATGGATTGTCGGCGAACGAGCTTGCACCTTTGCCCGCACCCGTAGCCCCCGGCGCGGCTTGCGGCACTTTGGGCTTCTTCGGTTTTTTGGGTTTCTTGATGATCTGCCCCGTCGCGCTCGTTTCCGGCACGCGGTGGTCGGCTTCAAACCCGGGCTCTTCTTTGCGGGGCAGCGTTTGCCGAATCAGCGCTTCAATCGCGGCAAGTTGCGGCGCTTCATCGGCGCAGACGAGAGACACCGCCACGCCGCTGGCGCCCGCTCGGCCGGTGCGGCCGATACGATGCACATAGTCTTGCGCCACGATCGGCAGATCTACGTTGATCACGAGCGGCAGATCGTCGATGTCCAACCCGCGCGCAGCGACATCGGTGGCGACCAACATATTGACTTCGCCGCTCTTGAAGCGCTCCAGCGCGCGAAGGCGAGCGGGTTGCGGCTTATCCCCGTGGATGGTGTCGATCGCGTAGCCCGCTTCATCGAGCAGCGCCGCCAGATATTCCACGCCATTGCGGGTTTTGACGAACACCAGCGCGTGCTCCCAGTGGTTCTTCGCGACAAGGTGCATGAAGAGGTCGGGCTTGTTCTTTTTATCCACCGTCACTACCCACTGCTTGATGTTGCTGGCTGTGGCGTTCGGCGGGCTGACGCTGATGTTGACCGGGGCGCGCAGAATGTTCGCCGCTATGGTGCGGATATCGTCGGTAAAGGTGGCGGAAAACAGTAGGGTCTGGCGGCGAGGCGGCAACGCGGCAAAGACGGCGTCGAGTTCGCGCGCAAAGCCGAGATCCAGCATGCGATCGGCTTCATCCAGCACCAGCGTTTGTACCTGATCGAACTGCACGGCGTTCTGGCGATTGAGATCGAGTAAACGGCCCGGCGTGGCGACGAGCACATCGACGCCTTTGCGTAGCGTCATCATCTGCGGATTGATGCTGACGCCGCCGTAGGCCGCTAAAAATCGCAGATCGAGGCCTTTGCCGTAAGCGATAAAGCTTTGCAGCACTTGTTCAGCCAGTTCACGGGTTGGCACCAGCACCAGAACGCGCGCGCGATTGCTGGAAACGGCCGGGCCGTGTTGCACGAGCCGCTGCAACAACGGGAGCGCGAAGCCCGCTGTTTTGCCCGTGCCGGTCTGGGCTGCAGCCAAGATGTCCTTGCCACCGAGCACAGCGGGGATGGCCTTTGCCTGGACCGGCGTAGGAGTCCGGTAATTGAGGTCCTGCACGTTGCGCAGCAAGGGATCGATCAGGCCAAGCGAAGCAAATGACATCGGCGTATTCCAGGCTAAAAGCTGTGATTCTAGCGGTTAGCGTTTGTGCCGAAAGGGCTGACGGTCGGGACCGGCGAAAGCGGCGAAGAGAAAACGGTTCAATGATCTAAGAACTGGCCCCCTTAGCCGCATTTCGTCCTCCCGAATAAATTCCTCGTGTATCGGTGGGGTGCATTCTGGATGCGCATTCAGAATGTTGCGCGGCCCGCTCGTTCGTGGCACCATGATCGCCACGAAGCCTGCTCCGGGAGTTGTTCATGCCTGTTACCTACGCACCCTTGCCGAAAAAGTCCGCCAACGTGTCGCTGGCCGAAAGTCTGCTGACCGAAGCCAAAGACCTTGGCCTGAACATATCGCAGGCAGCGGAGGCGGGGCTCGCGAAAGCCGTCTCAGACAAGCGTGCCGAGGTGTGGCTCAAGGAGAACGCGGAAGCGATCGCGTGCTACAACGACTACATCGAGAAGAATGGTTTGCCACTCGACGAATTCAGGATGTTTTGATGGAACGCTTTACGGTCTATCCACATCCCACGAAGCGCGGGTACCTATTGAACGTGCAGGCCGATACGATGGGCCACCTTGGCTCACGGGTCGTGATTCCGCTCGTGCCGCTGGCCGAGTTGCCCCGGCCAGCGGCACGGCTCAATCCCGTCGTTGACATCGACGGCGAGCAGTATGTGATGTTGACGCAGTCAATGGGCGCCGTACCTGTCAAGCTGTTGAAGCAAGGTGTCGGTAGCCTGGCTGACCGTTACGACGAAATCGTCGCTGCGATGGACCTGCTGTTGCAAGGGTTCTAATCGACGGAAACCCCTGCCTACTGCAAGAACCCCGCTTGACGCAGCGCTTCCTCAGCGGCCTCATGGTCTTGCGCCGAACTGCCGCCCGAGATACCGATGCCGCCCACGAGTTGTCCTTCGTGGAAAATCGGTACGCCGCCGCCAACGGGCATCAAACGCGGATGGTGCGCCAGCGGGGCGACGGCGGGCTCGGCCATGTATTGATTCCATTGGTGCGTGGCCATGCCGAACGACGCGGCGGTCCATGCCTTGTCGATGGCGACGTCAACGGTCAGGAACGGGGCCGAATCGGCGCGCTCGAAGGCACGAAGATGGCCGCCCGCATCGGTAATGGCGATGGTCGCGGCGAATCCGCGCGTGGCGCAGGCGCGGCGCGCTTGTTCCAGCAGTGCTTGCGCGGCTTCAAGGCTGATCGTGGCCGTGCTGACGATGGGCGAAGTCATGTTGTTGCTCCTTGTCGAAACGATTAGCGATATAGCGATTTAGCGATTGGCCACGACGACCTTGCCCATCATGTTGCCCGCTTCAACCAGCGCGTGCGCTTCGATGAGACCGGCGGCGTTGATGCCGTCGATGCGTTTGGTCAGCGTGTGCTTAAGTCGGCCTTGATCGACCAGCTGCGCCGCCCGGCGCAGCAAGGCGTGCTGCCGCGCCATGGTCTCGGTGACGAACATCGGACGGGTGAACATCAGCTCCCAATGAATGGAGATGGATTTCCCCTTGAACGGCTCAATGTCCAAGCCCACCGGGTCGTCGATCAGTGCGAACTGGCCTTCCGGGCGCAGCACGGCGGCGATTTGCGGCACATAGGCGGCGCTGTTGTTCAACCCCGCCACGTGGGTAACGTGCTTGATGCCGAGCGCAGCCAACTGCGGCGCCCACGGCTGACGATGATCGATGACGTGATGCGCACCGTGCGCCAGCACCCATTCACGGGTTTCAGTCCGCGAGGCCGTGCCGACGACAGTCATGCCTGTCAACTCGCGCGCCAACTGGGTCAGAATCGAGCCGACGCCGCCCGCCGCGCCAACGATGAGCAGCACGTTGTCATCGCTTGGGTCCGCGGCTTGAACGCGCAGGCGATCGAACAGCAGCTCCCACGCGGTGATCGTCGTCAGCGGCAAGGACGCGGCCTCCGCGAAGTCCAGAGACGCCGGCATCGGTCCCACGATGCGCTCGTCCACGGCATGCAGCTCGCTGTTGCTGCCGGGCCGGGTAAGGTCCCCGGCGTACCAGACGCGATCGCCTGGCTTGAAGCGCGTCGCCAACGGGCCGGTAGCGCGGACGATTCCCGCTGCGTCCCAGCCGGCGACGCGCGCACCGCCTTCCGGGATATCTCCCCCGCGCCGGATTTTTGTGTCGACGGGGTTGACCGATACCGCTTTCACTTCCACCAGCAAGTCGTAGTCGCGCAATTCAGGCGTCGGCAGCTCAATCTCCTGCAGCGCCTGCGGGTGGCTGATGGGATGGTTCTGAGAGAAGGCGATGGCTTTCATGGTGACCTCCAAGTGGTGTTGAGATGTTGAAGCCATGTTATCTTTCGCCGATATGCTGATAAATAGGCTTGGTGCCCAAACACTTTCGTCATTTCAACGAAAATGATCCGACTCGATGACGTCCAGATCTTCGTGCATACGGTGGACTACGGCAGCTTCTCGGAGGCGGCTCGCCAGCTGAATATCGCGCCGGCGCATGCGAGTGCGTCCGTGCAGCGGCTTGAGAAGGCGTTGGACACACGTTTGTTCACGCGTTCGACACGCAGCATGCAGCTGTCGGAGGCGGGAGAGCGTTATCTGCCGCACGCGCGGGCCATGATTGGTGCGCTGGAGCAAGGCCAGCAGGCCCTGGCAAACGAACGAGGGACGCTGTCCGGCCCGCTGCGGCTATCCGCTCCGTCGGACTTCGGCCGAAACCTGTTGTTGCCGTGGCTCGATGAGTTTCAGCATCAGCACCCCGGCTTGTCGCTGCACGTGAGAATGAGCGACCGCGCGGCCGACCTTATCCGTCAACCGCTGGATGCGGCCGTGCGCTATGGAACGTTGCCCGATTCGTCGCTGCTGGCCATGAAGCTGGTCGAGGACAACCGACGCGCCTTATGCGCCGCACCTTCGTACATCGAACGGCATGGCGCGCCTGTCAAAGTAGACGACCTGCGGCGACACAATTGCCTTCGGTACGTTTGGAGCGAGCAAATCCATGAGCGCTGGCGTTTTACGCCGCCGGGCGGCGAGCGCGCTGTGGCCGTCACAGGCAATCGCATCAGCGACGATGCCGATGCGGTTCGTCGCTGGGCGATTGCCGGGGAAGGCATCGTCTATAAATCGCGACTGGATCTCATCGACGATTTGAAGGCGGGCCGGCTGGTGGAGTTATTTCCACCGCAGTTTTGCGAGCCGGCTCCCCTACACTTGATTTGCGCCCACCGCGCGCAATTGACGCCCGCGATTAACGAGTTGTTGGCCTTTCTACGCGAGCGTTGCTTAGCGTTGGAGCGCAGTTACCCCTCGGGCGGTTCTCGATAGCGGTGGCGATTGAGCGTTTGTCTCAGGCGACTGTCAGCGAAAAATAGCCTGGTTCGAACTCAGAGTTGTCGACTACCGCCGTAATGACGGCATTCGGGTTTGTCGTTTGCACTGTCTCCGTCGTGATGCCGTTGATGACAGCGTGGGCGGAATAGCTGCCGTTGATCGTCAGCGACTCGGTCTTGAATGAGTCCTGCACCACGACGCTCTGCACGGCGGCGCCGTTCTTGAAGAGCGTGAAGGTAACGGGGCCGATAGTGGTCTTCTGGAACATCATTTGGTCGGCCTGGGGGCTGGGCTCGGTCAGCATCTCAAATTCGTACGTGCCTTCTGCCGCGTTCTGCGTGATTTGAGCCAAGAGCTGGACCGGCCCGGTCACGGTGGCCGGTGCGGTGGAACACGTGTTGCCTTCGATCATTGTCGTGGCAACGACCGAATACTCATCGTCCGCTGGTACGTGAAGCTCCGCTTGCGGCTCGACGCCTGGCAGACGAGCCATGATGAGTTCGCCTTGTTTCGCGACGAATTGGGCAATATACAGAGTTTGATTACGAAAGGTCAGTGCGCTCATTTGTAAGTTCCCGTAGCAGAAGATTCCGGTTGAACGTCATTGTCGACATCGAACGGATTACGTTTCGGACGGCACGGCAGATCGAGACGAACAAGCCGAACGAAGGACTAAGTCTATGTGCTCGGCGTGAACGCGATGCATGATAGGCGAATTATCTCTGGGTCGTCACCCAATACAGCCGCCCACCATCTCTGGTCCTCGCCATCGGCGGCGGATATCTTTTCCGCGTCTCTGTATGAGGACCAGCGCAATGTCGAACTAACGCGCATGTCGCTCAGCGCCGACGAGTGCGAAAAGGCAGTAGCAGCCGTCCTTCGCGCGCGCCGCATCTTCATCGTCGGCTTCGGATCGAGCGGGTAAACCGGCGCCACCTCGTTCTTACCGCTGCAGAAAACTTATCGTCCTTTGGGCTGCGCCAAGGATATGGTCGCTGACTAGCTTCACCGCCTCCTGCGTTCTCCCCTCCGACACCGCTTCGACGATCTTCCAGTGCTCGGTTTGCGACACGCCGAAATAGCCTCCGCGATGGCGCAGCAGCATGATGTAGCGGCTCGTGTTTTTCCACAGCGTCTCGATGAGAGCCAGCAGCCTCGGCCGATCGCATTCGCTGTACAACACGCGATGAAAGCGTGCATTCGCATCGTTCCATTCGTTGAGTAGCGCCCGGCGAGCTTCGCCTTGGATACTCTCCGACAATTCCTCGATGCCATCGGCCTCTTCGCAGATTTCGCGAAGGACCGCTATCTGTCCGGCCTTCAAGTTCGGCCCCGACAACAACATCGCCCTGCATTCGGCCAGCGCGCGCAACTCGAAAATATCCTGCGCGTCTTCCTTGGTTAGCGGCTGCACAAACGCGCCTCGTCGGGGGCTGATCGAAATGAAGCCCTCACCCTCGAGCCCGCGGAGCGCCTCGCGAAGCGGCACATGGCTCACGCCGTATTGTGCGGCAAGCGCATGCTGCTGCAATCGATCGCCAGGTTTGAGTTCGCCAGAGAGAATGGACTCGCGAATCCGGTCGGCAGCGAATTGGGTGGCGGTTAAATGTTCCATCGGGCTTCCGGGGCGGGGCAGTGCTCGTGCTTGACGCTATAAAGTATAAATTATAATCTTTTGGCATGCATTCACCCAACGGGATCGACGCGCATGAACCTAACCGACACGTCGCCGCTTCGCCGACATCTAGATCAATTCGACCGGCTCCGTTTAGGGCATTTTCCGACTCCCCTGGAGCATGCACAACGACTCATAACGTCGTCGGACGCACCGGGCATCTTCGTGAAGCGGGATGATGCAAGCGGGCTGGGCGGCGGGGGAAACAAGGTGCGCGCACTTGAATACCTCATGCCCGCCGCTCTTGCGTCAGGGGCCGACACAATCGTCACGGCGGGAGTCGTTCAATCGAATTCCGTTCGTCAGGTGGCTGCGGCCGCCGCCAAGATGGGCCTCGCCTGCCACTTCGGCATGATCACCGATCGTGTGCCGAGCGTCGACGGCGACTACTCAGAAACCGGAAACATCTTTCTGGACAAGCTGTACGGCGCGACGTATGAGCCGATGAGCATCCGTGATGACAAATCGCGCTTCGTTCAAGCGATGGCCGACCGGCTGATTCGCGAGGGACGGCGCCCATACGTCGTGCCGTACGGGTGCGCCAATGTATTGGGCGCGACAGGATATTTGCGCTGCTCGTTGGAAATTGCGGAACAAGCCGAGGCTGCCGGCGTTTCCTTGACGCATGTCGTTCACGCCAGCGGAACGGGTGGAACCCAAGCCGGATTGATCGTTGGCTTCGCGCTGTTGGGCCTCGATATCGAGGTCATCGGCATTGACATCGATGCGGATCCACTCGGCGTTCGGGCCCGCGTGACGGGGCTACTCCATCAGCTGTGCGCCGAGGTCGGCCTGAACGACGATGCACTACGCGAGAGGATTCACATAGACGACCGGTACTCCGCCGGTCACTACGGCCTGACCGATAAGCGAACCGTCGATGCTATCCGCCTGGCGGCGCGGCGCGAGGCGCTTCTCCTTGATCCCGTCTATAGCGGCAAAGCTTTTTCGGCGCTGCTCGATCTAGCCGCGCAAGGACGGTTCAGCCCGACCGACAACGTCTTGTTTCTGCATACTGGCGGCACGCCAGCGATCTATGCGTACCGGTCGCATTTCGGTGACGGCGGCGGTTGAAGGTGAAGAGGTAGCCGCCGGAAAATCGTTGTAGGGCATATACAGCCTGCGCCCGCTTCCAGCCGGCTTTAATCACTCGACGCTCCCGCGCGGCCGCGTCCCTTCTTCGTCACCTTCGCCTCCGCCACGATCTCATCATGCAGCCCGCGCAGCACGCCCACGAACGCCGCGGCCAGCCGCTCGCGCGGGCGGTGGGGCGGAAAAAGCAGATACGTGGGGAACATAATCGCCGGTGAAAACGGGCGAATCGCAATGTCCGGCCCCGCGAAATCGGCGGCGACGATCGGACCCGATAGCGTTACGCCCATGCCGCACCGGACCATCTCGCAGCAAATGGCCGTGTACTGCGCTTCGATGGCCAGTACGCGTTCCACGCCGGCGCGCACGAATACTTCATCCATCTGCGAGCGGGTGCCGTCCCCATGGCACAAGGAGATGAACGATTCGCCGTTCAAATCCGCCGGCGTAATCGTGGTCTTCTTCGCTAGCCGGTGCTTCGCGGGAAGCACGCAGACGGCGGCCACTTCCGAGAGGAGTTCGATTTCGCAGCTCGACGATTCACCGACGTAGACCGCCACCCCCAGATCGCAAAACTGCGAGGCCGTCCAGTGATTGACTGTCGCCGACGTGTTGACGTGCAACGACACCGTCACGCCCGGATGCAGGCTCTGGAAGCGGCTAATGGCTCTCGGGACGAGCGTAAGGCCTACCGATGGGACAGCGGCAATCCGCAGCCGGCCGCTGCCTAGGTTTCTGATCTGCGCCGCTGCGGTCGCAAGCCCTTGCAGGCCCACATAGGTGCGCTCCACCTCTCTGAAAAACGCCGTTCCCTCTGTGGTGGGCACGAGGCGTGCGCCCGTGCGCTGGAACAGCGTGAGGCCGGTATCCCCTTCCAGTTGCGAGATCAATCGGCTGACATTCGGCTGCGACGTGAAAAGCGCCTTGGCCGCCGCCGTCATCGACCCGGACACCATCACGGCGCGAAACGCCTCGATCTGCTTCAGATTCATCGCTCCCCCATTCGGCGCCCCCCGAAGCGCTGCCAGCAGCGCCATCGATGGGGTATATCAACTATGTATGGATCAGTATTTTATTCGTATTGGACGATATAGATCGCTGCACGCCAAACTGCAACGCATCGGCGCTATCGGAATCGCGCCGTGTACTTAAAACCATCTTGGAGATCGCGGTCATGAAGATTTCGCTGCTCGGCATCGGCGGCTCGGGTTGGGCGCTCGTCAGTGCGCACGTCGTCATCGTGCTGCCCGCGATATACAACGCGATCGCGCAGACGATCGATCCGCTCGTCGCTTCGGTTTCGGCCGTCCTGATCGTGGGCACGGTGCTGCTGATGTTCGTCTTGGATCGGCTGGTCGGGCTCGACCGTATTTTGATTGGGGAAGTTCGATGACACCGAAGGTATCTTCGAGCCCCGATGTGCTCGTCATCGGCGGTGGATTGGTCGGCGCCGCGCTCGCCTATGGCCTTGCTCGCATGGGGGTGCGCGTGACCGTACTCGACGAGGGCGACGGCGGCTTTCGAGCGTCGCGCGGCAACTTCGGCCTCGTTTGGATCCAAGGCAAGGGCTATGGGATGACACCCTATGCGCATTGGTCGCGCGGCTCGGCCGCTCGCTGGCCCGAACTGGCTGCGGACTTGTTCGACGACACGGGACTCGACGTCGCACTGCGCCAGCCCGGCGGCTTTCTTTTCTGCTTCTCCGACGATGAACTCGCCGAGCGGCGCAAGCGGCTTGCGACGCTGCAGCAGGAGATGGGCGATTACCCCTTTGAAATGCTCGATCGCCGCGCCGTGCTCGATCGTGTGCCTGGCGTCGGCCCGGCGGTGATCGGCGCGAGCTATACGCCGATGGACGGCCACGTCAATCCTCTCAAACTGCTGCGGGCGTTACACGCGGGCATGCAGCGGCGGCGCGTGGAACTCGTTTCAGGCGAGCGCGTGACCGGTATCCGGCCCGCTCCCAGCGAGCATGGCGGATTCGAGGTAAGCACCGATCGCAACCGTTATCGTGCCGCGCGTGTCGTGCTTGCGGCCGGCCTCGGCAATCGTGCGCTCGCACCGCTCGTCGGCCTCGATGCGCCGGTCTCGCCGAACCGTGGCCAAGTGCTCGTTAGCGAGCGCGTCGCCCCCTTCTTGCACTACCCGACGCTAAATGTGCGTCAAACCGATGAAGGCACCGTGCAGTTCGGCGATTCAATGGAGGAGGTCGGCTTCAACGATTTCACCAGCACGCGCGTGCTCAGCGAGATCGCGCGCCGCGGCGTGCGCACGTTTCCGATGCTGCGCAACGTGCGCCTGGTGAGGACCTGGGCCGCGTTGCGCGTGTACAGCCCCGACGGCTTTCCGATCTATGAGCAATCGAGCACGCATCCGGGCGCCTTCGTCGTCACCTGCCACAGCGGCGTCACGCTTGCGGCCGCCCACGCGCTGAGACTGGCGCCGTGGATAGCGGGCGGCCCGATGCCCGAGCAACTACCGGCTTTTTCCGCTCGACGCTTTGCGCGCGCTTCCGAACTGATCTCCGCTCACTGAAACGATCATGACTTGCCCATCGATTCCTCCGCTATTCAAACCGCTGGCTGACGCCGACGCGGTGGTCGACATCTGGTTCAACGACGCGCCGCTTTCGGTACCGGGCGAACGCTCGGTCGCCGCCGCACTGCTGGCGGCCGGCGTGTCACGCTTTCGCTCCACGCCGGTTTCAGGATCGCCACGCGCACCGTATTGCATGATGGGCGCTTGCTTCGAATGTCTCGTCGAGATCGATGGCGTGCCGAGCCGGCAAAGCTGCATGGTGCGCGTGCAAGCGGGCATGCGTATCCGCTCGCAGGAGGGCGCGCGCGATCTGCCGCCGCTCGACGCCGATATCGTGGAGCAAAATCATGGCCGCTGATTTCGCTCAAGAGCTTGTCGGCGTGGTCGTCGTGGGCGCTGGCCCGGCGGGCATGAGCGCCGCCACGCGTGCGGCGCGCGCGGGCCTATCGGTCGTCTTGCTGGATGAACAGGATGCGGTGGGTGGCCAGATCTACCGAGCCATCGGCCGCGCCGATGAGCGACGCAAGGAAATCCTCGGCGCCGATTATGCGGCGGGCTCCGCGATCGCCGAAGCGTTCGCTCGCTCGGGCGCGCGACACATTTCGAACGCATTGGTTTGGCAGGTGACGCGCGAGCGCTCGGTGCATTACCTGAAGGACGGCAAGATCGGCAGCTTCGAGGCAAAACGCGTGATTCTCGCCAGCGGCGCGCTGGAGCGTCCGTTTCCGATTCCGGGCTGGACATTGCCGGGCGTTTTCACGGCGGGGGCTGCGCAGATTTTGCTCAAGAGTGCGGGTGAAGTGCCAGCGTCCGCGCCGGTGCTAGTGGGATGCGGCCCGTTGCTGTATTTGCTCGGGTGGCAGTATGTGCGCGCCGGCGTACCGATCCGGGCGCTCGTCGACACAACGCGTCATGAGGATCGCTGGCGCGCGAAACGTCATCTGCTTTCGGCGTTGCGCGCGTGGCCTTTTCTTAGCAAGGGCCTGCAGTTGATCCGCACCTTGCGAGAAGCCGGCGTGCCCAGGTACGAGGGCGCCGACGATCTGCGCATCGAGGGCAAGACGGACGCTAACGGCGTGCAGCGCGCTCAAGCGCTCACTTTCTCGACGGCACAGGGCGCACATCGTGTCGAGGCCGACGTGATCCTGCTGCATCAAGGCGTCGTACCGAACACGCAATTCACGCATGCGCTGCGCGCGGCGCACCGCTGGGACGAGGCGCAGTTGTGCTTCACGCCACAGACCGATGCATGGGGAGAGCTCGATGTACCGGGGATTTTCGTTGCCGGAGACGGCGCCGGCATCGGTGGGGCGCAGGCGGCCGCCGAGCAGGGGGCGCTGACCGCGTTGGCGGTGGCGTCGCAACTCGGTGCGATCGATGTCGACACGCGTGAGCGCGCAGCGGCGTCCTATCGCGCGGCGCTCGATCGCGCGATGCGCATCCGGCCTTTCCTCGACGCCCTTTACCGGCCGCGCGACGCCAACCGTATTCCGGCCGACGACACGGTCGTTTGCCGCTGCGAGGAAGTGACGGCAGGCGATCTGCGCGGGTTTGTCGCGTTGGGCTGCGTGGGCCCGAATCAAGCGAAATCGTTCGGACGCTGCGGCATGGGGCCGTGCCAAGGCCGCATGTGCGGGCTCACGGTGACGGAGGTGATCGCCGATGCGCGCAAAGTCTCGCCGAGCGAGATCGGCTATTACCGTATCCGCCCGCCGATCAAGCCGCTGACGCTCGGGGAGCTCGCCGGTGAATGACATCGCACAGATGAGCGAGAGCATCGTGGGGCAAGCCGACGTTCTCGTGATCGGCGGCGGCTTGCACGGCACGAGCAGCGCGTTTCGCCTGGCCGGCCGCGGCGCCAGTGTGATCGTGCTGGAAGCCGACTACGTTGCGCGCCATTCGTCCGGGGTCAATGCGGGCGGCGCGCGGACGCTCGGCCGGCCGTTGCCTGAACGAGACGCGTACCGAGGCGTCAGTAGGTATCATCACAGCTTGCGATGTCATGGCTGCGACGACATGAGAGATGAGATGACGACTACATTTGACGAGGCGACGACGGCGGCAATCGCCGGCTTTGCCGAACTGGATTTCGACACGGCCGCGCAGGCGATGCGCGCCGAGGCCGACTACGACCGCGAACGCGACGAGTGGATTTCCCGCTACATCGAGGAGCAGGGCGGCGGCGCGGATGATGTGGAATACGACGCCTTGCATGCGCAGGCGCAAGCCACGCCGGAATTCGCGCAGTTCCTTGATGGCGTTCGCCGAGAAATACTGGACTATTTTGGCGTGACCGACGCTCAACTGGACTGGGTGGTGACGCTGCGTAGCGACGATAGCGATGAGCTTTGGGCGGAGGTGAACCGACGGCGCGGCGCGCTGGGAACCGGGGAAGTGCGGGGTGATCTGTGATCGGCTATGCGGGGCGCCGCTCGATTCATTGACTGCCGAACTACCTTAGGCGGATCTTCCCAGAAGAAGGATGGCATCGTTCCCGAGCGGGAACGAAGTCGGCTCACTCACGCCTTACGATGCGCCGCCGCGCGCTCGCGAAAAAACGACGGATTACGCCAGTTCGGCGCGAGCCCCATGAACGCATCGAAGTAGGCAATGGCGATCGATGGTTCTTCAGAGAGATTTTCCCGGAACGATTGCCACAGCTTGATATCGCCGAATTTGTCGGATGCGGCGACGATCTCGCCGCATTCCTGGGCGATGACCTTGCGCACGAGCTCGACGCAGAACGTCGTCAGAGCGAAACCCGCTGGCCACCATCGGGCGATCGCCCGGCCGCCTTCTGCCGCTCGATCGTCCTCGATGCGAGGCACCGTATCGATCGCGCGCGCCGCAAGCAGCTGTGCGAGCAGCGCGCCCACCAGAAACTGAAAATAATCCGGTGTGTTGCGACGCGGATCCGCACCATGGTGCTCCACGATTTGAGCCCAAGCAAAGAAGGCGGCGGTGAGCGCGCGATCTTGGACCTCAACCGAGACGCCGAAGCCGGAACGTATCGCTCGACAGTGTTCGCGCAACAACTCGCTGAATGACGAGAGCCTGGTCGCGGCTTGCCACATATTAGGCCCGCGGCCTTCCATCGTTGTGCAGCGCTCGCTCATGCCGAAAACTCTATCAAAGGAATTTGACGATCGACGCGAATTCTTGCTCGAGCGCCTGCGGCGCCCGCTCACGCAAAAGCGCCCGAAATTTCGATTCGCGTGTGCCCAAGATGTCAGCCATGAGACTCAACGCACGATCGGGATCGGCGGGAAGCGAACCGGGGCAGAGTCTTCTCGCGCAGCCAAGGAGCCCAAGCAGCAAGAACACGTAGGCGTTCGGCTCCGCGATCAACCACCACGGCGCCAGCACATCCGGGAGTTCGACGAACCGCGCGCTGCGGATCGGATGTTTATCGATCAAGGAGAGGCAAAGCCGCGCGAACATCTGACACACGTCGGACTCGGTGGTCATGTGCGGCGCAACAGCGGGCTCGCCCGCCGATGACGCACTGCGACAAGCCTCGCAAAACTCGATGAAACCTTCGTTGATCCGGTGTTCGAAGATGAGAACATCGGCCGCGCCGGCGCGAAGAATAAACCGCTTCGCCGCCGCGTAATAAACCGCCGAATAACTGCGAATACGTTTCGTATCGTCGGCGCAATGACTGAGCGATTCGGCGTCGATATCTATTTCGACGGGAAGCTTCCAGTGATCCTGTAGCGGAGGAATTGCGTGGCCGGCATACGCCTCGGCGGTCTCGAGCAGCGAATCGGCCAGATGCCCGAACGAACCCAGAAAACGCGGCAACGGAGGACGCGGGATCGACGATTGACGATGCGGTGTTTCGGTGGCGACCGAATCCGTGCCCGGAACGTTGCGCGCCGTGTACCGCAACTGCCTGGCGCAATCGACCAGCGCGAGATGGATCTGATTCAGGTCCGGGCCGATATGACGGGGAATCAAGGGCTTCGCTTCCATGTGACCTCGGCGATGCAGCGTTCGAAGTTAAGATAGCACGATTGTTCTGATCCGACTGTCAGTTTCATTAGGGAGAAAAAGGAGTGCCGAAAGCGACGAACAAGGTGCGCCAAGACGATGCCGACGATCGAAGTCCGGCCCAGCGGCTGCGTTTGCGCGCTTCCTGGATGTATTACGTCGAAGAGATGACGCAGCAGGAAATCGCGCAACGCCTGGGTGTCGGACGCGTCACCGTCGTGCGCATGCTCGCGCAAGCACGTGAGCGCAACGAAGTGAGAATCGTCATCGAGGATCGGCTGGCCGAGTGCGTGGCGCTCGAGCGCCAGCTCGAAGAACGATACGGGTTGAAAGAGGCGATCGTCGCCCCGCTGTCCTCGCCGGACGCGGATGCCACGGGGCCTGTCAGCGCGGCCGCCGGAGCGTACTTGTCCGAGCTCGTACGCTCCGACATGCGCATCGGCGTGGGCTGGGGACGCACGCTCGTGAGTGCGCTCGCCTATATGAGCGAAAAGCCCGTGGAAAACGTGTCCGTGGTGTCCATGCTCGGCGGCATCATGAAAGCGCGCGCATTCAACCCGGCGGAATTCGCGTGGCGCTTCGCCGCGCTCTATCAAGCCGACTGTCATTTGATGACGGCGCCGATCGTCGTCGATAGCCCGGAGACGCGTACAACCCTTATCGAACGTTGCGGGCTGCGCGATGTGTTCGACATGGCTCGCACGCTCGATGCCGTTGTTCTTGGCGCGGCCGGAATGGGCAAGGACGCGACCGCTTATCGCTCGCAGTTTATTTCGGACAGCGATCGCGAATCGCTGATCGCCGCCGGCGCCGTGGGCGATCTGCTGTTCAACTTCCTCGACGCGGCAGGCAACGTGGTCGAGCATCCGATCAACGGACGCGTCATGTCGGTGCCTTTGTCGATCGTCAAAGAAGTGCCGCAGCGCATTATCGCGGCGGGCGGCATGACGAAGGTGCGTGCGCTGCGAGCATCGATCAAGCTGCTTGCGCCCACCACGCTGATCACCGATCAATATGCGGCAGCCGAGCTGCTCAACTAGCCTCCAGACGAAATAGTAATACCCCGCCGCGCCGCCTTTCTCGGCGGCGCGCGCCGTCCTTCCTTCCCTTCCTCGCTTTTCTTCGCCCATCCGAACTTACCCTGAGAAACGACTTTTTCGTCGTATTCGCGCTTGCCCTTGAATGAACATATAACTAGTATAAAAGACAAATGTACACACAACAACCGTTGAACCCGCGACGCCGAACATGCGAAAGGCGATCGTCTTCCCCGGTTGAGGCTCGATTCGGCGCCTGCATGGGCCCTTATTTCAGGAGATTTTGCTGATGTTGAACATCATTCCAAGCGGCCTCGCCGCCTCTCTGCAGGAGCGCGCGCAAGCGGGCAAGCCCATCCGGATCGGCTTGATCGGCTCGGGAGAAATGGGGACGGATATCGTCACGCAGGTGGGCCATATGCAGGGACTCGAGATCGGCGCCATTGCCGATTTGCGCGTCGAGGCGGCATGCGATGCGGTGCGCGTGGCGCGCCAGGCCGACGACGGTTATCAGGTGGTCGAAAGCGCGGGCGGTATCTCAAAGGCGCTCGAAGCGGGCGCCATCGCCATCACCCAGGACGCGGCTTCGATTTGCACGCACGATCAAATCGATGTCGTCATCGATGCGACGGGCAAGCCCGCGGTGGGCGCGCAAATCGGCCTGCTCGCCATGGAACATGGCAAGCATCTCGTCATGATGAACGTGGAGGCCGATGTGACGATCGGCGCGTATTTGCGCCGCGAGGCCGAACGTCTCGGCGTCGTCTACACGCTGGGCGCTGGCGATGAGCCGAGTTCGACGATCGAGTTGATCGATTTCGTCAGCGCACTCGGTTATCCGATCGTTGCCGCCGGCAAAGGCAAGAACAATCCGCTGAACGTCGATGCGACGCCCAACGACTACGCGGCGGAAGCGAAAGCGCGGAATATGAACCCTCGCATGCTCGTCGAATTCGTCGATGGTTCGAAGACTGCAGTGGAAATGGCGGCTATCGGCAATGCGACCGGCCTCGTGCCGGATGTTCCGGGCATGCATGGCCCGTCAGCCACACTCGAGCAACTTCATGACGTGCTGTGCCCGGTGGCGGATGGCGGCATCCTCAGCCGCAAAGGCGTGGTCGACTATACGATCGGCAAGGGCGTGGCGCCGGGCGTGTTCGTCGTGGCGGAGCTGGCGCATCCGCGTCTACGCGAGCGCATGCATGATCTCAAGCTCGGCAAGGGGCCCTACTACACCTTCTATCGGCCCTATCACTTGACCAGTCTGGAGGTGCCGCTTAGCTGTGCCCGCGCGGCGCTCTATGGGAAAGCGGACATGCGGCCGCTGCCGGTGCCGGTCGTTGAAGTGTGCGCCGTCGCCAAACGCGACCTCAAACCGGGCGAACGTCTCGACGCGATCGGCGAATACACCTACCGCGCCTGGGCGCTGGCGGCCGATGATGCGTTTGCAAAAGACGCGGTCCCGTGCGGCTTGCTCGAAGGCGGTATGGTCAAGCAGCCGATCAAGAAGGGCGAGCTTCTCACGCGGCACAACTGCGCCGTCGATCCGAATTCGGCAATCGTGCGTTTGCGTCAGTTGCAGGACGAGCTGGTTCTTGGCGCGCGCCGCGCCGCCGCGTAAGGGGCGATTCATGGGATACGTTGAAGATAAGGTCGACGGCATGCCCGCCGTCCTCCGGACCGTGCCGGAAGCCGCATGGCGCGATGCGCTGCGAAAAATGATCCTCGTGCGGCGGTTCGAGGAGAGCGCGGAGCAGGCTTATATGCGCGGGCTGATTCACGGCACGATGCATCTGTCGATCGGACAAGAAGCGTCGGCGATCGGCATGACGATGCTGCTGAGCGATGACGATTACATCACCTCCACGCATCGTGGCCACGGTCACTGCATCGGCAAAGGCGCCGATCCGAAGCGGATGTTCGCCGAGTTCTTCGGTAAGGAAACCGGCTACTGTCATGGCCGCGGCGGCTCAATGCACATTGCCGATGTCAGCCGCGGAAATCTTGGCGCCAACGGTATCGTCGCGGGCGGCTTGCCGATCGCGGTAGGGGCGGCGCTCTCGGTTAAAAAGCAAGGCCGCGATTCGGTCGTGGTGTGCTTCTTCGGGGACGGCGCGAACAATGAAGGCGCCTTTCATGAGTCGCTGAACTTCGCGGCGATTTGGAAGCTCCCCGTTATTTTCGTCTGCGAGAACAACCGATACGGGATGTCGATGTCGGTCGACCGCTCCACGGCCGTGAGCCACGTTTCGCAGCGCGCAGCGTCGTACGACATGCCGGGCGTAACGATCGACGGCAACCGTCTAATCGATGTGCTGCAAGCGGCCGAAGAGGCGATTTCGCGAGCGCGCGCCGGCGGCGGGCCAACGCTGATCGAGTGCGAGACTTATCGCATTCGCGGCCATTCGAAGAGCGATCGCAACCGCTACCGCACGCGCGAGGAAATCGAATCGTGGGGGGCGCGCGATCCGATCGCGCTGTTCGAGAAGCAACTGCTTGAATGGGGATTCGTCGATGATGCCGCGGTGCAAGCCATGCGAGCCGACGTTGAGGATGAGATCAAGGCTGGCCTCGACTTCGCCCAGGAAAGCCCCGCGCCCCGCATCGATGAACTGACGCGCGATGTCTATACCGCTGCAGCGCACGCGCCGCAACGAGGAACAGCACAATGAACACCGCAACGAGCCAAGCGCGCGAACTCACCTACGCGCAGGCGATCAACGAAGCGCTCGCGATCGCCCTCGAACGTGACGATCGGGTCTTCCTAATGGGCGAGGATATCGGCGTATATGGCGGGGCCTTTCAGGTGACGGGGGGCCTGTACGAGCGCTTCGGCCCGGAGCGCGTGATGGATACGCCGATCGCCGAACTTGCCGGCGCGGGCATTGCGGTTGGGGCCGCCATGACCGGCTCGCGGCCCGTGTATGAATTCCAGTTTTCGGATTTCGCGACGCTGGCGATGGAGCAGATCGTCAATCAGGCGGCGAAGATGCGTTACATGCTGGGAGGAGGGGTGTCGGTGCCCGTCGTCATGCGTTTTCCGGCCGGATCGGGAACGGGCGCCGCAGCGCAACATAGCCAAAGTCTCGAAGCGTGGTTCGCGCATGTGCCGGGCCTCAAGGTCGTGCAGCCTAGCACCCCGCATGACGCGAAAGGGATGCTGCTCGCCGCGCTCGATGATCCCGATCCGGTGATGATTTTCGAACATAAGCTGTTGTACAAGAGCAAGGGCGTGGTCCCCGAGGGCTACTACGTCGAGCCGCTGGACAAGGCGGTGGTTCGGCGGACGGGTGAGGACGTGACGATCGTGGCCACCTCGATCATGAGCGTGCGTGCGCTCGAAGCGGCCGAGACGCTGGCGCAGGACGGGATCGACGCGGAGGTCGTCGATCTGCGCAGTATTCGTCCGATCGATCGTCAGGCGATTATCGATAGCGTGCGGAAAACATCGCGGCTGATCTGTGTGTATGAGGGCGTGCGGCAACTAGGCATCGGTTCGGAGATTGCCGCCATCGTGAGCGAGGGCGAGGCATTCGATGCGCTGGATGCGCCTATCGTTCGGCTCGGCGGCGCGGACTGCCCGCTGCCGTACAACCCGCAGCTCGAACGGGCCGCGGTGCCGCAAGTCGACGATATCGTGGACGCCGCGCGGCGGCTCGTCGGCGGGAGGATTTGACATGCCGACAGAAGTCATTCTTCCGCGTGTCGACATGGATATGACGGAGGGCTCGATTACCGCATGGTATGCGAGAGAAGGCGATTCGGTGAAAGCGGGCGAGCCGCTGTTCGACATCGAAACCAGCAAAGCGACGATGGAAGTCGAGTCGCCCGCTTCCGGCATCGTGCGCAAGGTCAGTGCGAGCGTGGGCGATACCGTGCCGGTGGGGACGGTTATCGCTTGGATCTATGCGAGCGGAGAGGCCTTGGCGGAGCTTGGGCCTGAGCCTGAGCCTGAGCCGGAAGAAGCGCTGCAAGCCGCAGCGGCGCACGCGCCTGAGCTGTCGTCCGAGATCGCGGAACCGGCTCGCGCTCCCGCTGCGGGCGAGCGGGTCGTCACGGGTGCCGCCGAGCTGCGAACGGGTACCCGAGCGAGCCCGGCCGCGCGCAAGGCCGCGCGCGAAAGTCGTGTCGAACTCGCACAAGTCAGCGGATCCGGACCGCAGGGCCGCATCGTCAAGAACGATGTGCTGTCGTTCTTGCGGCAAGCGCCTGCGGCGGCAGATTCATCGGTGCGCCTCAATCGTCTATGGCTGCACGAGGGAAACGCGGCTACGCTCGTCCTGGTGCATGGCTTCGCCGCTGAATCCAACGGCTGGCGGCCACTCGTGTCCGCGATGCGCGAGGCGGGGGTACTGGCCGATATCGGCGTGCTGGCCGTTGATTTGCCGGGGCACGGAAAATCGCCCGACGGCGGCGCGCTCTCGCTGCAGCAGACCGCCGATGCGATCGAAGCCGTATTGCGGGAAGAATACGCGGAGCCGGTACATCTCGTCGGTCACTCGTTTGGCGGCGCAGTGGCGGCGCAACTGGCCAGGTCTTCGCGCCTCGCCGTGCGATCGCTGACGTTGATCGCGCCGGCAGGCATCGGCGAAAGTTGCAATTGGGCGTTCATCAACGGCTTGACCCATTCGGCGGAACGCGCAACGCTCAGGCCCTGGTTGGAGGAACTCGTGGAAGACGCATCGTTCATCGATGACGCGTTCGTCGCTACGGCGGAGCAACAATTGCGCCGCCCCGGCAGGCGGCAGACGCTCGAGCGCATTGCGGTCGAATTCTTTCGCGATGGCCGGCTGCAGATCGATCTTGTCCCCGTGCTGTCGGAGCTCAGAATGCCGGTGCGCGTGGTTTGGGGGCTGGCCGATCGTATTTTGCCGATTACGCATGCCGATCGCCTTCCGCGTAACGTCGCGCAACATCGATTCGCGGGGGTCGGACATCTGCCGCAAATCGAAGCGCCCGGGGCGTTCGCGCGCGTGATCGGAGAGCAGTTGATGCGCTAGCCAGGCCGCCATCGCAAGTCTGCCCCGAGACATCCGCGGCGATCTATGCATTAATAGCTGGTCAAACGCTCAACAGCCGGGTGCGAGGTACGCCCGGCCCCCGCCGAGCTCGGCCACCGGCCGCGACGGCAAGGAGACAGGCAATGGAACTCGTCCGGCTTGGTTTGTTGCTGCTTGCATTGATGTGGGCCTTGCAGATCGTCGCTTCGTGGCGGCAGTTGCGCCACTACCGCAGCGTCGTTCAGCGCACGGCTCAGGAGTGGGACAGCGGATTTCTCGGGACGAGCTCGTTTAAAGCCAAGCTGGGGCAAGGCGCCATTGCGATCGTGGTCATCGACAATGACGCGCGCGTGCGCAAGGTGCTCAGCATGTCAGGCCTCTCCGTTTTTGCGCGCTTCAAATCGCTCGACGATTTGCGTGGCGGTGCGGCGGATTTTGTTCAGCGTGTCGCTGTCTCGCCGCTTCCGCCGAGCACCAAGCAGGCGCTGGAAAGAGCATTCGAAGTCGCATGCCGGACGGCAAGCGAGCGCAGGGAGCCGTCCTCGTTGAATGTGTCGTAACGGAGTTCCTCGTTTTTAGCGTTGGTTTCAGTTCGGTCATTACACAATAATTTATTAAGCACGGTGTTCCATATCAGGAGAAAAGCATGAATCCATTGGATTTTCTGACGCACGCGGCTGAGTCGTTTATCGGTGTATTCAATGCCGGCGGCAAGACCTTCGTCGGCTTTGTGACGGGAATTTTGCCGACATTGATCGTATTGCTGACGGCGGTCTACACCATCATTGCTCTTGTTGGCGAGCAACGCATTCAGGGTTTGGCACGCTTTTTCTCGAAGAATGTCATTACGCGCTACACGTTGCTGCCGTTGCTGGCGATGTTCTTCCTAACGAATCCGATGGCTTATACGTTCGGGGTCTTTCTCGAAGAGAAACACAAGCCGGCGTTTTACGATTCGGCCGTATCGCTTTGTCATCCTATTACCGGCCTTTTTCCGCACTGCAACCCCGGCGAGCTATTCGTTTGGCTGGGGGTGGCGGCCGGTATTACCAAGCTTGCGGAAAATCACGCCGCTCCATTTTCCCTCCCGAAGCTTGCGCTGTTTTACCTCGGTGTCGGTTTGGTGGTGAATCTGTTAAAGGGCATCGTGACCGAAGGGATCACCCGGATGATCGCGAAGCGCGAAGGGCTCAAGCTCTAAACATCACGAGAAACGAGAAACCACAAAAAGGACACTGGAGGACGACATGGATACACGGACTTATCGCGCGGTTCGAATCGAAAAGGGACCGAACGGATGGGGTGGCCCGCTGGTGATCAGCCCCACGCTCGAACGCAACAAAATCGTGGCCGTGACGGGTGGCGATATTCCGAAGGTGGCCGCACGGCTCGCGGAGATGACGGGCGGCGTAGTGGTCGACGGCTTTCGCAATCCGCCGCTCGAATCCGAAATTGCCGCGGTCGTCATCGATTGCGGTGGCACTGCGCGGTGCGGCGTCTACCCGCGCAAGCGCATTCCCACGATTAACTTGAGCCCCGTCGGCCAGTCCGGGCCGCTGGCGCAGTTCATTACAGAAGACGTCTATGTATCGGGCGTCGATCTGAATAGCCTGCATGCCATCGACGACGAGGCGGCGCAGCCCGTTCCGTCCGCGGCGACGACATCCTTCGCACCTGTCGGCACGACAAACGCGGCCCCCGCCGCCGCCGAGGCTGTGCATTCGAGCGGAATCGTCGGTTGGATCACGGCAATCGGCCGCGGCATGGGCGGCGTCGTCAACGTGCTGTTCAACAGCGGCCGTAAGTCGATCGACACGGTGATCAGAAACGTCCTGCCGTTCATGGCGTTTGTGACGATGCTGATCGGCATCATCAATTCGACCGGGGTGGGGATGGGGCTTGCGCACGTGCTCTCGCCGTTGGCCGGGAATATCATCGGACTCGTGATCCTGTCGGCGATTTGCGGGCTGCCATTCCTGTCGCCGGTCCTGGGCCCGGGGGCGGTGATCGCGCAGGTTATCGGCGCCGCCATCATCGGGCCCGCCATCGGCAACGGAACGGTGCCGCCGCAGATGGCGCTGCCTGCCTTGTTTGCTTATGACACACAGGTGGGCTGCGATTTCGTGCCGGTGGGCATGGCGCTTGGCGAAGCGAAGCCGGACACGATCCGCATCGGCGTGCCGGCCGTGCTGATCAGCCGACAAATCATGGGCCCCGTCTCGGTGCTCATCGCATGGGTCGCAAGTTTCGCCCTTTGATCACTTTTGGACATGACTATGCATTACTACAAGACCGTTATCTCGTCGATCGGAGAAGAAGTGCAGGCACTGCTCGAGGGCGGCGTACTGATTCTGTACGCCGACGGCGCGCCTCCGGAACTCGCTGAAGTCTCTGTCCTGCACCGTGTCGAGCAGGCCAGCCGAGACGTTCCGCGGATCGGCTCTCTTTTGCGGATCGGGGAAGATTCGGCGATGGTGACCGCAGTGGGGCCGACAGCGTGGAATAAGGTTAGCGAACTGGGACACGTCGTGATCAATTTCAACGGCTCGCACACGGCGGATCGTCCGGGCGAGATATGCGTGTCGGAAGTCGATTGCGCGCGTCTTTTCGACGCTATGAAAAGCGGCACGATCATCGAGATTGTCGACGCTTGATGCGCGCGCATCCTCATTGATTCGATAGTTTGCGAAAAATCTAGAAAGGGCACGTCATGCTGGAGACACCGGTCGTCGTCAAGGTTTACGAAGGGCTGCACGCCCGTCCCGCTACGCAATTCGCCAAGCTCGCGAAAAGCTTCACTTGCTCTTTGAGCATCGGGCGAGGCGATGCGTGGGCCGATGCGAAAAGCGCAGTGAAGCTCATGCTGTTGGGTATCAAGCAAAACGAGCAGATCGTCTTACGCGCGGAGGGCGATGACGAGCGAGAAGCGCTCGGGCGCCTGGCGGATTTTCTCGCCGATGCGAGCGTGGCGACGCCAACTGCTGGCGATGCCTCGATCTGTGCGCCCGGCGCTGATGCACAGCGGCAAGGTCAGGCGCTGAACGCAGCGGGCGCGGGCGCCCCAAGCACCGATTCGGCGGGCCTTTCCTTCAAGGGCGTTGCGGCGAGCGAAGGGTTGGCGTTTGGGCAGACATATGCGTATTTCAGAGAGGAGATCGTCGTCGATCGGCAATCTATCGCTCCGCACGAGGTGGCCGATGAGTTGCGCCGCTTCGGTGCGGCGCTCGAAGGAACGCTGCGCGCGATGCTGGAGCCGCGCGACGATGCGGGGGACCACGACGAGATATTCGACGCGATTGCGGAGGTGGCGCGAAGCGACGACTTCGCCGGAGCGATCCGCTCTCTTGTGTCTTCGCACTGGAGCGCCGAAGCGGCCACGCTGAAATGCGGGCTCGATTTGGCGGTCGCGTTTGCGACATTGCCCGATGAGTACCTGCGCAGCCGTGCCGATGATATTCGCGGGCTGACGCGCGCGGTGGCGGCGTCGCTCCTCGGAAAGCCGATCGCATCTCTGAGCGAACTGCCCGGCCCGAGCATCGTCCTTGCCGAGGATCTCAGTGCGCCCGATCTCGCGCGCGCCGATTTGCGGAACATCCTGGGAATCGTATGTACATCGGGCAGCGCGACCTCGCACGTCGCGATCATCGCGCGTGCCCACGGCATTCCAGCCGTTTTAGGGGTGGCAGCGGATCGCGACACCTTGCGATCGGCGGCGAGGGCGGCGATCGATGGCGCAAGCGGCGAGCTATGGCTCGATCATTCGCCGGAATTCGAGCAGACGATGTCGAGGCGATTGGATGCGCAGCGCGAAGCGCAAGCTAGCCTGCTCGCCTACCGCGACATCGAACCGCGGACACAGGGCGGTCAAACGGTCCACGTGGCTGCAAATCTCGGATCGCTCGCCGAGATCGAGGCGGCGCAACTCGCTGGCGCGATGGGCGTCGGCTTGTTCCGCACGGAGCTGCTCTTTATGGATCAGCGGCGAGTGCCGTCCGAAGACGAACAATACGAGGTGTATTCGACGCTTGCGCGCGCGTTCGCGCCGTGGCCCGTGATCATACGCACGTTGGATGCGGGCGCGGATAAACCGCTGCCTGGCGTGCGCTTCCCCGAAGAGGAAAACCCTTTTCTCGGCTGGCGAGGGATTCGCATGTGCCTCGACTGCCCAGAGATATTCGAGCCGCAATTGCGAGCGTTGTTGCGCGCCGCGGTGCATGGCAACCTGCGTGTCATGCTGCCGATGGTGGACGATATCGAAGAGGTGCGAAGAACCAAGGCGATCATGGCGCGGTTGTCCCGCGAATTGACCGATGAAGGTGTCGCTCACGGCCAGCCCGAATTGGGCATCATGATCGAGACGCCTGCGGCCGTCCTGACGGCCGATCTTTTGGCCAAAGAAGCCGATTTTTTCTCGATAGGGACGAACGATCTCACGCAATACGTCATGGCGGTCGATCGAATGAATCCGCGTCTCGCTTCGTTGTATCGGACGGATCACCTTGCCGTGCTGCAGGCGATCCGTATCGTATGCGAGGCGGCGCAACGCGCGAAAATTAGCGTGGGAGTGTGCGGCGAAGCCGCATCGCGGCCCGAGATGATCCCGACGTTTGTGAGGCTCGGGGTGGACGAACTGAGCATGAGCCCTTCGGCTATTCTTCGCGCGAAGAAGGTCGTCACGGAGATTGAAGCGCCCCAGCGGGATGCGGCGTGACGCCCGGCCTACCAAACAACCGCACCACCTCCGAGCGCAGCCAGCGGTTGCCCGCCTCATGGTGGTAGCGTGCGTGCCAGTGCTGCCGCACGGCAAACCCCTCGACCGGAATGGGGCACGGGTGGATCGCAATATCGCTGGCCTGCGCGAGCGTCTCGCCGATGTGGCGCGGCAACGTCGCGATCAAATCCGTGCTCTGCACGATGGCGCCGAGCCCCAGAAAGCCCGGTAGTTCAAGCGCGACTTGCCGCTCGATGCGTTCGCGCGCCAGCGCCTGGTCGAGCAACTCAGTACCCGTTCCCGCCGAAATTGCGACGTGTGCTTCACTCCGATAGGCCTTGCCGCTGAGCCGCTTGCGAATGCGCGGATGATGGCGACTCGCGACGCACACCCAATCTTGCTCGTACAGGTGTTGCTGGTAGATGCCGCCGCTTAGCCACGGCACATAGCCGATCGCGAGATCGGCCTCGCCCGATTCAAGCGCGCGCTCGGTATTGCCATCGATCCGCGCCGCCTCCAAGCGCACGCCCGGCGCCCGCTCGCGCACGTGCGCGAGCAGGTGCGGCAGCAGCGTCACATGGCTCGCATCGGTCATGCAGATGCGAAATCGCCGCTGCGCCGTGGCCGGATCGAACGCGATTTCCCAAGCGGCGAAGCGCCGCAAGGCTTCGAGAATCTCCCGGCACGGGCCAATCAGCGCGTCGGCCTGCGGCGTGGGCGCCATCCCGCCCGGCGTGCGAATGAAGAGCGGATCGTGCAAATGTTCACGCAGCCGAGCGAGCCAGATGCTGATGGTTGGCTGGCTTTGGCCGAGCTGCTCGGCCACGCGCGTCACGCTGCGCGCGTCGTAAAGCAGGTCGAACAGTTGAAGCAGCTTCAGATCGGGTAGATCGGGCGTGGTCATCGGCATTCACCCATCAACATTCGGCATTCAGCATCGAGCATTATTGCCCTACGCAATGACGCCATTGTAGCCATTGCATTGCCGTATCGGCGACTGCCTTCTATCTTGGCGTCATACGTAAAGGAGACGCTCTTGAAAATTGCAGTGCTGGGTGCCGGCGCGCTGGGCTGTGCGATCGGCGCGACGCTTACCGAAGGCGGCCACGAAACCTGGCTGATCGATCGCTCCCCCGCTCACATCGATGCCATGCGCACGCAAGGTTTGCGCGTCGACGACACGCGCGGCTCGCGCCATGTACCGGTGCGGGCAACCACGCAGCCTGAAGAAGCGGGCGCGGCCGAGGTCGTTATCGTGCTCGTCAAATCGTTTCATACGGAAGCGGCGATTCGCGGCGCACAGGCGCTGGTGGGCCCGGAAACCGTGGTGCTGTCGCTGCAGAACGGGCTCGGCCACGAGGATATCCTCGCCGACGTCGTAGGCCGTGAGCGCGTGCTGGCCGGCAAGACCTACGTGGGGGGTATCCTGCGCGGCGCGGGGCATATCGAATCCGGCGTCATCGGCAAGCACACCATCATCGGCGAGTTGGACGGACGCGTGACGGATCGCGTCCAGCGCATCGCCGAAGCCTTCAACGATGCCGGCCTCTCCACACAAGTGAGCGACAACATCGTCGGTACGATGTGGGACAAGCTGCTCGTCAATGTTGCGACGGGCGCGCTCACCGGGATCACGTCGTTAACCTATGGGCAGCTTTACGACGAACCTTTGCTCAAGGCGACTTCGCTGGCGGCCGTCGCCGAAGCGATCGCGACGGCGAAAGCCGCTGGCGTCAGGCTGTCGATGACCGAGCCGGAGCAGGCGTGGACGCTAGCAGCAGAAGGCCTGCCCGCCGCCTTCAAGACGTCGATGTTGCAGAGCTTGGAGAAGGGCTCCGTCACCGAAATCGACTTCATCAACGGCTCGGTCGTGCGTTGGGGCGCGCGCCACGGCGTGCCGACACCCGTCAACGCCACGTTGGTCGCCTGCATCAAGGGCCTGGAGCGAGCGATGGCCGATCGCCAGAAAGCGGAGACGCAGGCATGAGCGCGCCGAAAGCCTATCTCGAACACGTTGCCTTCTACGTGCGCGACATCCATTGGCACATCCGCTTCTTCGAAGACGTGTTCGGCATGACGATGCGCGAGATCGACGGCACACCGGAAGCGCCGCGCCAATACTGGACGCTCGGCGGCATGCAGTTCATCCACATGCCGGATTTCGCGGGGCCGGAGGGGCGGCTCGGCCACCTCGGGATCATGTGCGAGGACGTCGAAGCCGCGCTCGCCGCTGCGCGCCGCTACGACGTGCGGCCGATGCCGCAAGGCGAGAACTGGCTGCGTTTGCCTGATGGCCTCGCCATCGAATTTATCCAGGCGAAACCCGCGCGCTGCGTCGCGCAGGCGCTCGCCATCGATCCGCGCTCGGAGACATCGAATGACGATCGTTGAAAAATACTGGGACGACGCGCGCGAAGGCGACGAATGCGTGAGCCCGGCGTACACCGTCACGAAAGAACGCATTCTCGCGTATGCCGAACTGACCGGCGATCACACGCCTGTGCATGTGGACGAGGAGTACGCGAACGCGAGCCATTTCGGCTGCCTCGTCGCACATGGTTTGTTCGGTCTTTCGATTGCGGATGGCCTCAAAACGCAGAGCGATTATCGCTTCTTGCCCGGCATGTCGCTGGGTTGGAGCTGGGACTTCGTGCTGCCGATTAAAGTCGACGACGTACTGCATGTGAAGTTTTGCGTGGGTTCGATGCGGCCTAGCAAGAGCCGCCCCGGCTGGGGCATCGTCACGTTGCCCTCGGAACTTATCAATCAGCATGGCGAGGTCGTTCAGCGTGGCGAGCATCGGCTGATGGTGCCGCGCCGTCCGGGAGCCGCATGATGAAGCAGCCGCGTCCTCTCGAAGGCATTCGTGTCGTCGACTACAGCCATTTTCTGGCCGGGCCGTATGTCGGGCGTTGCCTCGCGGCGCTCGGGGCCGAAGTGATCAAGGTCGAGCGCCCCGGCGGCGGCGACGCGGGCCGCCAGCATGCGACGGTGCTCGACGATCGCACCAGCGGTTATTTCCTGCAGCTCAATATGGGCAAGCGCGGCGTCAGCGTGAACATGAAAGATCCGCGCGGCAAGGCCTTTATGGAGCGGCTGTGCGATTCGGCGGACGTGTTCGTGGAGAACTATCGTCCCGGCGCGCTCGACAAGCTCGGCCTCGGCTACGACACGCTTTCGGCGCGCAATCCGGGCCTCATCTACTGCTCGATTTCAGCGTATGGCCACACTGGGCCGGATGCGCATCGCGCGGGCTTCGGCCTGATCGCCGAGGCGAAGAGCGGCATCATGCAGATGGTAGGCGCACCCGGCGAGCGCCCGCCGCTGCTGCGTGTTTCGCTCGGCGATATGTACACGGGCGTTCATGCGGTGGCGGCCATCAACGCAGCGCTGCTCGGCCGCGTGAAGAGCGGGCGGGGGCAGCACATCGATATGGCGTTGTACGACACGCTTGTATCGATGCATGAATATGCGGTGCAGTGCTACACGCTCGCCGGCGTGCTGCCCGAACAGACGGGACACGACATGCCCGGCTCGACGCTCTACGGCGTGTTCCGCGCAACCGACGGCGATCTCGTGATCGCGGCCCAGGTCGACGACGCATGGAAGCGCTTCGCTGCGCTGATCGAAGCACACGGCGGCCCCACTGGGTTCGCGGCCGACGCCCGGTTTCACGATAGCGTCGGACGCAACACACATCGTCTGGCGATCCTTGCCGTGGTCGAACCGTGGGTCGCCGCGCGCACGGTGGCGCAAATCCTCGAATCGCTCGACGGCATCGATGTGCCTTGCGCGAAGGTGCAACGCATCGACGAGGTGATTGCCGATCCGCAAATTAAGGCGCGCGGCATGATCGTCGAACAAGAGCACCCGCGCTACGGCACGCTGCGGCTGCCGAATCTGCCATTCCGTTTTTCCGCGTGCGATACCACGGTACGCGAGGTTGCGCCTGATCTCGGCCAGCACAATGCCGAAATCGCTCGATCGCTCGGCTTCACGCCCGCCGAGATCGATTCGATGGAAACGGACGGCGTGCTGTTTGCCAAATGAGGTAGCGATGAACGATACCTACGCAGTGATCGGCAATCCTATCGGTCACACGAAATCGCCGTTGATTCATGGGCTCTTTGCCGAAGCCACTCGACAGGCGATGCACTACACGGCGATCGAAGGCCCGCTCGAGCCGGAGGGCGCGTTCGAGGCTACCGTCCGCGAGTTTATGGCGGCGGGCGGGAAGGGACTCAATATCACCGCGCCGTTCAAGCTCGTTGCGTTCGACATGGCGGATGAACGCAGCGAGCGCGCGACGCTCGCCGGTGCGGCGAATGCGTTCAAGTTCGAGGGCGGGCGGATTTTCGCCGAGAACTTCGACGGCATGGGTCTCGTGCGCGATATCGAGGTGAATTTGCGCGCGCCGCTGGCGGGCAAGCGTGTATTGCTGCTCGGTGCGGGAGGCGCCGCGCGCGGCGCATTGTTGCCGTTTCTCGATGCGGGGCCCGCTGAATTGGTGATCGTCAATCGCGCTGTGGGCAAAGCGCGTACGCTCGCGTCGCAACTAGCCCAGCATGGTCCGGTCACCGCGCACGCTTACGGCGAACTCGCCGGGATGGGGCGTTTCGATCTGGTGGTCAATGCGACCTCCGCGAGCCTCACGGGCGATTTGCCGCCCGTGCCGCCCAGTGTTTTTAGTCCGCATGGCACGGCCTATGAACTCGCCTACGGAAAGCGCCTTACGCCGTTCTTGCGGCTCGCGCGCGAGGCCGGAATCGCGGGCGTGGCCGATGGCGTCGGCATGCTCGTGGAGCAGGCCGCGGAGGCCTTCGCATGGTGGCGCGGCGTAAGGCCCGACACGCAGGCGGTGATCGACCGGCTGACGGTGCCGCTCGACTGAGCGCTTGCGCCTCAGGCGTTATCCGCTCGATCGACCATCATGTGTCCGGCAATGACGGAAGCCTGTGCGCGATCGGTGCGGCGCTTCGCCAACCGCCCGCCGACGGCCAGCGCCAGTACGACCAACGGAATCGTCGCAATGGTATACGTCCCGCTCGGATAGTCGAAGGCCATCAGGACTAGCACGCTGAACAGGAACGCCAGCGTCAGCCATGACGTAAACGGAGCGCCCGGCATACGGAAGGGGACCTCACGCAGCTCGCCTCGATTGACCTTGCGGCGAAACAGCATCTGACAGATCTCGATGAATCCCCACGTCGCGATGATGCCCAACGAGGCCATATTCAGCACGATCTCGAAAGCTTGGGTCGGAACGACGTAATTCAGCGGCACGCCGATCGCATCGATGGCGACGGTGATCAGGATGCCCCCATACGGTACGCCCGATGCGTTCATTCGAGAAACGAACTTCGGCGCCGACCCGCCCATCGCCATCGCGCGCAGCGTGCGGCCGGTGGAATACAGCCCTGAATTCAAGCTCGATAGCGCGGCCGTGAGAACGACGATATTCATCACGGTGCCCATGTAGGGGACGCCCAGCTTGCCGAAGAACGTCACGAAGGGGCTTTCGCTGGCGCTATACGCCGTCCACGGAAGCAACGTGGTAAACAGCACGACCGATCCGACATAGAACAGCGCGATGCGCCACATGACGCTGTTGATTGCCTTGGGCATGACTTTGCGGGCGTCGGCGGTTTCGCCCGCCGCTACGCCGACCAGTTCGATGCTGGCATAGGCGAACACCACCCCTTGAACGATCAACAAGGCTGGGACGACGCCATGCGGCAGGATGCCGCCGTTTTCGGAGATCAGATGGAAACCCGGCAGATGCCCAGCCACCGCGTGGCCGCTTGCCAGAAAGTAGGTGCCAACGACGAGAAACGCGGCGATCGCCCCCACCTTGATCAGCGAGAACCAGAATTCCAATTCGCCGAACACCTTGACCCCGATCATATTGACGATCGATACGACGACAAGCGCGCCCAACGCGAGCGTCCACTGAGGGACGTCGGAGAACACCGCCCAATACTTCATGTAGATCGCGACGGCTGTGATGTCGACGATGCCCGTCATGGCCCAGTTGAGGTAGTACATCCAGCCCGCGACAAACGATCCTCGCTCGCCCATGAATTCGCGCGCATACGATACGAAGCTGCCGCTGGTCGGTCGATGCATCACCAGTTCGCCGAGCGCTCGCATGATGAGGAAGGCGAACACGCCGCATGCAAGGTACACCAGCGCCAGGGCCGGCCCCGCGAGTTGCAGCCGAGCGCCCGCTCCTAGGAAGAGGCCCGTGCCTATGGCCCCACCGATGGCGATCATTTGAACGTGCCGGGGTTTCAGGGCTTTCACGTAGCCCTCTTCATGAGCGGCAAACAACGTGTCGGGATCGAGAAGGTGAGGATTCGGCGCACTAGTCGATGAAGCTGTGCGCTCGCTGGCGTTTTTCATGTCGATACGTCTCCGTTTGCGGCGCTCGTCTAGCGGCGCCGTATGAATTGACAGCGACCCACGGGTGCGGCGTAGCCGCGTGCGATCGCGTTTTAGCAGAAGGGGGTGAGAAGCGCTCGCGACGTTCGTGATGTAAGCGTTGCGCATTTTATGGCTTTGCGGCGGATTGCTCGTTTCTGTATGATCGAAAGCGGTTTTGCATTCGGCGCAACAGCGAGAGAGGAATGAGAAAAGGACCTAGAGAAGTTGGCGTCGACCATCTGGGGGCCATGCGGGCGTTTGTGCGAGTGGTCGAAACAGGGAGCTTCTCCGCCGTCGCGAAAGAGATGCATGTGTCGACTTCCACGGTCGGACGCAAGGTCAGCACCATCGAGGAAGCGCTAGGTGTCGCGTTGCTGCATCGCTCCACGCACAGCGTGTCGTTGACCGAAGCGGGCAGCATTTACTTCGAACGAGCCGTCACGCTGATTGCCGATCTGGACGATACGCTGCGCGTCGTCGCCGAACTCAATGCGCGGCCAAGCGGCCCGCTCAAGCTGACGGCGCCCGTCGCGTTCGGCCGGCGCTATCTCGCCCCGCTGGTCGCGCCATTTCTATCGTTGTATCCGCAGATCCAGCTAGACGTCCGGTTGACCGATAACCACAACGATCTCGTTGCCGGCGGGTTCGATCTAGACATCCATGAGGGCGAAAATTACCTGGACGATCTGATTGTCCAGCGTATATCGCGGAACGACAGCGTGTTGTGCGCATCGCCGGGCTATCTCGATCTGCACGGGCGTCCTGCGCACCCGCAAGACCTCGCTAACCACAATTGCTTGCGATACGTTCACCCGGAAGGGAGCCCGCGGTGGGACCTCGTGGACGGACAGGAGCGGCACGGAGTGCTGCCGGCCGGGAATCTAATATCGGATCACTCGGAACTGCTGCTCGACGCCACGTGCGCAGGGCTCGGCATCGGCGAGTTCGAAATTTGGCTGGTCCGCGATTTGTTGGTTAGCGGTCAACTAGAAGTGGTGCTGCCGCGCTTCCGCGTGGAAAACAAGCTGACGGGAAGCTTTATCTATCTGGCGTATTTGTCGAATCGGCGCAGTTCGACCAAGCTTCGCGTGCTGCGAGACTTTTTAGCGGAGCGCCTCGCGCGGATCGGCGAATTCTCGGAAGCGGAAATGAAAAAAATCCGAGGCGATTAACATCGAGCGACCGTCCGTTTTTCGACGCACGGCCGCTTTGCATCGCTGTTAGACCCGCCGCAACGCGAACGGGAAAGCGGCGTGACCCACTTCGACGCCGCGTGTATTCAATATCGGGGGGCGGTGGAAGGCGGCGAGTTGCTGACGTTGTTCGGCCGTGCCGATTTCCAATCGATCCAGAATTTCGCTGACGAGCCTATACAGGATGTCGATGTTGCCGTCCTCGATTTTCACTGAAATACCGAGGGCACCCTCGGCGCCGAGCTGTCGCGTCCGTTCCGACGCACGTACGCCAATGCCGTAGCAGCCATCGGCGCCGAGCTTGCCGACGATCGTTTGCTCGAAGGCGTTCATGAGCGCCGTACAAAACCGGCCTTCTCCCGCGACGAGTTCGGGATGCGATGTCATCGCAAGGAAAATGCGCGCGAGCGATCGGCTGCGCGCGGAGGGCTCTTGCGCTTCGGTGTCGATGGTGTCCGCCGCGTGAGCCAAGCTTGCGTAAAGGCGCGCCAAACGGTCCAACGGAAATGCAGGCGTTGGCAGGTTACAGCCATCTATTCCCCACTGCACGTCGTTTTCTCGCAGGCCGCATGCCTCTGCGACGCCGCGTTTCACCAGCGCCTGCATCGGATGGGCCGGGAGATGATAGTCGACGATGGATGAGCCGATGGCTTGCGCACCCGCCAACATGCCGACGTGTTTGCCGGAGCAGTTGCTGCAGACAGCCGTCGGCGTGTAGTCGCGTTTGATCCACGAGCGGTAAACCGCATCGGAGATGGGCGGGTGGCCCCCGCATCGGAGATCCGATTCCTGCGCATGGACCTTGGCCAGCATGCTGCGCGTGCGGGCGATATGCCGATCTTCGCTGCTATGCGAGGCGCACATCAGCGCAAGATCGGCGTCGTCGAGATCGAATCGTTCGAGCGCGCCCGTTTCGACGACCGATAGCGCTTGCGCCGGCTTGGCGGCGGAACGAGCGAGCGTCATCCGATGCGGATCCCCGAACCGGTATAGGAGCTTGCCGTTTGCGTCGACCACCGCAATATGCGCCAGATGGGTGTTCTCGATCGCGTCGCCGCGATACGTGACGACGGCAGTGTTTTGCGTTTCCATGCTGTCCTTCATTTTCAGCGCCATTCGAACGTGGCTGAACCCAGGCTGAACCCATTTAGCCCGAAAGTGTATCGGCTTCCGATTCGATCATGTCGTGGCTTCCTTTGGAAAGCGGTCTTGCGTCGGGCGCAATTCACATTCAAAACCGGAGATCGGCGCGCAAACGGTTGCCTCGACGAGTGCGGAAGACTAGCGAAGAGCCGAGTCCGATTTTTGTCACTCACCGGGATCAGCTGCGTGCGGTTCTCCGGGAAAACGACAGGTGTTGTTAGGCTACAGAAAGCCGTCGCACTGCCGATGAATGAAATGGAACGCCATCAATATGAGAGGAACAATCGATGCTGCCCCATTTCCGTGACCTGCGTATCGGTGTTCGTCTGGCGATCGCTTTCTTTCTGGCGGCGCTGTTGACGGCAGTATTAGGCGCCATCGCCTATGTGCGGCTGTCCGCGATCAGCGCGGACTGGCAGCAGTATGAGCAGGTCACGATGGCAAAGTTGCAACTGCTCCAACAAAGCAAAGACCGCTTCGGCGATGCCGTGCATAGCTATAAGGACTATGTCCTGCGCGGCGGCGATTACCGAGCGAAGTTTTTGGCCGATCTCGACGAGATCGACAAGGCGGCGCAAACGTCCTTGCAGATGGGCACATTCGGGCCCGACGAGCCCAATGCCGTTAGTGTCCTCACCGCCGCTACCGCCGGCTACCGCGCATCGCTGACTAAACTGGACGGACTCATCGCATCGGGCGCGTCGATCGAAGAACGCGATCGCGGGGTCGCCGGCGCCGATAAGCCGATCGGCAAGGCCCTCGACGCGCTGATCGCCGCGGGCATGACTCGCACGCATGAACAGGGCGCCGAGCTTACGCGCCTTGCCGTGCTGGCTCAGCACACGATCATTGTGGTGACGCTTGCCGCGTTAGCGTTGGCCGTGCTGTTGGGGTACATCATCACCCGCAGCATTACCGGGCCGATCGGCGCGGCCGTAACCGTCGCCGAAGCCGTGGCGCGCGGCGATCTGACGCAAGAGATCGTGTCCGATCGCGCCGATGAGACAGGCCGGCTTCTGAAGGCATTGAAGGAGATGAACGAAAGCCTGCTGCGGGTCGTCGGGCAGGTACGCAGCGGCGCGGACAATTTGACGACGGCCACGAGCCAGATAGCCGCAGGCAATCAGGATTTGTCTTCCCGTACGGAAGAGCAGGCCAGTTCGCTGCAGCAAACCGCCTCGAGCATGGAAGAACTCACGGCAGCCGTTCGGCAGAACGCCGACAACGCGCGGCAGGCCACCTCGCTGGCCACCGACGCATCCGACGTGGCGCAAAAAGGCAGCGTTGTCGTCGGTAAGGTAGTCAGCACGATGGGGGCCATCAGCGACGGTTCCAGCAAAATCGCCGACATCACCGGAATCATCGAGGCCATCGCGTTCCAGACCAACATTCTCGCGTTGAACGCGGCGGTGGAAGCGGCGCGCGCCGGCGATCAGGGGCGCGGCTTTGCGGTCGTCGCGGGGGAAGTGCGCAACTTGGCTCAGCGTTCCGCCAGTGCGGCCAAGGAGATCAAGGAGTTGATCGCCGCGTCGGCCGGGAAAGTTCGGGACGGCGCGCAACTGGCGTCGGAGGCCGGCGAAACGATGTCCGAAGTGACGCGCGCAGTGGCGAGGGTAACCGACATCATGAGCGAGATCGCCGCTGCGTCGGTCGAGCAGAGCAAAGGCATCGAGCAGGTCAATCAGGCGGTCGCGCAGATGGATCAGGTGACACAGCAAAACGCGGCGCTGGTCGAAGAGGCCGCGGCGGCGTCGGCTTCGCTCCACGAACAGGGAACGAAGCTCAGCGATCTCGTCGCATTCTTCAATCTGAGTTCGAAGACGGATTCTCAAAGCCGGGTCCTGCGGCCCGCGTGACTACCATCGCACGGTTCGCCCACGGTAATCGAGGTACTCGAGCCCTGGGCGATTGCGCTTGGATAGCAGCACATTCACGACACCGGGAATGCTTTCTTCGATCGACAATCGTCCGTCGGGCCCGCCCAATTCGGTACGCACCCACCCGGGCGCGATCAACGCCATCGCCCGCGGCGTATGCACCTGCCGCGCGGCGAAGCTGCGCATGAACTGGTTTAACGCCGCCTTGCTGCCGCGATAGAGCTCCCGCTGGCCCGATTCGTTATCCGCGATGCTGCCTTGCCCCGACGACATGATTCCGATGAGGCCCGCGGGCGGAACAAAGTCGCATAGGGCTTCCACCACTCGCATCGGGCTGAGCGCGTTGGTGATCATCAGATTCACGAAATCCTCGGTCGACACTTCGCCGATCGTCTGGGTCGGGTCGGGATTGGTCGTCCCTGCGTTCACGAACAGGATGTCGAATTGGCGGCCCGATAAGCGATCGCGTAATGCGTGGATCTCCTCGGGCTGGGTGATGTCCAGCGTTTCGATTTCGACGCTGTCCGGGTACGCATCGGCCAGGTCATGCAGGCGCGTGCGGCCGCCGCCGGCGCGGACCGTGCCCACGACGCACCATCCCTTCTTGACGAATTCGGCCGCCATGGCGTGGCCGAGGCCACGGGAAGCGCCGATGAGCAGAATGGCTGGGGTGTGAGCGGAGGGGGCGTGCATGGCGTTGTCCTTGTCGTGCAATGGATTCCATGCATTGTCGGGGCCCTCTCGAATTTGCGCCAGACGCATTGGCTGCAAACGTTGATTGCATCCGACGCCATAGGTCCGTGGCTTTTCGAATATGCGAAGTAGGCGCCCCGTCTGCAAAGCAACGTCGACGGCTGTGGCGATAGAATGTGCCGATGAAAAAATATGTTGCTCTCTTACGAGCGGTGAACGTCGGCGGCACGGGCAAGTTGCCGATGGCCGACCTGCGGGCGATGTGCGAATCCATCGGCTTTGCCAACGTGCGCACGTACATCGCCAGCGGTAATGTCGTCTTCGAAAGCGACCTCTCTGAAGCTTCGGTGAAAGCCAAGGTGGAGGGCTGCCTTGAGATATACGCCGGCACGAAGGTGGGGGTTCTGATCCGGACCGGGGTGGAGCTGGCCGCGGTCCTTGCTGCGAATCCCTTCCGATCGGCCGCACCAAATCGAACGGTCGCGATATTCCTCGATGCGCCCCCACCGCCCGACGCGTTGGCCGGCGTAAGCGGTCAACGGACGGAAGAGATCGCGCTCGGAACGCGTGAGATCTACGTGCATTACGGAAACGGAATGGCGGAATCGAAACTGAAGATCCGGGCGGCCAAGTCTGGAACTGCCCGCAATATGAATACGGTGGCGAAGCTGGTTGAATTGGCGGCCGGGTAGTTGGCGGTTTCGGAAACGTCGTCCAAGTTGCGTTGGTTGATCGCAATAGGTAGCGCGGCACTTGATTATCTGCAAATTTTTAACGCTGATGGACGTTCTGAGGCCGGTCGTGCTCCTGCGCATCTGCGCTGCGTCCCTGATCAAGAAAATGCACGGCTCGCTCGGTGCCTTTTCGATTATGCTGCGCGCATGTCACGTGTCGATCTCAATCTCCTGACCGCGCTTAATGCTTTGCTGAGCGAACGCAGTGTGACCGGTGCAGCGCGGCGTCTCGGCCTTAGTGTTTCCGCCATGAGCCGCACGCTCACGCGCCTACGCGTAGTCACGGGCGACCGTTTGCTGCTCCAAGCTGGCCGCACATTGGTGCTGACGCCTTACGCCGAGCAATTGAGCCAGCGCATCCCTGCTTTGACCAGAGAGGTGGAGGCGGCGCTGAGCCGCGCCGACTATCGCTTCGACAGCGCTACCCTTGAACGGCGCTTCACCGTGCGAGCGGGCGAGGGGTTCATCGATCTGCTCGGCGCGGCCTTGATGGACAAGATTCACCGTGCCGCGCCAGGCGTGCAACTTCGCTTCGCGCCCAAATCGGATTGGGACGCCCAACCGCTGAGGGAAGGCGCGATCGATTTGGAAATCGGTGTCGTTAGGACGCAGGCACCGGAGATGCGCACGCGTTTGCTGTTCCGCGATCACTATGTCGGCGTGTGCCGCATCGACCACCCTCTGCTGGATGGCGGTGCGATTAGCCTAGAGCGATGGGCAGGATTCGGCCATGTCGTGACTTCGCGCACCGGCGAAGCGGAAAACCCGATCGACGTTGCCCTGAGCTCATCGGATCCGCGGCGCAAAGTGCCGGTAATGGCGCCGTCCTATACCAGCGCGATGCAGCTAGTCCGTGCTTCGGACATGCTCACGGTTATCCCGCATTCTTGCCTGGGCAATGCGTTTGTGCCGGGCCATGCGGCCGCCAGCGGCCTGCAAGCATTCGAGCTGCCCCTGTCCGCACCGGCATTCAACGTCTCTGCGATCTGGCATCCACGCCTTGATCGCGATCCGGCACATCGCTGGTTTCGTGAAGAAGTGTTGAACGTGTGCCAAGCGGCCTACCCGCAAAATCCCCCGTCGGTTTCACCGAGCGATCGTCGAGTCAGAAGCACCTCTTGAATTGAGGGCGGCCGGTAGGACAAGCCGCGATCCGGCCTTATTCCATCGTCATTAAAGAACGCGGCCCAATGCGTCGGCGAAGCGGGCGACGGCGCCTTCGACGTCATGCAGTTTATCCAAGCCGAACAAGCCGATGCGGAAGGTTTTGAAGTCTTGTGGCTCGTCGCATTGCAAGGGAACCCCGGCCGCCACCTGCACGCCGACCTCCGCGAATTTCTTGCCGGTTCGAATCCCCTCGTCGTCGGTGTAGCTGACTACCACGCCCGGCGCCTGGAAACCTTCGGCAGCCACGCTCTTAAAACCATTCGAAGCCAGGAGCGAACGAATGCGTTGACCGAGTTCGAGTTGCTCCGCTTTCACTTTGTCGAAGCCGTAGACCTCGGTCTCCTTGATGACGTCGCGCAGCGTCGTGAGGCTGTCCGTCGGCATCGTGGCGTGATAGGCGTGTCCGCCGCCCTCGTAGGTCTCCATGATCTGCAGCCACCTGCGCAGGTCGCAGGCAAAGCTGGTGCTAGTGGTGGCGTCGATTCGTTCCCGCGCGAGATCGCCGAGCATGACTAGCGCGCAGCACGGCGATGCGCTCCATCCTTTTTGCGGCGCACTAATCAGGACATCGACGCCCGTGGCCTGCATGTCGACCCAGATCGTGCCCGAGGCGATGCAATCGAGTACGAACATGCCGCCGACGGCATGCACGGCGTCAGCCACCGCGCGCAAATAGCTATCGGGCAGCATCATCCCGGATGCCGTTTCGACATGAGGCGCGAACACGAGCTCCGGCTTGTTTTCCTTGATGGCGGCGACGACTTCCTCGATCGGGGCCGGCGCATAGGGCGCCTGCCTTCCCGCTTCGACGGGGCGCGCCTTCAATACGATCGATTCCGAAGGAATGTTCCCCATCTCGAAGATCTGCGACCAGCGGAAACTGAACCAGCCGTTGCGGATGACCAAACACTTCTTGTTCGTGGCGAATTGGCGCGCCACCGCTTCCATACCGAAGGTGCCGCTACCCGGGACGATCACAACGGACTTCGCGTGGTAGACCTTTTTGAGTGCGGCCGAGATGTCGCGCATGACGCCTTGGAAGCGTTGCGACATGTGGTTGATCGACCGATCGGTGTATACGACTGAGTATTCGAGGAGCCCCTCGCGATCGACGTTGGGAAGTAGACCTGGCACGCTCGCCTCCGGTAAACGATGAAGAATATGCGCAGTATGTCTCAGTTTGCGGCGTGATGCGTTGCGGCCCGGTCAACGAGAAGTCATCGACAGCGTCATGCAGGGGCACGACACGGGGCGCTACCCGGACGCCGCGCTGATTGCGCGCGTAATGGACGCGCTGAGGGCGGCGACCGATCACGATGGAGCGGGCCCGACGCTCAATGAACTTGCAGAGCGGCTTAGCGATACGGGACGCAACAAGCTGACGATCGCGTTGAAGATGCTGTCCGATACACGGCACGTATCGCGGCGCGGGGGACGGGCGCTATCGTGCGCGATTCGATCCCGCACATGAAGGTGATGTGGAGACTTTGCTAGAGCGGTACCGACAACGTGCAGAACGCGATCGGAAGGCGCTGGAACAGATGACCGACTACGCGCAAACAGGCTAATGCCGTTGGCGCACGATTCTCGCTCACTTCGGGGAAGAAGGATTCGATCGATGCGGATCGTGCGACAACTGCTTGCACCCGCCGCATGTCGAGCCTTTGCCCGAGCCAGCTTCCCCGCAAGGTCGCATGCTGGCGACGAGGTGCAAGACGCTCGATGCGCGTCACGGCTTTGCTAGGAGCGACCAAGTACGCGCGCGCCGATATGGCACGGGCCAGGTTCAGTTCGAGACCGACGAGCAGGTGGCCTTGCTGTTTCCCGATGGCTCGGCGCGTACGCTTTTGTCGAAGTTCGTCAAACGCGTTGCTTCCTAATGCGTGCGTCGGTCTGGCGCTGAGGATTTCCGTTGCTGTTGGCCGCGGCATGGCCCGTCGGTTAGTTTTTGTCCTGAACGGAAAATTGAAACGGAATCTCAGGATGCGTAAACCTAAGCCGTACCTGTTTCGGAGCCGGGACTGAAGCAAAGCGACGATGCGCGAACGTGTGGTACGACACTAACAAGCCGATGCGTGATTCCTGAGTTTCGTCGAACAGGTAACTATTCTTTGGAAAGGCGAACCTCCCATAGTTCGTCGCCACTACGGCCCGACATGACGAAAGCAAACTTGGTAGATGCAGCCACGCTGCGTTACGAGCTAGAGGGTCCAATAAAAGGAATATCTGCTTGTGACGATCAGCTTCGCCTGAGCCGCTCCCGTCGCCTTCCAGACATAGAAGCGACGGACGAATTCTCGTTCCCCGCGCGAGAAATACCCGTGCGCTGGCTGGGTCGATGTCTATTGCGTACTCGCCTGGAAATGTAGTCGCGCGCGCAAAGCGATATGTTTTGCCGTTGACCGTTATGCGATTCTCGGCAACATCGATGCGCACCGTCTTGCCATCGAGAGCGGATCGCAGATGCGTGTAGATACCCTGCTCGCCGGGGAGTGAATAGATGCTGTCGGCGTCTTGCTCGATCGGGGCGCCGAACACCGCACCCGGCTGGGCAGCGTAAAACGCATCGTAGCTGTCGTATACCTGGGCCGCGTTTGCGCTGCCCGACAGGATGGCCAAAGCCCCCATCCATATCGTCGTCATTTTCATCGGAATGCCTTTCCTCCGCTAGCTTTAAGGTAGTCCGGGTTGTGCTGCCAAAATACCGTGCTACCGTGAGCGGCCGTCGAAATCCATACCGAATCATAGCGGCCGCGTTCGCCACCATCGACGATTTGCCCAGTCTTCTTATTGCGGATTTTCCATCTCACGATGACTTCTCGCCGTTTTTCCCGTACGCCAAAGATGTTGTCAGACGCTGAACCCCATTTGAACCCATCGCGCACCTTAGGATGGTTCGCATAGTTGGTCCGAAAGTCGAGCCCGTCCCACCAAAACGCCCCGTTCGACGGATCTGGCCCGTCCCACCAAAACGCCCCGTTCGACGGATCTGGCCCGTCGTTCGCCAATGCTTTTTGAGCCCACACGACAGCCAGCTTCACCGCTGGATTCAGGTCTATTTCACCATCGGGAGTACGCATCAATTTGTTGAATCTAGCGTTGGAGCCATCCCACGCATACGAATAGTTCGGGTCTGCACTGCGCAACTCGGATACTGTCTTGCCGTCCCAGGCTCGACACCGATTGGCTACGGCAAACGCAATGCCTCCGATTTCCTGCGGATCGTCCGCGGTGGATGCTTCCCCGTAAGCGATCGCCGCGAGCAATCGCACGTCCTTGCTGATTGAGCCGCTCATCGCACATCTCCGTGACGCCATGCCACGAATGTAAGATTCGGATGCTCGAGCAAGGAGAACGCTGGCGTTTTCCCGCCCGCTAGCATCGCCTCGTGGACGAGAGGTTGTCCGTCGCTCGATAGCTTATAGGTCATTCCTTCGATCGGAGCCTCGGTCTTCACGTCGACGATCTCAAAATAATGTTCGAGTTCTTCGTGTGATTCGGCAAGCATTGCCGGCGAGGGTGCGGTCGAAGCAAACGAACTTGCTGTGCTGCCGCTGCACACGTCCATGTATTCACAACAACGTGCGTAAACCGACACGATGCGAGGCGGTCGTTCGCATTTACAGAGCACTATGTCCCCGCCGACGGCTTCCACTGAATTCAGACGCCCGTCCCAGCCACGCAGATAGTCCGATATGCCCGAGCCCGCCGCGATGACCCCAGTCGACTGACAGACTGAGCACCAAGCCTTCTGTCCCAAATGTGTTTGCGCGCGCGCGCGTCCATCCGGGCCTGAGATGGTTGCGTGTGGCGCGCCCTCGATCACTCGACTGTCTCCTCCGTTGTCGAGCGGATCACCTTCCACAACTGCGTAATAGACCTCCATGCGCCAGGTTTCTTTTTCATACGAGAAACGTGACGCTACCTCTGAAGGGCTACCCCTGCTATGAGACTTTCCTCAGAAAACGTTTTGCCACGGCACAACATCGAGGGAGGCGCGACAACAAACTTGGAGCAAGAGTTGCCGATCTAAACCGTTGATTGTCGGGACGGTCCATTTTCAAATCCATGTCGCTCCACCTACGCAAACACCGCCGGATCCACATTCCCACCGCAGATAACGACAGCAACTTTCTCCCCAGGCGTGGGCACATAACCACCCGAAAGCAGCGCCGCGAAAGCCGTTGCGCCTCCCGGCTCCGAAGCGATCCTGAGCTTTTCCCAGAGCACGCTTTGTGCATCGCGAATCTGATCGTCCGACACGAGTACCGAATCGCTGACGGCCGAACGGAGCACGGAAAAAGGCACATCGCCGATACGCTTGCATCCAAGCGAATCCGCCGCGATGCCCCCGGTTTCTACATCAACCGGCGCGCGCGCCTGCAACGCGCGATTGAGCGTCGGGCACTGCGTCGGTTCGACAGCGACGATCTTGGCCTTCCCTGAAAACCACGCTGCAATACCGCCAATAAATCCACCTCCGCCGACGGCAATCAGCACGGTATCGACATCAGGCAACTGCGCCTCGAGTTCGATTGCAATCGTCCCTTGCCCTGCAACCGTCGCAGCGTGGTCGAATGCATGAATATTCAACGCGCCCGTTTCGGCGGCACGCGCCTCGCTGGCTGCCAGCGCCTCGACATAGGTATTGCCAGCGACGACGACTTTCGCGCCGAGATCCGTCAGCATCTTGCGTTTGAGCGCAGTGGCGAGACTCGGCACATAGATCTCGACAGGCACGCCAAGCTTGCGCGCCGCATAGGCGACGGCGATACCGTGATTTCCCCCGGAAGCCGCGATCACACCCGCAGGCGGAAGCGGCTCGCTGAGCAGACGATTGAATGCGCCGCGTGGCTTGAACGAGCCGGTGACCTGCAGCGATTCGAGCTTCAGAAAGGTATCGCCGGGAACGTCGAACCAGCCCGCTTCGAGTTCGATCACGGGCGTCGTGCGGATGTAGGGGGCGATACGCTGGGCCGCCGCCCGGATGTCTTCTTTCGTGATCATTTGAGCAGCCCCTCATGGTTGGCTTCGGGTTGACGCATGGAATCGATGAGAGTGACCGGCGCTTGGCGGCGCTCGTCCACCGTCAGCCGGAAAACGTCGGGGCGGCTATAGTGGCCCGTCACGTCGAAATCGAACTTGCCGCGCGCAATGTTTCGCAGATCGATTTCCGCTGTGAGGATGGCTTCTTCGCCGAAAGCGGGGCCGGCGATGATTCGACCAAACGGATCGACGATGCAGCTTCCGCCAGCCTGAACCACGGCTTCGGCGTCGTCGCCGAACAGGCTCGGGTAATTTTCGGGGTAATCGCTTCGACGCAGAAATTGATTGGCGGCCAGCACATAGCATCGCCCCTCAATCGCGATATGTTGCATCGACGCGACCCACGACGGCCGCGAATCGGCCGTCGGTGCGCAGTAGAGTTGAATCCCCTTGGCGTACATGGCCGTGCGCATCATCGGCATGTAGTTTTCCCAGCAGATCACCGCGCCGAGTTTTCCTAGCGCGGTATCCAGTACGGGCATGGTCGAGCCGTCGCCATATCCCCAGATCAGACGCTCGGAGCCGGTCGGCATTAGTTTGCGGTGCTTGCCGAGAAAATCGCCGGCCGGTCCGAAGAATAAAACGCAGCAGTAAAGCGTGCCGGCATCGCGTTCGATCACGCCGATCACCATATGAACGCCATGACGCGCTGCAATCGCGCCAAGCTCGTCCACGCATGGCCCCGGAACGTCGATCGCCGATTCCCAATATTCACGATAGGCGTCTCTGCCTTCGTCGCTGCGCCCGCCGACATACGAGCCAAACGTGTGCCCCTTCGGATAGCCGCCCACGAACGCTTCCGGAAAGACCACCAGCTTCGCACCGCCGGATACCGCGGATGCCACCAAATCTTCAACCTTTGCCAGCGTTCGACGTTGGTCAAACGGAACCGGCGTTCCCTGGATCACGGAGGCGATCCACGGCGCTCCCATGCTCGATTCATTCATCACTGTCTCCTTGTGTATCAATAATGAACGTGATAGTATCAATAAAGAACATGCTACTCGCTTGCCCTGCGTTGGGCAAGCGATGCGTGTTCGTCTTCGTTCAATCGGTGAGATCGGTAAGGGGTGGGGTGATGGGCGAAATCGCGACAGTCAATAGCGTTGATCACGCCATCCGTCTGGTCGAGTTGATGGCGAATTCCGCGCATCCGCTTGGCGTTAGCCAAATGGCGCAGGCCCTCGGGCTGCCGAGAGCCACGGTTTATCGGCTGCTGAAAACGTTGGCGCAACGAGAGTGGATCAATCAGGATGACAAAACGTATCGGCTCAGCTTGCGCCTTGCCGGGCTGTTTCATGGGGTGGGAGCGGGCTCCGAGGCGGCCCTGGCCGAGCGATTGACGCCGCTATTGCACCAGTTGGTGGATGAAACGGGGGAAACGGCGCACTTTGGCGCGCTCGATGGCGATCGCGTCGTCTACCTGGCGAAGGTCGATTCTCCGCATCCCATCCGGATGTTTTCGCAGGTCGGCTGGCGCGGGCCGCTGCATGCGACCGGTGTGGGCAAGGTGCTGCTGGCCTGGACAGAGGAGCGGTTGCTCGCGCAAGTGTGCGAGCAGGGACTAGAGCGATTTACGCCTAACACGATCGTGGGAAAGGAGCGGCTTCAAGCGGAGCTGGCGCAAATCCGCAAGCAAGGCTATGCGCTCGATGAAGAAGAGCTGATCGACGGCCTCACTTGCGTGGCGGTGCCGGTGATGATCGGAGGCGAGATACGCGGCGCGGTGTCGGTGGCCGGGCCCACGACCCGGCTCGGCAATCCCACTGCGCTGGCGAAGATCCTACAAGCGGCCGTTAAAACGGTGTCGATGCTGGGCTAGGGGCGAGTACCTCCCGACACCCCCCACGCGATCCCGTTGTTCCCGCAAACAAATTCCGCGCAAACGTCCGCAGCCAATGGGCGGCTAAAGAAGTGGCCCTGGAAGCGGTGGCACCCCAATGTCGAAAGGCGCTCGAGTTGCTTTTCGGTTTCCACGCCTTCGACCACAAGCGAGATGTCAAGCGTGCGGCTCAGATCGGCAATGCTCTTCACGATGTGTTCATTGACGGCATCCGCAACGACGTCCGCAAGGGACTTATCGATCTTGACTGTATCGACCGGCAGTTCGCGCAGATAGTGAAGCGACGTGTGGCCCATGCCGAAGTCGTCCAGCGCTACCTTAACGCCCGCCTCGCGAAGGCGCTTCAAATTATTCAAAGCGTTGCTGTCGGGAAGGAACACAGTGTATTCGGTGATTTCCAATTCGAGCAGCGAGGGCGAGAGTTCTTCTCGCGCAAGAATCTCGATGACCTTTTGATGAAACTCTCCGTTAAGTAACTGCCGCGGCGAGAGGTTGACCGCGATCATGAAGTCGTCCGGCACGACGCCGCGCCACGCACCCCGTTGCCGGCACGCTAGCGAAAGCACGTGCAGGCCCAGGATGTCCGTCTGCCCCGTATCGTCGGCAAGCGTCACGACGATCGGCGGCGCGATTCGCCCTAACGAGGGGTGCTGCCAACGAAGTAGCGCCTCGGCGCCGAAGATGCGCCCGGTTTGCATATCCACTTGAGGCTGGAATTCGAGGAACAGTTGGCCTCCGCGCTTAATCGCGTCTTCCAAATCGTTGGCCAGCGCAACGGCCATTCGCCCTGCGTTGCCGGGCAGTTCCAATAGGCGCTTCGCTTTGAGAATCGATTCCGGCGATTCGGTGATATCGAGCAGCGAGGCGATCGTTTGCCGAGTTTTTTGCGCGGCTAGCATGTCGGCCAGGCGAACGAACGGGGCATAGACCAACGTGCCCGCGGCAAGACAAACCGCTTGGACGAGCGTTCCGGAAAGCGAGCCCGTGACGGCATAACCGCTAAACAGCGCGGGCGTCGTCCAAGCCACGCTGTGCGCAAGGCGGGGCATCAGTTCCGTGACGATCGCGGCGTAGGCGATCAACGCTTGCAACAAAGGCGCCACGATGAAGGGCAGGGCGTACGCGGGATTCAGAACGAGCGGCAGGCCGAATAGGATCGGCTCGTTGACGTTGAACAACGCCGGCAGCAGCATGATGAGCGCGAATTTTCGTTGGCGTGCCTCGCGGCTCACGACGAGCAGCGCGAGGAGTAGGCTCAACGTCCCGCCGGAGCCGCCCATACGCGTGAATGCGGAGAAAAACTCGTGCGTGAAAACGAAGGGCGGATGCGCCGCGGCTGCAACGGCCGCGATATTCGCGTGCGCCGCTGGGTCCAGCACCTGCTGTTGGACGAAGTACAACGCGTTCGGTCCGTGAATGCCTAGGAGCCAGAGCACTTGGGCGAGCGCCTCGTATCCGATGCAAAACGTCAGGCTGTTGGCCAGTGTCGGAACGGGATTGGGAAAGACGGAGCCCAGGGTTCCAATCACGTCGGGCCCGCCCAGCCAAGCCGGTACCGCCTTGATGACGGCGAACGTGACGATGGTGAGCGCCGCGGCGGGAATAACCGTGAACACGTCGCTCACGAGCGGATCGTTGCCGAAGCTGCCGATGGGAAGGCGTAGCTGACGTACGCTGCAGAGCTTCAAGAATAGTCCTGCGCCAAGCGAGGCCACCGCCAGCGCCACGAAAAGCCCTTGCCCGAGCGCCAGCGAAGCCATGAGCGACGAACCGTCCGTCGGCGCAAGCACCGTGAAAAAGCATGAGACAACCACCATGGCAGCCACGGTCGGATTGACCGTCCGATGGCCGAGCCGTTGATTGTGGAGGGTCGTCAACGTATCGGAAAAGCCATACATGGCGACGAGCGAGCCGATACCGAAGGTTCCGGCAAGCAGGGTGTCGCACAGTGAATCGAGGTGCGGGCCGAATAACGCGGTCAAGAAGGCCTGGGCGCTCGCCGTCGGCGGGAATCGGATCAGCAGCGTAAAGGCGCCGAGCATGATGAGCGGAAGCGGAAGCGCGAGCCCTCGGCGGATAGCGAGGAAGTAAGCACTACTATCTAACTGCTCGATGCCGGTTCGAAAGGTTTGCCAAGGGGCGACTATTTTCGCGTTCATCTGGTGCGGCCTAATTTGGCATGACGGGGCTAACCCGGTGGTTCATGGGCCTGCCAGCGATAAATTCCAACCACAAATACGGCGATACAACGGTTCGACGGAAGCGTCGTGGGATCGATTCGATCCAGAAGACCTCGCGATGCGGCAACGCCGAAATTCACCGTTCAGGCAGCGGTTGCCAGCGAGCGGAGCGTAGTCGGGCCGAATTAAGTTGAATTAGATTAAGTTGAATTGAGCCGATGATACTTTTCCTCGGGATGAACGGGAAGACGTTGTTTTGTTTAGCCCCGAAAAACGATGTTTAGCGACTGAAGCGCAACCGAGCCGGGCTTCGCTAAGGTGTTCGCCATTTCGTTTCGGGAGCTCGCTATCCGCGGCCATTTGCGCACAATCGTCGCGGTGGGACGAACAAATTTGAAAAAGGGAGAACATCCGGGTGATCTTCGAGAACAACGAGCTGTCCGATGCATGGGATTCGCCGGACGAGGCGAGTAGCGTGTCCGTGCCGGTTTCGATGGTCCTGCACGCGTCCGGTGCGATCGATATCGTCGTCATCGATTTGATGCAGCAAGACGAGAGCGGCTGCCTAGCGGAGCGCAGAATCCGCTTTAGCCCGCAAGCGGCGTCGCAGTTTCTCGATACCCTCGGCAATACTGTTCAAAGCGGGCACATTTTATTTGGAGACGAGCGTCCCGAAACGGCGACGCTTCACTAGCATTACCGCGCGCCGTCGCACATCGCTCAGCCAAGATCGAACGTGGTAGTCAACACGACGGTGCGACCCGGCAGCACCGGGACGTAGATCGCATGCATCGAAGCGCCGTACAGGCGCCGGTCGAACACGTTCTTCACGCCCAGTTGCGCGGACCAGCGCTTCGCCCGATAGAAGACCGTCGCGTCGACGCGCGCATCGCCGGGTAGCGAGTAGCCCGGCATATCGGTCGGCTCGCGCGAATGGCAAAAGATTCCGCCGCCCACGCCCCAGCCTCGGGACGGATCCTGACTGAACGCGTAGGTGCTCCACAGGCTCGCGCTGCGTTCCGGCATCGCGGGAGCCGGATCGTCGCCGCCGCCCGCGGTGGCATGCGCCACGGCCAGCGTGCCGATCACGTTCCAGCCGGGCAACACCTGTCCCTGAAGGTCGAACTCAAAGCCGCGGCTATGTTGACCGGGCGCCATCACGGCAAAGAACGGATTGACCGGGTCCGAGCCGATCGAATAGTCGTTGCGTACGTGATAAACAGCCGCTGTCGCGTAGAGCTTGTCGTCGAGCAGATTGAACTTGACGCCGGCCTCGATCTGCTCGCTGCGGATCGGCGGTAGCGGCACACCGTTCGCGGTCTGCTGGCCCAGCGATTGATCGAACCCGTGCAGCCAATTGGCGTACAGCGTAGCGGAGGGCGTCAGCCGATAGCTGATGCCCAGGTTGGGCGACCACGCGCCGTTGTGTTGATCGAGCTGATTCAGCGGATCGGAAAGCAGTACGTTCGTGTGCCTGAGCGACGCCAGCACGTGTA
>Ga0157369_10000382_pt1 | contig 58643 bp, 51 predicted proteins | sample C25metaG_FD_113461 | JGI IMG/M metagenome (GOLD analysis project Ga0157369, IMG submission 113461) | Corn rhizosphere microbial communities from Kellogg Biological Station, Michigan, USA - C2-5 metaG | ecosystem: Host-associated > Plants > Roots > Rhizosphere > Soil | place: USA: Michigan... | reverse complement strand
TCGACGCTGTCCAGCGTCTCGGGCCTCGACATGGAGCTCGAGGTCTCGACGGTCACGCAGGTTGGCGAGAAGGGCCAGCTGCAGATCGTCAAGACGCTGGGCAACCAGTTCAAGTCGCCGGACCTGTCCATCAAGCGGATGGCGCCTGCGGATTCCACCAAGGACGAGCTCTGGAAGTGGTTCCTCAAGGTCCGCGGCACCGGCATGCCGCACGGCGACCGCGCGCTCGAGCGCAAGAACGGCTCGATCGTCATCTACGACACCACCAACGCCGAGGTGTCGCGGTTCAACTTCTACCACGGTTGGCCGAGCAAGATCTCGACGGACGCGCTCGATGCGTCGTCCAACGAGCCGGTCTACGAGAACATCACGATCACCTGCGAGAAGCTCGAGCGGGTCAAGTGACCTTGCAGACCAAGTACGAGTTCGTCCTGCCGCGGGGGTACGTCGACGACGCGGGTGCTGTGCACCGTAAAGGCGTCATGCGACTTGCCACCGCGCGGGACGAGCTCGACCCGCTGCGCGACCCGACGATCACCGGCCCGGACGACCCGCGGCTGACGATCCTTGTGCTGGCGCGCGTGGTGGAGTCTCTCGGCACGCTGGGAATGGTGACGCCGCACGAGATCGAAGGACTGTTCGCCGCCGATTTGGCGTTCCTGCAGGACTTCTACGGCGTCATTAACTTCGGCAGCCAAGAGGAGTACCACGCGCTGCTCGCCGCGCAGCAGTCGTCGTCGCCGCCTCCGACCCCCGTGGATCCGGAGGCAGCGGCGCCGGCAGCACCACCCGTGTCCGCACCGCCCGCGGCAGCTGAAGTTTCGGTTGCCGCGGGTGAAGCGGGCTCTGCGGACTCGGTGGGGGAAGCGATGGCCGATCGTCGTCCGCGGCGGTCCGCCATCGAGGAGATCCCCGCCGGACGCTGAGTCGTGCTGCGCTATCCGACCGAGGCGATCTGGCAGGAGATCGCCTATCTCGCGTACCACCTGCATTGGGATCTCGAGAAGCTGCTCGACCTCGAGCACTCCGACCGGGTCCGCATGGTGCGGGCGGTGGCCGCGATGAACGCGCAGGCATGGGAGGCGATCCGCGAGAATGCCTAACACTCAGCCGCTCGGCGGCGACCCCCAGATCGCCAATCGCTTCCTGCTCGAGATCGACGGCATCGAGATCGGCGTGTTCAAGTCGGTGTCCGGCCTGTCGATGTCGATCGACACCCAGGACCTGCCGGAAGGCGGAGAGAACGGCTTCGTCCGCAAGCTGCCCGGCCGCGTCACCTGGCCGAACCTCACGTTCAAGCGCGGGGTCACCGACGGCGATGCGCTGTTCACCTGGATCAACAAGACTTCCGGCGCCGGCTTCGCGTCCGCCCACAACAAGCTGACCCGCCACACCGGCGCGGTCACGATCATCGGGTACGACGGAACCCGGCTGCGCAGCTATCAGCTCGCCGACGTCTTCCCGGTGCGGTGGACCGGCCCGACGTTCGACGCCGAAAACAACGCGGTCCTCGAAGAAGAGCTCGAGATCACCCATCACGGATTCGTGAGCAAATGAGCGACGGTGGCGCCGAGGCCACTCTCGGCCGCACGGTCGCGAGCCATTTCCGCCGGCCCGGCCCGCCGCTGACCCGCTCTCGCCCGTCGCCGATCGGCAGCGTCGCGATGGCCGCGACCCGGTTCGCCGCCGCGACCGCGCATTCTCCCGACGTACGCCGATCGCTGCGCGGCCCGGAGCCCATCCGCACCCGCCAGGTCGGCCAGGGCGTGCAGCCGCCGCGGTGGTGGCAGTACTGGTGGTCGGCGCACGGCAGCCAGCACGACACGTCCGCGGTTGCTGACTCCGCTGCTGCCGCGCCGCCGGTCGTGCCGCCGCGCGGGTTGCCCCGGGTCGTACGGACCGGTGCCGCCGAGGCCGCCCGGCCCGGGCACATGGTCGGGCGTCTCGGCGGCGACGTCGTACGGGTCCGCCGGCCGCCGGAGGTGACGTCGGTCGGCCCGATGCTCGTGGAGCGAGAACGGTCCACGGCCGCGGCGCCGGCGAATCGCGCGCCGGCCAACCGGGGACCGGGGGACCGCGCGCCCGGCAATCGCGCCGGAGAGGCCGGACCGCGGCCTGCGCCCGCCGCGCCGAGCGGCACGAGCGCAGCCGACTTCTCCGCGAACGTCGTCCGCCGCATGTCCGCGACCGGGCCTGCATCTGCCGCCGCCGCCCCATCTGCTTCGTCGGCGATCGCTCCGGCCGGCGTCGCGGCGATGCGCGCGTCGTCGGCGAGCCCGCCGACCGGCCGTTGGGCGGCACTGCGGCATGCCGCCACGCCTCGATCGCGCGCCGCGGCCGCTGCCGCCGCTGCGCCGGTTTCGTCAAGCGCCGCAACGAAAACTCCGCCTCGCGCGGCTGCGGCTGCGGCAGGGTCGGCGGCTCCGGCGGCTCCGGCGGCGAGCCCGGCTGCGGCGGCGAGCCCGGTCGTCCGGCGTTCGATGGCGACCCCGCAGGCCGCCACACCTCCCGCACCGGTGCCGTCCGCGTCAGCTTCTGCCGCACCGACGAGCGCCGCCGAGACCGTGACGGCGCCGTCAGTCGCCGGGCCCGATGTCGCCGCCGGTTCCGCTCCCGCCTCGACGACCGCGCACTCCGCGCCGGGCGAGACCGCCGCGCGCGGCATCACCGCCGTCGACCCACTGATGTCGGCGACCGAGACGATCGGTACGGCGTCCGCGCCGGCCGGGTCGACGCCGTCGCTGTCGGCGCTGCGGCGCGCGACCGGTCCGGCGTTGACCGTCGCGGCCGCGACCGCGCGGCGTTCGTTGCTCCCGGCTCCCTCTGCCGCGACGGCGGCGTCGGCCGTTCGGTCCGCGGCAGGGTCGACCGCCAGCTCGGGTACGCCGGCCGTTGTCCGCCGGCTTCCGGCCACCCCGGCCTCGTCGCCGTCGCCGTCGCCGTCGCCGTCGCCGGCCGCGGCTGCGGCCGCACCGCCCGCGACGACGACGCACGCGGCCGCGACACAGGCGACACCCGCGACACCCGCGACACCCGCGGCCGCTGCGGCCGCTGCCTCGATTGCACGCACCATCCGCCCGGCCGCGACCGCAGCCACTCAGCCCGCCGCGGCCCCCGGCCGCGCGTCGTACCGGCCGGCCGGCGGGATGGCGCTCGCCTCGATCGGCGGGCTGTCGCATCCGGCGACATCCGCCGCGGCGCAGACCTCGGCGACGCCGGCACCGCGCGGTCCTGCGCTACTGCGCGCAGCCGGCAGTTCGCGGCTCGACCTTTCGACGGCCGTGGTGAGCCCGGCGTCGTCGGCGTCGATGCGTTCGGTCGCCCCCGCGCCGGCGACCGCGGCCGCCGCGGGCAGGAGCGCCGCGACCCTGCACCCCGCCGCAATCCAATACACGGCGTCGACGCCGCAACAGCCCGCGGCCGCGCCGTCGCCGTCCTCGCCCGTCGTCCGGCGCTTCCCGCGCACCCGTCCCGGCGCGACGGTCAGCGGCTTCGCGCCGCGCGACATCGCGGTCGCGACCCGGCTGCCGGCGTTCTCCGGTTCCGGCCGCGGCGGCGGCATGTCGTCCGGCCCCGGTCTCGCGTGGTCGCCCGCCCGCACCCCGACCGGTACGACGGGCAGCGGCCCCACCCAGGCCCGCGGGCTCGCGCCGCACCGGCCGCAGCCGTCGCAACCGGCACCGGCCGCGGCGTTCGCCGGCCCGCCCGCGCCGGCTCCGTCGGCACCCTCGGGGAGCGCCGCGAAGCGCGCGTTCCCGGTCATCCCGCCGCGCTCCGCGCGACCCGCCCCGGCCGCCGGCGGCCCGCCGACTCCGGCCGTCGCGGGCACCGCCGCGAGCAGTGCGGCGAGCGCGCCGACGCGGGACGAATCGCCCGTTGTCCGGCGTTCGTTGCTCGATCGGACAAGCCACATGTTCGATGAGGGGACCAACTCTGCCGAAACGCCACGGACCAGCGGGTCCGCCCCTAGCCTGAACTCGATGGGCGCCACGGCGAGAGCAGCCAACGGACCCGTCGTACGGCGCCTCATGTCGGACTCATCCGCGGCGGGTGCCGCGGCGGGAAGCTCTGCCGCGTCCGAGCAGCCCGACAGCGAGCCCGACGACGGCGAGCTGTTCAAGCGCATCGTCGACGCGCTCGAGCAGCGCGTGCTGGACGAGCTCGAACGCCGCGGTTTCCGTAACGCTCCGGGGGTGTTCTGATGCCCACGCAGAAGGCCTACATCCTGGTCGAGACCGGCGCGCGGATCGACTGCCTGTTCAACCCCGCCGAGCTCGCGATCAGCAAGACCAACTCGTGGGATCCGAGTGATGCGCGCGGCGGCAAGGAACCGCAGATGGCGTACTCGGGCGCGAACCCCGGCTCGATGACGCTGGACCTCACGTTCGACACGACCGACACCGGCCAGCCGGTGACGACGCACACCGACAAGATCATGCATCTGCTCGACGTCGACCCGTCGCTGCCCGGCAGCGACGAGGAGAGCAACAACGTGCGGCCGCCGTACATCACGTTCAACTGGGGCGCGATGCGGTCGTTCAAGTCGGTCGTGATGAGCGTGTCGACCACGTTCACGTACTTCTCGTCGTCGGGTGTTCCGTTGCGCGCGAAGGTCGTGATGGAGCTCACGCAGTACCAGCCGGACAACGCGTTCGGCCGGCAGAACCCGACGTCTGGAACGCCGCACCCGCACAAGTTGCATCGCGTGCAGCCGGGCGAGACTCTCGACCGGATTGCGGCGCGTCACTACGGCGACTCGAACCGCTGGCGGCTGCTCGCGACCGCCAATGGGATCACCGATCCGCTGGCGTTGCGGCCCGGCTCGCTCCTGTCCATCCCCAGGAACGAGTGAGCCATGCCCGGCATCGCGACGATCAACCCGCGGATCCTGGTCAACGGGATGGACATCAACCAGGACGCCGTCAACGCGCTGAGTGAGGTCCGCGTCGAGACCGAGATGCGGCTGCCCGGCCGCGTCACGCTGCGCTTCCGCGACCCGCAAGGAAAGATCGCCAAATCCTCGACGTTCGAGATCGGCCACAGCCTCGTGGTCAAGGCGTCGGACGGTTCGAGCGTCACGACGATCATCGAGGCGGAGATCACCGGCCTCGGCTTCGAGGCGACGGCGGGCAGCGAGGCGAAGGATCGATTCGACGGCCGTCGCGGCACCAGCAACGAGTTCATGGTCATCGCACACGACCCGAGCTTCCGGCTGACCCGCAACTACACCGTCAAGGGCAACCAGCAGGTCACGCCCGGCGATCTCGTGCAGACCCTCGCGTCCGGAGCGAGCCTCCAGCTCGAGTCGTCGCTGACGGGCGGCACGCCGTTCACCGTGATGTCGCAGCTGCACTCCGACTACGAGCTGCTCAACGCGATCGCCGACCGCGAGGGCGTCGACTGGTGGGTCGAGAACAAGACGCTGCACATCGCCAAGGCCTCGACGTCGAACCCCGAGAAGCTGACCCTCGGTGAGGAGCTGCGCAGCTTCTCCGTCAAGGGCTCCGGGCTCGCGCCGTCGACCGTCTCCGTGCGCGGTTACCTGTCGGACAAGAAGCAGGACGTCGCGAAGACGTCGCAGCTCAGCGGCAGCACGCTGTGGCCCGAGAACGTCTCGCTGCTCAACGGGCTGTCGAACGGCAAGTTCGGTACGGCGACGGTCGTCACCGCGCACGCGACGCCGGCGAGCGTCGCCGAGTCGGAGACGATCGCCGACGGCATCCGCGATCGGATCGCCGCGGGCTCGACCCGCGCGCACGGCGAGACGTGGTGCAACCCGAGCGTCACCATCGGCAAGTCGGTGAAGGTCGTCGGCGCCGGGCCGGCCGACGGCACGTACCACGTGACGAAGGTCGAGCACTACGCGAGCCGCAACGGTTTCTTCACCCGTTTCTGGTGCGGCGACCGTACGCCGACGTCGCTGGTCGACTCGCTCTCGTCGCGCCCCGCGCCCTCACTGCCCGCGCGCCACCTCGGCCTGATGATCGGGGTCGTCACGAACCTCGGCTCCGGCGAGAACGCCGGCATGCTGCGGGTGAAGTTCCCGGGGCTCGACGCCAGCCTCGTCAGCGCATGGGCGCGGTTCGTCGCGCCGAGCGCGGGGCCCGAGGGCCGTGGTCTGGTCATGCTCCCCGAGGTCGGCGACGAGGTCCTCGTCGGGTTCGAAGAGGGCGACATGCACCGGCCGGTCATCCTCGGCGGGCTCTACGGCCCGAGCGCCGACAGGGGCAAGGCGTGGCCGGTGAACGGCGACTCGATCACCGACCGCCGCTACACCTCGCTCAACGGCCACGTGCTGATGATCCAGGACGGCAAGGGCGACCCGAACAACATGTACAAGGTCACCATCAAGGGCGAGAAGGGCTCGGTGATCCTGCGGGTCGGCGGCGACAAGGTCGAGGTGACCTCGCCCGACGCCGTACCGATCGAGCTCACCTCCGGCGGCCAGTCCTCGATCAAGATGGACGGCAACGGCAACATCGCGATCAAGGGCCTGAAGGTCACGGTCGAGGCGCAGATGGGGATCGAACTCAAGAGCGACACCACTCTCGACGTCAAGGCCGGGACCGCCCTCAGCCTCCAGTCGCAGACGCAAGCCGAGCTCAAGGGCGCGATGGTCAACGTGACGGCGCAAGGACCCCTTGCCGCCAAAGGCGCGATTGTGCAGATCAACTGATGGACGAGCGCATCCCGCTGTCGGCTGCGAGCCTCGACGCGCAGCGAGTTCCGGACGTGTCCTTCATCGGACGCGGCATCTCCTGGCCGATGGGGGTCGACCACACCGGCTCGCTGCGCATGAGCGAAGGCCCGTCGGATCTCGACCGTTCGATCCGCGTCGTCATCGCGACCGCACCGGGCGAGCGCGTGATGCGCCCGGAGTTCGGCTGCCGCGTGTGGGAAATGCTCTTCGAGCCGGTCACCCCCAACCTGCTCGGTCAGATGGCGCAGGCGGTCCGCGACGCGCTCGCGCAGTGGGAGCCGCGCGCAACGATCGAGGACGTCGTCGTACGCCAAGACGACGACGACCACGCGCTCGTGCACATCGGCGTGCAGTACGTCGTCAAGGCCACGAACGACAAGCGCAACCTGGTCTACCCGTTCTACGTGATCCCGCGCGAGGAGGACTGAGATGGTGCTGCCCGCGCCGAATCTGGACGACCGCAAGTTCCAGGACCTGGTCGACGAAGCCAAGCGGATGATCCCGCGCTACTGCCCGGAGTGGACCAACCACAACCTCTCCGATCCCGGCGTCGCGCTGATCGAGCTGTTCGCCTGGATGAGCGAGATGATCCTGTTCCGGCTCAACCAGGTGCCGGACCGGTTGTACGTGCACTTCCTCAACCTTGTCGGCATCGAGCCGTTCCCGCCGTCGGTCGCGCGCGCGGACCTGACGTTCTGGCTGTCGTCGGTCGTCGACCAGCCGGTGACCGTGCCGGCCGGCACGCAGGTCAGCACCGCCAGCGAGGTCGGCGCGCACTCGGTCGTGTTCACGACGTTGCGGGCGCTGACGATCGCGCAGCCGGTGTTCGAGGCCGCCGTGACCGAGCGGGCCGGTGCCGAGCAGTTCCTCACCGTCACCGACGAGCTGCGCTACGAGGGCGGCTCGGTCACGTGCTTCCCGTCCGATCCGGTGACCCCGGGCGACGCGCTGTACCTCGGGTTCCATGACAGCGTCGCCGGCAACCTGCTGCGCGTGTCGGTGCAGGCGTCGGCCGAGGGCATCGGCGTCGATCCGCGCAACCCACCGCTGGCGTGGGAGGTCTGGTCCGGCGAGGCCTGGATCACCTGCCGCGTCTACGAGGACTCGACCGGCGGCCTGAACCGGCAGGGAATTCTGACGCTGCTGGTCCCGCTCGCGCACGAGCCGCTGACCCTCGCCGGCACCCGCGCGTTCTGGGTGCGGGTGCGGCTGCTCCAGCCGGCCAGCGGCCAGCCGACGTACCAGACGTCGCCGCAGTTGCGTTCGGTACAAGTCGCCGCGATCGGCGGCACCGTACCGGCAGAGCACGCGATGGGAGTCGGGCAGGAGAGCATCGGCCGCAGCGACGGTCGAGCCGGGCAGGCGTTCACGCTCGCGCACTCGCCGGTGCTGCCGCGGCGCCCTGGCGAGACCGTTCGGGTCATCGACCTCGACGGCGCCGCCGACTGGACGGAGGTCGCCGACTTCACCGAGTCCGGCCCGCACGACCGCCACTTCGTTCTCGACAGCTCGACCGGCATCGTGACGTTCGGCCCGCGGGTGCGCTACCCCGACGGCTCGGTCGTGCAGCGCGGCGCTGCCCCGCGCGACGGCGCCGAGATCCTCATGACGGCGTACCGGCACGGCGGCGGCGCGGCCGGCAATGTCGGCGCCGGCACCCTGACCGTGCTCGGTACGACGGTGCCGTTCATCGAGCGGGTCTCGAACCTGCGGCCGGCGACGGGCGGTGTCGACGCGGAGACCGTCGAGGACGCGAAGATGCGCGGGCCGATGACGATCCGCAGCGGCCAGCGAGCGGTCACCGCGGGCGACTTCGAGCGGCTCACCCGCGAGGCGTCGATCGAGGTGGCGCGCGCGCGTTGCCTGGCCGCGTCGCAGCGCGGCGGAGCTGTGCGGGTCCTCGTCGTACCGCAGGTGCGCAGCGCGCCGGAGAACCACAAGCTGGACGACTACGCGCTGTCCGGCCCGCTGCTGAGCCAGATCCAGGCGCATCTCGACGAACGCCGGCTCGTGGGTTCCGCGGTCGAGGTCGGTACGCCGTACTACCAGGGCGTCAGCGTCGCCGCGCTGATGCGCGCCGCGCCGGGACGGCCCGCGACTCTTGTGCGGCAGCGAGCGATCGACGCGCTGGCGCGTTACCTCAACCCACTGACGGGCGGGCCCGACGGCGAAGGCTGGCCGTTCGACGCCGACCTCAACGCGGCGACGCTGAGCCAGATCCTCGAGTCGATCGAAGGGGTCGACCGGGTCGACGAGGTGCTGCTGTTCGAGTACGACCTGCGCACCCGCCGCCGGCTCGGCGCGGCCAAGGACATCATCCAGCTCGACAACCACTCGCTGTTCCTGTCCGCGGATCATCAGGTTGTCGTGCGATGAGGCGCGACGACTGGCTGCTCGCGCAGCTTCCGATCGGGATGATGGACGACGACTTCTTCTGCCGGTTCGTCGGCATCTTCCAGGAGATGGCGTCGACCTTGGTCGACGGTGCCGACAACGTCGCCAACGTGCTCGACCTCACCGTGGCGCCCGAGCCGATGGTGCGCTGGCTCGGTTCGTGGATCGGCGCGACCGGCCTCGACCCGTCGCTGCCGCCGACGACGCAGCGCCAGCTGGTCAAAGCGGCGGGGGAGATGCTCGCATGGCGCGGTACGGCCCGGGGGTTGCGACAGTTGCTCGAGCTGATCAGCGGCGCGCCCGCGCACATTGCCGAAGGCGGCGGCGTGCACGCCGAGGGCGAAGGTCCGGCCGACCCGGCGTGGGTGCGCATTCACGTGCTGTCGACCGGATGGCTGACGCACGAGGACTTCCTGCGGATCGTGCGCGACGAGGTACCGGCGTACGCGGCGCTCGAGGTGTGGGCGGGATCGCACAAGATCTGGCCGAAGGCCGGTGTCGACCTCACCGCGCCCGTCGAGCCGGTCGCACTGGAGGGGACGGCGCAGATATGACCGATCAGCCCGGAGACTCCACGATGGTCGTTCCCACCCCGACACCTGCACCCGCGGCCGAGGAGCTGACGGCCCAGGAGATCGTCGACTTCGACCCGCGCGCGGCCGTTGAGGCAGCGGCGAGCGAGGCGCCGGCCGCCGCCGCGCCGGCCGCCGCCGCGCCGTCCGCGCCGGTCATCCCGGCCGAGCCGGCGGAGGCGAGACTGGTCACCGCGACCTGCCCGGCATGCGGCACCGTCGGCACGGTCGACTACGCCCGCCGAGACGCGACCGGGTTCTGCCCGGCGTGCGACTTCCCGCTGTTCTGGTCGAAGGACCGGGTCGTGCCGATGTCGGCCGACGGTCCCGCGCCGGGTGCGCTGCGGCGACTGCCGGGTACGGCGGGCCGCGAGGCGCTGGCGTCAATGCTGTGTCCGGCGTGCGACGAACCCAACCCGGCGACGGGGGAACTGTGCGTGCGCTGCGGCGCCGTACTGCGGCCGGTCGCGCCGGAGCCGGAGCCGGTCGTGGTGTTCGAGCCGGAGCCCGAACCCGAGCCGGAGCCCGTACCCGAGCGGGCCTGGTGGCCGTTCGTGCTCGCCGGCGTCCTCACCGTCGCCGCGCTCGCCGTACTCCTCATCTGGGTCGCGAACTGATCCTGGCGTACCGGCGCCACGCCCGTGGCTCGTCGAAAGCGGCGACTGTCAGACACCGCACAGATTCGCGACAGATATTGACCCGTCGGTAGGTTATCTCTACCATTTCCCTCCAATTCCCGGAGGGGGGAAATATGCGGATTCGGTCGTTTCTTCGCTCGGCCGTTCTCGTGGCGTCGTCCGCAATCGTGCTGCTGGGATCGGGGACGGCGCATGCCATCGGCGCAGAGCATGTGGAGTGGACCGGCGGGGGTTGGTCGAACTGTACGACGGGAACCAGCAGCGGCTGGTCGTGTAGCTACGACCTCTACTCCACCAACTGTCCTGAGGTCGCGGTCGTCGGCACTCCGCTCGCCTCGTGCTACCTCTACGCGCACGCTGAGGTCCCAATCGTTCCGGTCATCAACGCGGCGGGCCGCCTCGTCGGCTGCACGTCGGGAGCCAGCGCTGTCTCGCTGACCAATTCGTACGTCTACTTCGACAGCACATTCAACCAGTTCGACAACTCCCGGATCGACCAGATCTTCCTTGGCAAGATGTATGACGCGTTCGGCGACGGCAAGCCGGGTGCGTTCACGCTCACGGCTTTCGCGTCCAACCAGTCGGACAACGACATCGGTGCGACCTGGCTGGTCCACGGCGCCTTCACCGGCAGCTGCACGCGCGGCGCCGATTTCGTCAGTGGCACCAGCGGCGGGACCGTTGACGTCCGGGTTTGAGGTCCACGCGCCGCGGCTGGCCATGGTCGCCGCGCTGCTTGCGGCCGTGGCGTCCGGCGCGCCTGCGCACGCGGCCGTGGCTCCGCCGGCGTGCGACGTCATTCTCGTGTCGCCGGCATTCGCACACGACCATGCACTCGTCTGCGTCCACCCGGACTCGCAAGGCACCCGCGTCCTTGCCGTCACGACGACCGCCGGACGGACGTGGCGAGACGCGGCGATGTCGGGTTTGGTCCGGCCCGCCGGCCCGTTGGGCGCGGCACTGACCGTCACGCTCTCGCCTGCGTTCGCGAACGATCACACGCTGTTCGCGACGACGGGGTCGGGCACCTACGCCAGCAAAGACTTCGGCGCCACATTCGTTCCTGTCGACACGCTGACGAAAGCCGGCGGGACTGACAACCCGGTGGCGTTCTTCGCGACCTCGAGCGCCGTGCTGCCGGCGAGTGAAAGCGGACCGCGCGTGCTTCTCGCCTACGCGGACTCGCCGCTGCCCGCGCTGATCGATCCGGCGACCGACTCGCGGCGACCGGCGCTCGGCGTTCCGGGTCTCGGCGCGCTGCGGTTCGTCGCCCAACCCGCGGCGGCCCAGCCCGCGGGGGCCCAGCTCGCGGGGGCCCAGCCCGCGGGGGCCCAGCCCTCGCTCGCCGACGATCTGCTCGCCGTCGTCGACGTCCCGGACTCGGCGACCGACGATCACGCAGCGGTGTACCGGTGCGACGCCGCATTGACGTGCGCGCAGCCGTTGTTCGCCTTTCCGCCCGGCATCCGTTTCGGCACCGAGAGTCGCCTGACGGCGATGCCCGACCGCTCATTGTTGGCGGTGCTCGCCGACCGCCACTCCAACCCGCAGGTCTGGCGGTCGACGGACGGCGGCGCGACGTTCACGCCGATGCGTTCGGTCGCACGCGTCGTGGCCTCGCTCGGTCGCGGGGGCGCGCCGCCGACCGTCTCGTTCGCGGCCACCGCGTCTCATCCGCACCGTGTCTACCTGCGCGTCGAGGCCTCGATGCCGTCGACCGGATGGAAGTCCGACTCGCCCCCGGCCAGCCAGCTGTTCCGGTCCGACGACTCCGGCGTCACCTGGCGGCTGCTGGCTTATGGTCGCTCGGTGTTCCAGCCGGGCGCGCGTGGCACGCTTCCGTGGCGTCTTGGCCCCGCGAACGGCCATCTGATCCAACTCGCGCCGGATGGCCGGCTGTTTGCGGACGGGTCCTCCGAGACCGTGACGACGACCTGGTGTTCGGTCGACGGCGGCGTCCGCTGGACCGCCGGCTGCCGCTGACGACCGGCGGCATCTGTCGGATTCGCGACTCTTACGCCACTGTCCGGTTGCTCCGGTTATGCGGCGCTGCTGTTCTCCCGCCAACCGGCCTGCGAATGCGGCCGGCAGGGAGGAGAACTCGCATGACATGGAAGAACGTTCCGGGTCAGGCCCAGGACATCGGTATCGGCGCCAACGGCACGGTGTGGGTCGTCGGCACCAACCCGATCCGCGGCGGTTACGGCCTGTGGTACTGGGACGGCGGGCGCTTCGTCGCCGACCCGGCCAACGGCGGCGGGGTCCGGATCGCGGTCGCACCGGACGGCCACCCGTGGGTCGTCAACGACGCGCACGAGATCTACGAGCGGGTCAACGGCGTCTGGACCCAGCGGCCCGGTGCGGGAACTGACATCGCCGTGGGCGCCGACGGAGTGGTCTGGAAGATCGGCACGACCCCGACCCAGAACGGCTACGAGATCGCCAAGTGGACCGGCTCGTCCTGGCAGGCGGTCGATGGCGGCGGCGTGCGCATCGCCGTCGATCCGCAGGGCCTTCCGTGGGTCGTGAACGACGTGCACGACATCTACCGGCGCGTCGCCGCGCAGGCCGGCACGCCTGAGCACTGGCAACTCGAGACCGGCCCTACCGGCAACACGACCACTCGCGCGACCGACATCGGCATCGGTGGTACGACCGGCGAGGGGATGATCTGGATCATCGGGGCGGTCCCGAGCGGATACGGCTACGGCATCTACTCCTGGACCGGCACCGGCTGGGCCGCCGACCCCGAGCAGGGGACCGGCGTCGCCATCTCGGCCGGTCCGGACCGGGAGCCGTGGATCGTCAACAACAGGACCGAGATCTGGGAAGGGATCGGCGTGTCGTCGGTCTGACACCCACGCCGCAACGGAAGCGTCGGGCGGTCGACCACATATCGCTGGTCGGCTGCCCGACATCCCGGAGCGAGCTAGGAGACGGCGACCGTCACGGCGTTTGATCCCTGCACGATGGTCACACCGGTGACCGTGCCGGTCTTCGGCGTACCGCCGCCGGTCGTCGCCGACACCGTGTAGGTGTTCGGCGTCAGGTTGTTCACCGTGCACGCGTTGGTCGCGCCGCCGCTCGTCACGCATGTCACGCCGGCCGCAGCGAGGTCGCCGCCCTTCACCGTGACCGTCGTCGCCGCGCCGGTTCCGGTGATGGTCACCGTGAGCGACGTCGTGATCGACTCGGTGAAGCCGAACGTCAACGACTGCGTCCAGTTGGTCCCGCCGCCGTTCGGTGCCTGCGTGACGTTCTGCGATGACGGCGTCGAGTAGTTCGGCGCGTCCGCGGCATCGAGTGCCGCGGCCACGGTGTAGGCCGCCGGCGGCACGTACACGTCGACGGTGTTGTTGTCCGCCGTCACTGACGGGCTCGGGCTGATCACCGACGATGTCGCGTTGTTGGTGATGGTGAACGTCGCGACCGGCGGCACGACGCCCGCGGCGCGGACACTCGTCGCGGTCAGGTGCAGCAGCTGCTCCGACACCGACAGCGCCTCGGTCACCGGCGACGACGCGACGCTGAACACACCCGACGTCGTACCGAGGTGACCGTTGACGCCGTCGACCTTCACTCGGTAGCTGCCCTGCGGCACCTGGTTGAACGTCGTTGTCGGCGTCCCGCCCGCCGTCACCGGTTCGGCCGGTGCCGCGGTCTGTATGACGGTGCTCGCCGTCGAGTCGAGCAGGGTCACCGCCGCGCCGGCCATCGACTGGCCGGTGGTCGACGTGACCGTGACCGTAACCCGTTGCGGCGCAAGGGGTTGCAGCGTGAACTCGACTGACGCGACCTGGCCGCCGCTCACCGTCACCGAGCGCGTCGCGCCCTGGAATCCGGTCGACGGGTTGGACGACACCGTGACGATGTACGACGTCCCCGGCGCGCTGTCGGGAATGCCGGTGAAGGAGAAGTCACCGGTGACACCGCTCGCGCTCGCCGACCCCGGGGTCTGCGTCAGGTTGATGCTCGAGCCGGGGTCGTTGCTCGTCAGCGTCACCGTCAGGCCGTCGGAGGAGTTCCACAGTGACTTGGTCGAGCCGTCGAGCGCCTGCCCGACGACGGTGCCGCTGATGGTGTTGGTGCGCGGGGCGAGCGTGACCACGATCTCCTGGTCGGGCAGCCCGACCTGGAACGTCACCGACTGGCTCAGCGGCGCGTAGCCCGGCTTCGTGACGACGAGCGAGTACGTCGTCGGCGGCAGCGACGGGAGCACGCAAGACCCGGCCGGCGTCGCCGAGCCGTCCGACGTACAGCTCACGCTGCCGCCGGAGAGCGCGGTCGTGTTGTGCAGGACGACCGAGGCGCCGTCGATCGCCGCGGCGGTGCCGTCCTGCTGCACGACGATCGTCGCGTTGATCGCGTTGGCGTCCATCACGATGTCGGGCACCGCGACGTCGCCGCCGGTGGCGCCGATCGCGTTGCCGTTGGCGGACGAGTTGGCATAACCGAACACCGACGCGGTGACGTCCCACGACGAGTTCAGCGCGAGGCCTTCACGGTCGGCGGTGCCGGTGATGCGATAGGTCCCGTCCGACGCGGTCACCGACGTGAACGTCGTCGACCCCGACGTCGCGCGCACCGTGACGCCGCCGAGCGGGAACTCGTGGTTGCCGTCGGTGCGGCCGTACACGGTTCCGGTGAGCGCACCGAGCTGCTGGCCGAGCACGTTCGCGGTCGTCGTCGTACCCGGCGTGACGTTGAACTGCTGCGGCTCGAAGTGGTAGCCGGCGGCGCGCGCGGTGACGGTGTACGGGCCGCCGGACACCGACAGGTCCGGGACCGTCACGGTATTGCTGCCCGGCGCGGCAGCGACCGTCGTCGTGACGATGCCGGTGCCGCTGATCGTGAATACCGCGCCGTCGATCGCCGCCGAGGTCGTGTCGTCCTGCGCGGCGAGCTGCAGCGTGCCGTGCTCGTGCAACGTCAGCGGCGTCGAGGTCTGGTCACTCACCGGCATCCCGACGCCGGTGACGTCGTCCGCGGATGCCGTGTCGGCCGGGACGACGACGGTGTAGTCGGTGACGTTGTCGAAACCGTCGAGGCTGGCCCGCAGGTGGTAGGTGCCCGGAACGGCGCCGTTGTTGTGCTGCTCGCTGCTCGACAGCGTCGGGTCGACCCACTTCAGCGTGCCGTCGCTGTTGACCGTCACGACGACCGCGCCCGCACCCGGCGGCACCTGCGTGACCTGTACGACGGCGTCCGCGGCGGTCTTGCCGTTGAGGGACGGGTCCGGGTCGATGGCGACCTGCACGATGACCGACGTCGCGGGCACCGGCAGCACGATCGCGGTCGCGTCGGTCGAGGAGGGGAACTCGAAGTTCTGCCGCGACGTCTTCGCGAACCGGTTCTGCGCCGGGTTGTTCGTCGGGTCGACGGTCAGGTCGACGGTGGCCGCGACGAAGCCGCCGTCGGCGACCGCGGTACCGCTGAAGTTGCCGCCACCGCACTCCGTCGGCCGGGTCACCGGCGTGCCCGCCGCGGCGTTGTTGATGCCGAAGCAGCCGTTGCTGTCGGTGTAGACGGTGACCGGAGCGCGATGCGCGACCGAGCCGGAGTAACCGACGACGCCGGTCACCTTGACCGCGGCGTTCGTGACCGGGACCTTCACGCCGTCGACCAGGCCGTAGACGCGGCCGATCATCGGCGTGCCGTCGCGCACCAGCACCAGCGACAGCGTCAGGTTCTGGTTGAGGCCGACGACGACGCCGGTCAGGGTGCGGGTGTCACCGGTCGCGGAGTCGGTCGAGGACAGCGTGTACGAGCCCTGCGGTACGGCGGAGAACTCCGCGACACCACTCGTGTTCGTGTTGGCCGTCAGGGTCGTCGTACCGGTCGCGAGGGTGACCGGGATGCCGGCGCCGACGTTGACCGCGTCGCCCGCGCTGTTGGGCTCCTGCACGACGATGTCGACCACGGCGTACCGGTTGATCGAGACGTCGTAGCGCTGTGTCTGCCCCGGCAGCAGCGTCACCTTCGACGGCTGCACTGGCACGAAGTTGGTCGCGTTGTCCGGTACGACGAACATCCAGTACGTGCGCGCCGGGACGAAGTCGATTTCGTAGTCGCCGGTGGTGCCGATCGTGCCGACGCAGTTGGTCGCGGCACCGGTGCATGCAGTCGGTGCGTTGGTCGCGGTCGGTGCGGTCGGGCAGGTCGTCGGAGCCGTCGGCGGCGTGCTCGGGTTCGCCGGGTCGATCGGCTTCGCGACGACGCAGCCGGTGACGACGTCGCCGGGACTGCTGACGTGGCCGAGGATCGTGCCCTCCGGTGTCAGCGCGATCGGCTGCGCGGTGACGATCGTGCCGGCGGCCGCACCTTCGGGAACCTGCACCCGCAGCGTCCCGCTCTCGTAGCCGGGGGCGGTGAAGACCAGCCGGTAGAGGCCGGGGAGCAGGAACGGCGCGGTGCCGGGCAGCGTGTAGGCCGCGCCCGGGTGGACGGTCGTCGTCGCCCGCGGCGTCGTCGAGCTGGTGCTGTCGTCGTACGCGTCGACCGTCGCGGTGCAGTTGGGCGTCGCGACCGGGCAGTTCAGCGCCGCGCCGGTGTGCGCGTCCACGATCGTGCCGCTGATCTTCGACGTGGCGCGGACGCCGTTCGTCGGGTCCGGCGTGAGCGCCATGCGGAACGTCGTGCCGAGATCCTCACCGGCGTGCAGGCTGACGTGCGCGAAGTTCTGCAGGTAGCGGAACGCGGTCGCGGTCAGGACGTAGTCGCCCGGCGCGACGCCGGTGAACGTGAACTCGCCGGTGTTGCTGACGGTCATCCGCTTGTAAGTGCCGTTGTCGCCCTGCAGCACCAGGCCGGCCGACGCGGCGAGCGGCGCGGACGTCCCGGCGTCGGTGATGACGCCGCCGAACGTCGCTGTCGACGACGTCAGCAGCGCGTTTCGGGTGAGGCCCGGTTGCTTGCCGTCCAAGGTGACTTGCAGCGTCTGCGGCGCGTAGCCCGGGCCGGTCACCGTGACCGTGTACTTGCCGGTCGGCAGCGCGGGCAGGTTGTAGCTGCCGACCGCCGAGCTGCCACTGCCGCTGGTCCCGCTGACGCTCGTGACCGAGCGGGTCAGTGCGCCGTTCGTCGCGGTGATGGTCGCGCCGGCGACGCCGCCGTTGCTGTCGGAGATCGTGCCGGTGATCGACTCGACGCCGCCTTGCAGCGTGATGTCTTGACTCTTCGTACCCTTGGCCGGAAGGTTCACGATCGCCGACTCGACGTCGTAGCCGTCGCGGCTCGCGGAGACGAGGTAGGTGCCCGGCGTCGACAGCCCGCTGACGCTCCAGCGGCCGATGTCACGGTCGCCGCGCGTGTTCGTCGTCAGTGTCACGGCACCGTTGGTGATGACGACGTGCGCGCCGCCGAGCGGCTTGTGGTGCGCGTCGTACACGGTCCCGGACAAGCTGCCCTGGCCGGCGACCATCGGCACGGTCAGCGTCGGCAGCTTCTGGCCGACCTGCGCGGTCACGATGAACTTCCGCGTCTGGTAGCCGTTCTTCGACAACTGGACGAGGTAGTAGCCGGGCGCCTTGATGCCGGGGATGGCGAACGAGCCGTCGGCGAAGCTGGTGGTGTGCTTCACGACGGACTTGGCGAGCGGGCGGCCGAGGTCGATGGACATCGACGAGAGCTTGCCGACTTGGTCGCCGAGCGCGACGGTCTGCGCCTGGTTGACGAAGGTCAGGTCCTGCGACGACTCGTCGACGAGCGACGTCGGCCGCACGCTGACCGTCACGCCACCCGGCGATGACCCGGTGACGATGCCGTTGAGCCGGCTGCTCGTGCTCTGACCGGCCGCGCCGACCGATCCGCCGCCGGCACCGCCGGCACCTGCGGACCCGCCCGCACCGCCGCCGCCGTTGGCTCCGGACCCGCCGTTCTTTCCGTTGCCGTTCTTGCCGCCGTTCTGCTGGATCTCGAGCTGGGTCAGCGACGCGGTCTCCCGCTTGTGCGCGTGCTTGGAGATCATGTCCAGCCCGACGAGGGCGACCGACGCCCACACCGCGACGACGGCGACCGCGGCGATCAGCCGCGTGACGGTCCGGCTGAACACCGGCTGCCCGACGAACACGGCGTTGAGCCGCACCGGGACCGTGTGACCCTGCGCGGTGATGATGAACGGCGTCCGCCGCGCCTGGCCCACCCAGCGGCGCCGCGTCGTCGTCGCGCGGCCGCGGACCTCTACCGACTCGCCGGCGCCGAGGTCGACGCTCTGCTGGCGCAGCCATACGTCGAGGCCGTTGGCCGGGGAGACCTTGAGCTTCAACGACAGCGGCGCCGTACCGCGGTTCGTCAGCAACAGCTTCAGCCGCTTGCTGCGGATGGCGGCCGGTTCGGTCGGGATCAGCTCGAGCGACAGCGCGGCCGCGTCGCCGACCTCGAGCGCGGCCTCGGCTTCGACGGTGATCGGCGCGACGCCGGGGGAGTCCTCGATCGACTGCGCGACCGCGATGAAGCCGTAGTTCCCGGCGGGCGTGCCGGCCGGCGGGCGGAGGCTCAGCGTGACGTCCGCGGCCTGGCCGTCGGCGAGCGGCGGGGTGCGCACGGGCGCGGGCGACCAGCCGGTGTCGAGGCCGATGACGCTGACGAGGAACGTGCGGATCGAGCCGCTGCCGTTGGTCAGGCGCAGCACGACCTCGGCCCGCTGGCCGGGCGCGGCGGAGACGTCGCCGATGACGTGAAGCTGGGCGCTCATCAGCCGCCGTCCTGCACGAAGATGGTCTTGTCCGGGACGGCGGTCGTGCCGTCGACGGCGACCGACGTGGTCGAGTACGCCGCACCCGGCGTCGGGTAGTCGACCTCCAGGATGTAATTCTCCGGCGCGTCGACATCGCTGAAGCAGAACCGGCCGCTGTCGTCCGTCTGCGTCGTCGCGACCGGGTTGGTTGGGTACGACGAAGCGCGGAACAGCACGATCTGCACGTTCGGCACCACCGCGTTGGAATGGCTGCTGTTCTCGACCGTGCCGCAGATCGTGATCGGCAGCGCCACGGTCAGGTTCTTGTAGGTGATGCCGCCCGCGACGAGCTGCACGATCTGCGACGTGGGCCGGGTGCCGTGCCGGCTGACGGTGACGGTGTACGTGCCGGGCGGGACGTTGTCGAAGTGGTACGCACCGGCGTGCGCGGGCAGGCCCGGTCCGGGCGACACCGCGACCGACGACGACGTCATCGCGAGCTGCTGCGCGCCGTTCGACAGCGAGATGAGCGTCTCGCCGACACCGGTGTCCGTGTTGTTGTCGGACGTGACCGTGAAGCCGTAGAGCTCGGCCGTCGACGTCACCATCGACACCTTGATCCCGCTCGCCGTCACCGAGGTGCCCGGCGCGGCCTGCGTCGTCGCCGTACCGAACGCGTCGAGGGCGACCGACAGCGACTGGCTGGCGAGGTCGCCGCGCGAGAACGTGACCGTGTAGGTGCTCGGCACCGGCAGGCCGCGGACCTCCCACGCCCCGGGATCGCCGTCGGTCTGCGTCACCGTCTGCACGCTGAGCACGCCGTTCGTGACCGTGACGGTGACGCCGGGAGCGGCGAGGCCGTTCGCGGCGGTGACGACCTGGCCGGACAGCGCGCCGGACGCGCCGCCGAGGGTGATGCCGACGCCGGTCAATTGCTGCCCGGGCGCGAGGGAGAGCGTGACCGTCTGTGCGGCGAGGCCGTCGGCGGTCACGACGACGGAGAAGCTCGCCGGGGTCGGCAGCGACCGCAACGTGAAGCTGCCGGGATCGCCTTGGGACAGCGAGATCGTCTGCACGGTGGTCGAGTTGTAGGTCGCGGTGATCGTCGCGCCCTTGACCGGCCCGCGCGGGCTGGTGACGTGGCCGGAGATGAGGCCGTCGCCCTTGCGCAACGTGATCGTGACGCCCTTGCGGTTCTCGCCGCCGGCGACGTCGAGGCGTTGTGTCTCCGTCGCGTAGCCGGGCTCGGTGACGACGAGGTCGTAGACGCTCGGTGACGGCACGTTCGCGAGCGCGAACGAGCCGTCCGCGCCGACGGGTGCGGTCTGCAGTACGGCGCCGGACGCGATGCTGAGCGCGGTCCTCGGCGTACCGGCCGCGCCGACGGGAGTGCCCGGCACCTGCAGCGTGATCGTCGCGCCCTGCAACGTGTCGGCCACGATCTTCCCGCTGATCGTCGCGGGCAGCCCGCCGAGCCTCGCGTCGATCCCGCTCAGATCCTGCCCCGTCTGCAACGTCACCGGCGATGCGTCGGCGGGCGTGAGCGCGGCGGGGTACCAGAGGTCGGTGATGTCCGGTCCGCGGAAGCGCAGCTTGTAGTCGCCGGAGCCGAGCGAGCCGAGGTGGTAGCCGCCGTCCTTGCCGGTCGCGGCGGAGCCGAGCGACGTCGACGGATCGGTGGCCGCGAACACGTCGACGGTGTAGCCGGACGCGGCCGCGCCGGTCGTCAGCAGCACCGCCTTGCCGGAGATCGACCCGGTGCCGCCACCACCGGTGTTCTGCTGCGCCTGCGCGACCTGCAACGCGAGGTCGCGGTCGGCGGCGGAGCGGCCGACGACGCTCGACAGCGCATACGTGATGACGAGCGCGAACACGGTGATCGACGCGAGCAGGCCGAGCAGCGACACCGCGCCGCGCGCGATGACCGGGCGCTGCATGAACGTCGCAGTCGTCTTCGGCTGCTGGTCCGGCTCGCGGCCGTCGTCGATGCGCAACGTGAACGGCCGTACGACGGGCTGGCCGATGAAGCGGCGCCGCGCCTTGACCCGCACCTCGACCGCGGCGTGCTCGCCCGGCGCGAGGTCGAGGATCGGCGGGGTGAACCGGTAGCGGATCTTCTCCTGGTCGTCGTGACCGGAGAGCGCGCCGCTGAGCTGCGTGTTGCCGACGTTGTCGACCAGCAGCCCGAACGATCCGCGCTTGCCCGCAGTAACGGTGCGCGGATCCATGTCCATCTGCACGATCGGGGCAGCGGCGATCTCGAGGTCGAGGTCGACGACCGTCGTACGCGTCGGAGGAGTGAGCTCCCGGATCTGTACGGCGAACCGGCGGTCGCCCGCGCGCAGGCCCGGCGGCGTCGTGACGGTGACGGTGATCGTGTCCGTCGCGCCGGGGAACAGCGAGAGCCGGTCGGGCTCGGCGTGCACCCACGTCGGGTCGAGGCCGAGCACGCGCGCGGTGTAGCCGCCGATGAGCTCGGTCGTGTTGGTGACGGTGATGACGAACGTGACCGGCGCCCCGGCCATGGCGGGTGCGCGGCGGCGATCGACCTCGACGCGCATCAGTGCAGCGCCCCAAGAGTCAGCGTCGGCACGGACACCGGCGATCCTGCGGTCACGTACACGAGAGCCGTCACCTGCGAGTAGCCGTCGCGGCTCGCGGTGACGGTGTACCAACCGGGCGCGAGGCCGGTCACCGAGAAGCCGCCGCGCGGGATGCCGCTGCCGGCGTCGACGGTGAGGGTCGTGCGCTCGTGCTGCCCGTCGGTGACGGTGATGGTCGCGCCGACGCTCGGTGCGAGCGGCGGGTTCGGGCCGCTGGCGGTCGGCTGTTGCACGAGACCGGTGATGGTGCCGAGCGCCGACTTCATCACCGCGTTCGGGATGCTCGGCGCGTGCACGCCGTCGAGCGTCAGCGGGAACGTGACCGGGATGTCACCGGGGAAGCTGACCGTCAACGTGTAGACGCCGGGCACCGGCACGCCGGTGATGGCGTACGTGCCGATCATCGCCGCGTCGCCGGTCAGTGACGTCGTCGTAATGGGAGTCGGCGTGCCGCCGACGGTGATCGTCGCGCCGCCGACCGGATTGCCGTTGTCGTCCACGACCTTGCCGACGACCGCGTTGGTCCCGCCGACGAGGACGACGTTGTTCAGTACGGCGCTGCCGCCGGGCGCGAGCGTGACGTCCTTGGTGGTCGACGTCGACGCGTCGCGATGGAACGTGAGGATGTAAAGGCCCGGCGTCGGCAGCCCGCCGAGAGTGAAGTGCCCGACGTTGCCGACGGTCGGCGTACCGGTCGTGAAGGTCTGACCGTTGACCGTCGTGCTCACGGTGACGCCACCGATCGGCGCGTGGCCGTCGGTGACGACGCCGCTGATCGTGCCCGCGCCCGCGGACAGCCGGACCACCGGCTCGTAGCGGTGCTGGTTGCCGCCGACGTCCTCCGTCAGCGTGCTGGCGAGGTAGCCGGGCGTGACGAAGCTGACCTGGTAGCTCGCCGGCGCGGGCAACCCGGTGATCGTGTAGTTGCCCTTCGCGTCCGTGCGCACCGGCTTGCCCACGGGCGCATCGCTGTTGCCGGTCAGCGGCCGCACGATGACCGTGCTGCGGATCGGCGTCGTCACGTTGCCGAAGTCGACCTGGCCCGAGATCGTCGCCGGGAAGCCGACGACCTTGATCGTGGTCGCCTTCGTCACCTGCTGCGGCGCGGCCGACACCAGCCGCGCGGCCGTCGGCTTGGTCGTGCCGGGGTAGTACGTCGTCTGGTAGCCCGGCGCGGTGAAGCGCAGGTAGTAGCTGCCCGGGAACAACCCGATGACGACGTAGCTCCCGTCGGCCTGCGTCGCCGACGACGTGACCAGCTTCAGGCCGGTGCGCGACGGCCGCAGCGCCTCGACCACGATGCGGCCGATGCCGTCGCCGTTCGTGGTGGACACGACCCGGCCGGAGATGACGCCGCCGACGCCCGCGGGCAGCGGTCCGCCCTTCGCGAGAACGTCGCCGGGCGTCGAGTCCGCGGCCAGACCGGTGACGCCGGTCGCGACGAAGAACGACGCGGGCGCGGCTTTGGTCACCGGGTCGCCGCCGAACACCTTGGTGAGGCCGAACAGGAAGGCGCCGGCCCACATCGCGACGATCGTCATGAGGATCAGTGCGGTCAGCACACCGCGCGCGATGACCGGTCGCTGCCGGTGCACCAGCCCGGTGTTGTCGACCACGATCTGCGGCGGGGTGCCGGGCATCGTCGCCGGCGCGGTCGCCTCGGCGTGCACGCTGAACGGCCGGTCGAGGTCGTTGCCGAACACGTGCCGCGGCGCGCGGCTGTCGAGGTTGACCGGCTTGGTCGCGCCGGCCGGAACGCTGACCGACGTACGGGAGAACCGCAGCTTGAGCGACCGGTCCGCGTCGGCGCCGGTGAGCGCGACGTCGAGCGGCACGTTGCCGTGGTTGCCGACGTCGACGACGAAGTGTGCGCGCCGCCCGGTGCGTACGACGGCCGGCCGCGGCTTGACCTGCAGCCGCGGCACCGGCGAGACGGTGAGCTCGACGTCGACCAGCTCGGTCGCGCCGGACGTGTGCGAGTCGAGCGCGACGGTGAGCGGGTGCGTGCCGGCCGGGTAGGAGTCCGGCAGCTCGATGCTGAGCGTCAGCTGGCCGGCGCTGTCCGGGAACAGCGACAGCACCTGCGGCCGACTGCTGACCCGCTCGGCGTCGACGCCGAGAACGCGCGCGCTGATGCCGTCGATGACCGCGCTCGTGTTGGTGACGTCGAGGGTGAACGTCACGGTCGAGCCGGGCTCGGCGGACAGCCGCCGGCGTTCCATCGCGACCCGCAACAGAGTGGTGCTCATGGCGTCGCCGCCGGGCTGGGTGACGACGTGGTCGTCGCGGTGGTCGACGTGGTCGGGGAGGGCGACGGCGACGTGCGGTGCCGGTTGAGGTCGGTGGAGGTCGGATCGGTGACCGGCGCCGGGTCGACGTTCGGCGGCGGGGTGGAGTCGGCCGGGTCCGGCAGCGGCGGCGGCGCGCCGCTGTTGCTGCCACTGTTCGAGCCGCTCGCGCTGCCCGAATTTCCGTTGCCACCGTTGGAGTTCTGGCCGGTGCCCCAGCCGGAGCCGTTGCCGGCGTCGCCGCCGCTGTTGCCGCCGGACACCGGGCCGTTGCCCGGGAACGTCATCGTGGGCAGCGGGTTGCCGACCGGCAGCAGCGCCGGCCGCGCCGCGCCGACGTACTGGCCGGCGCCGGTGATGGACTGCACCTGCACGACCGCGCCGGTGTGCGGGTCGGCGATCATGAAGCCGCTGCCGATGTAGATGCCGACGTGCCCGGGAAGTCCCTTGACGAACTCGCCCGGGTTGAAGAACACGAGGTCACCGACGCGCAGCTGCCCGTCGGCGACGTGCGGCAGCGTCAGCCACTGCTGCTCCGACGTACGCGGGATCGCGATGCCGGCCGCGGCGTACGCCGCGCGGGTGAAGCCGCTGCAGTCGTAGTACGGGCCGTTGCCGCCCCACTGGTAGGGGTCGCCGAGGTGTGTGTACGCCCACGCGATCGCGGTGCGCACGGCCTCGTCCGCACCGGGCGCGGTGACCGCGAGGTCGGCGTAGTGCGACATCAGCGTGAGGACGTCGGAGACGTACCAGTCGGCCGCGTTGTAGGAGTAGATCGCGGTGGCGAGCTGCGTCGGATCGCCGAGGTTCACGCCGCCCTTGCAGAGGTACGCCGCGGCGGTCGCGGCCGCGTCGCGGACGTCCTGCGGGTTGGCGACGCCGTCACCGTCGGCGTCGACGCCGAACGACTTCCACGTGCTCGGCAGGAACTGCATCGGCCCGACCGCGCGGTCCCACTGGCGGTCGCCGTCGAGCTTGCCGTGGTCGGTGTCCTTGATGGCGCGCACGCCGTTCGAGCCGTTGAGCCGCATGCCGAGAATCGGCGGGTTCTCGATGCCGTTCCACGCGGGCCGCGACGAGCCGCCGGACGCGCCCTGGTTGGACTCGATCTGGCCGATCGCCGCGAGCAGCGGCCACGACATCGCGCACGACGGGTACAGCAGGTTCGCGCGCGACGCGGCGCTCTCGTAGGCGGCCATCACGACCGGCGGCGGCGACGCGGTCCCGTCGCCGCCACCCGGGATCACGTCCGGTGTCGCGGGTGCTGCCGTGATCGTCGCGACTTCGGTCGCGGGCTGCGGCGACGCGAGTCGCGTTGTCTGCGCGACCTCGGCGAAGCGCTGCGCGGGGACGAGCCGGTAGTGCGTGCCGTACTTGCCGACGACATCCGTCGGCCGCACCGCCGACGCCGTTGTCGACGGCGCGAGCGCTTGTGGCAGCAGCACGGGGACCGCCGCCAGGCATGCGCTGACCGTGGTCTTGGCCAGCACAGAGGACATCGGCTCGCTCCGGTGCGCGAATAAGGACTTGGTCATCCTGTTCCGCGCGGGCGTGCGTGTCCGGGCTTTGCGGAAATGGGCCCGGCGGTTTTCCGGGTAGTTCTTTATTGCCACCAAATGTCGAAGTCAGGGTGACATCGGTGACCCTGGGCGGATGTGTGTCACCAATGTGGTCATTCGGCTTGACGGGGTGGTGTGCGCCGCCCAGCATCGGGCGCGTGATCGAGCAGGTCGACTCCGCCCTCGAAAGCTTCTTGCGGCGTGAGGCTGCGCTGCCCGCGCACGAGGTCGAGATCTCGTTCGACCCGCCGGACAAGACCTTCGCCGCCGCGGTCAACCGCCCGACCCTGAACGCGTTCCTGTGGGATGTGCGCCGCAACGGCTCGTACACCTCGACCGGTCTCGTGCAGCGGCGCGACGGCGACGGCAAGCTCGAACGCCGCGGCTCCGCGCCGTACGTCGATCTGCGGTACTTCGTCAGTGCATGGGCGGCGGACCGGCGCGACGAGCACCGGCTGCTCGGTCAGGTCCTGCAGTGCCTGCTGGTGCACTCGGTGCTGCCGCTCGCGGACATGCCCGCGGCGATGTCGGAGAACGCGACGATCGCCCTGCGGCTCGCGACGCGTGACACCCGCAAACCGGATTCGTTCTGGGGTGCCATCGACGGCAAGCTGAAGACCGGCATCGAGATCGAGCTCACGCTTCCGGTCGACGTGTTCGCGTGGGTGCCGACCGCGCCGGAGGTCACCGAGATCACCGGCAACGTGTCGCGCAAGCCCGCGCCCGAGCCCGCTGCGGACCCGCGCGAGGGCCAGACCACGCGCCGCCGCAACAGCGGATCCGTGGTCGCGGAAGGCCGGCGCTGACGACACTCGCGAACTTCGTACTACGCCGGACACGCGCCGCGGTCCCGGTTACGGTGAACGCTGCGTGCCAGTTGCGCTGGTACGACGGGGAGGGAGCCTGCCATGGCCGCTCAAGCCCATGACCACGACCACGACCATGGTCACGAGAAGGCGCCCGCGCGCCGCCGGGGCCCGGTCGGTCAGCAGGTCGTCGAGTCGATGGCGGGCAGCGGCCGGATGCCCGAGGGCGTGCGGCTCGGCGGCCAGTTCGATCCCGAGGAGACCGCGGCCGACGAGGTCGCCCGCCGAGTAGTGCAGCAGCGGCCCTCCGGCGACGACGCCTCGATCATCTCCGCCGCGCGCCGAGCGGGCGCCAACGTGCCGAGCGGCGTGCGGATCCACCAGGGCGGCCGGGCGAACGCGGCCGCGGCGTCGATGCAGGCGTCGGCGTTCACCGTCGGCAAGGACGTCTACCTCACCGACGACGCGGTGAAGACGCCGGACCAGCGCATCCGCGTGCTCGCGCACGAGCTCACCCACACCGGGCAGGACCGCGGCCATGGCACCGGTGCCGGCGGCGAGCCGGTCGTGCAGCGGCTCTGGAACCCGTTCAAGAAGAAGGGCCCGAGCCGGCCGAGCACGGGCACCGACTACGCCGAGGAAGAGCGCGAGTCGCGGCGGGACAACAAGGCCGAGGAGCGGCGGTCCGCACTGACCGAGGCGCCGACGGCGACGACCGACCTCGACTCCAACCTCGCGACCGGCGGTCACGACTCGTCGACGTACGACATCGGCCACCGCGACGTGAAGCAGGACGCGAACGGCACCGACCTTCGCGGCGACGACGGCTGGAAGCAGAAGGACACCAAGGTGTCCGGCTCGGGCCTCGACGACTTCGTCGCGCACAACAAGCACACCTCGGAGAACATGGGCGAGGCGGCCGGGCTCAACACCACGCTCGCCGGCGACTTCGGCGGCGGCATCCTCGGTATGCGCGACGCCATGAAGCAGAAGGGCGTCGACGGCGCGCTGGCGAAGACGCGCGCGGGCGCGCTGCTCGGCAAGGGTGTCTCGGACGGCACCAGCCTCGGCCTGCAGATGACCGAGCACCACGGCGGTTCGAGCCTGTTCAGCAACGACCAGTTGCACACCGGTTCGCAAGCCATGGATCACGGCGCGGGCTGGATGGGTGGCATCGCGGGTGGCGTGGGCGCGATGCAGGACATCAAGTCGTGGGGCAAGGACACGGTCGACTGGTTCAAGGGCAAGCGCAACATGGAGAAGAGCGACGGCACGAAGCTCGGCGACGCCAAGCAGGTCGGTCTGTCCATGGGCCGCGGCATTTCCAAGCTCGGCAGCGCGACCTCGAAGGCCACCGGTGCGGTCTCCAAGTCGGCCAACCTCGTGAGCCAGGCGGCGCACGGCACCGGCAACCTCGGCCTCGCGAGCAACGCCGCGAGCGTCGGCTCGTCCGCCGCGCACGTCATCGCGCCGCTGCAGATGGCGCTCGGCGGTGTCGACGTGCTCAAGGGCGGCTACAACATGTACCGCAAGGGCCAGCATCGCAAGCAGCTGACCTCGATGAAGGAAGAGATCAAGGGAGACGCGCTCGACCTCGACGCCGACAAGAAGATCAAGGCGCTCGACCACATCACGGAGATCACGAAGAAGAAGCAGGTCCGCTCGGGCATCAACATGGCGACCGGCGCGGCCAGCGTTCTCGGTGGCGCGCTGACCGTCTCCGGTTTCGGTGCCATCCCGGGCGCGGCGATCGGTGCCGGTGTCGGCGCGTTCAAGCTCGGCCAGTTCGGTGCGCGCAAGGCCAAGCAGGCGGGCCGCAACTGGGCGGAGAAGTACAACGCCAAGGACGAGAGCAAGAAGGGCGCCGTCGGCAAGGCCTTCGCCGGGCTGTTCGACACGTCGAAGTCGACCGCCAACAAGCAGAAGCGCTACGAGGAGACCGCGGAGACATTGCTCGCGATGCCGCGGGACCAGCGCGACAAAGCCTTGAAGACGCTCGGCATCCACGACCTCGCTAGTGTGCCGACTGCGCAGCACAAGGAACTCATCGTCGAGAAGCTGAAGAAGAGGACATGAGCCAGATCCTCGATCTGCTGGAGAAGGTCCTCACCGAGGACTCCTACAAAGTCGAACGGCATGCCGCGACCGCGGACACGCCGGACTACCTCGAAACGCGGCTGGACGACGACTACGAGCTGCAGGCCGTCGTCCTCCCGGGCCTGGAGTCCGAGCTGCCCGACGTGCGCCTGCTCCAGCTCTACATCCCGATGATCATGGACGTGTCGCCGGCCAAGCACGACGCCGTGCGCAGCGCGCTGACACAGGTCAACTTCGACGTACCGCTCATGGGCTTCAACCTGCACGAGGAGATGAGCTTCCTCTACTTCCGTACCGTGCAGGTCGTGCCCGCGTCGCCCGACGTCGGCACCGGCGCGACGTTGCTCGACATGGTCTCCATCGCGCACTACCTGGTGACGCGGTACGCCGAGCCGCTGGGCGCGAGCGCCCGCTAGGCCGGCCTACGCGAGATCGGCGACGTACTTCTGCACGGAGGCGAACGCGGACTGATCCGCGAGCCGGCCGAGCTTGCGGTACTCCGTCTGCACGGCGCGCACGAGGTGCACCATCCCGACCGGCTGACCGGCCTCGGCCGCCGCCATCGCGGCACCCACCGTCACGTTGCGGATGTCGCCGCCGGCCAGCTCGAACTTCGCGCACACCGCGAGGTCGACGTCGTCGGCGAGGTGCACGTGCGGGCCGAGGCAGGTGCGCCACAGCCGCAGCCGCGCTTTCTCGTCCGGTACCGGGAAGTCGACCAGTACGTCGATCCGCCGGCGGAACGCGTCGTCCAGGTTGCCGCGCAGGTTGCTGGCGAGGACCGCGACACCGTCGAAATCTTCCAAGCGCTGCAACAAAAACGCGACCTCGACGTTCGCATACTTGTCCTGCGCGCTCTGCACCTCGGAGCGCCGGCCGAACAACGCGTCGGCCTCGTCGAAGAACAGCAGGCAGTTGACGCCTTCGGCCGCGCGGAAGATCCGGTCGAGGTTCTTCTCGGTCTCGCCGACGTACTTGTCCACGACGGTCGCGAGGTTGACCTGGTAGATCTCGAGGCCGAGGGCGGCGCCGATGACCTCGGCAGCCAACGACTTGCCGGTGCCCGGCGGCCCGCCGAACAACGCGACTGTGCCGCGCTTGCGCGACGACCCGCCGCCGACCTTCCAGGTGCCCATGACGAGGTCGCGCTGGCGCGCGCGGGTGCAGATCTCCTCGAGCTGCTCGACTACCGGCGGCGGTACGACGAGGTCGTCCCAGCCGACCCGCGGTGTGATGCGCCGCGCGAGCCGTTGCAACGCCTCGCCCGACTGCGTGCGCGCCGCGGTGACGAGGTCGTCGACGCCGAGCGGGCGCTGCTCGCCGAGCGCCTGCAAGCCGGCCGACAGCACGGCCCGGTTGACCGCGGGCGGTGAGAGGTGCAGGTGCCCGACGGCGCGCGCGATGTCCTCGCGATCCGGCATCGGCGCAGCGTCGCCGGCGGCGCCGGGCCGCTCGGCCGCGACGTCCAGCGCCTGCTGCCACACCACGACGCGGTCGTCCTTCGTGGCCGGCACCGGTGCGAGCTGCCACGGAACGCTGGTCAGCAGACCGGGCCGCCACGGGAGTGCGCCGTACAGCACGAACGGCACGTCGCCGGCGGCGAGCCGCGCGACCCGGTCCGGCATCGTGACGACCTTGCTCGACGGGCCGGCGACGATCGCGAGGCTGTCGAGGTGCGCGCGGACGAGCGCCTCGCCGAGGACCTCATCGATACGGTCGTCGTCGTCCATCTCGTCCAGATCGAGATGCATCGTGTCGAGGCCGACGTCGGCCATCGCGGCCGCGGCGATCGCCGGCGCGAGCCCGCCGAGCGGGTCCTGCAGGTAGCAGAAGCGCAGCCCGGATCGCAGCGCCATGGCGAGGCGGTCGGTGTCGTCGCCGTCGATTCGCCCGGTCGGCGCGAGCGCCGCGGCGAGCGCGTCGCCGGGGCGGCGCGGGAGTACGAGCAGGTGCTCGATCACCGCGGGCGGCACCGACAGCCGGCGGCCGGCGTTGACGACGACGAGGCCGAGCCGGACCAGCGCGCCGTCGGAGTCGAGCAGCCGATGCACCGCGATCGCGGGCAGCCCGAGCCGCTTCACGACCACGTGCGCGCGTACCTCGCCTTCGGGCCCGGTCTGGTGCCGGCCGGGATCGAGGACGTCGGCGACGTCGGGGTCGAGGTGCGGCGCGGCGGCCGCGAGCAGTAGGTCGAGCTCGTCGGCGTGGAGCCGCAGCCGCCCGGCGAGGTCGCGCAGCGGCAGCCATGCGCCACGTTGCTGCGCCTCGTCGGCGGCGCGCTCGGTCGCGGCGAACAGTTCGTTCGGCTGCGTGGGCTCGCCGCCGGCCCCGCGAGCGCGCTGGTCGAGGACGGCCAGCCGGCCGAGGACGTGGTTCAGCGCGGCGGCCGAGCTGTTCGCCGCGTCCGCGCCGGCCGCTTCTTCGGGGGCGGCGGCGGGCGCATTCTTGCGCGCGCGCTCAGCGACGGCCATGTGTCAAGGGTCCCGCACTCCGTCGCTGTGTGTGACGTTTTCCGGGAACGTCAGGTTCGCGTCCCGGCACCGACGAACAGGTGCTCCACGACGGTCTTGCCGTTCAGCGGGTAGACGTGCAGGAACACCGCGTCGCCCGGCTTGATGGCCGACAGCGACACGCGCGCCCCGTCCTTCTCGATGTCGGACGACTCGATGACGCCGTACGTCGCGGTCGTCCCGTTCGCGAGCTTGACCGTGACCGACGACGCGCCGACCGCGGTCACGGTGCCGCGTACGTGCTGCTCGCCGGGACGCCCGCCGAAGCCGCCGCCCGGGCCGCCGCCACCGGCGAATCCGCCGCCCGGCCCGCCGAAGCCGCCGCCCGGCCCGCCCCCGGGGCCTTGGCCGCCGCCCGGGAACTGGCCCTGCCCGCCGCCCGGGAGCTGGCCCTGCGCCGCCGCGGGGTTCGCGTTCGGTGCCGCTGACGTACTCGAATGCCACGCGCTGACGACGACCACGCCGGCGACGACACCGGCCGCCAGCCAGGCCGCCGGCCGCAGCGCCGCCTTCCAGCCGGGCGTCGTACCGGGCGCCGGTGCGCCGGCGACGGGTTCGCCGTACGCCGGGGGTTCGGGGGTGACGCCGCTGTCGAGGAAGTCGCCGTCGTTCGGGTCCGCGGTGTGCTCGCTCACGGGTGTCACTCTGCCGCGCCGGGCTGAGCCGGTTCTGACCGTTCGCTGCCAACATCCTGTGAACCCGACAGGGGCAACTCGACCCGGAAGACGGCGCCATGCCCCGGCTCGGAGACGACGTCGACCCGGCCGCCGTGCGCGGCCACCAGCGCAGCGACGATCGACAGGCCGAGGCCGGTGCCGCCGGCTTCGCGGTTGCGGGCCGAGTCGGTGCGGTAGAAGCGCTCGAACACTCGCTCGCGTGTCTCCGGCGGCAGCCCGGGCCCTTCGTCGGCGACCTCGACCACGGCGCGCCCGTCCTGCACACCGACGCGTACCTGCACCGGCGTCCCGACCGGCGTGTGCCGCAACGCGTTGGCGACGAGGTTCTGCACCACCTGCCGCAGCCGTGCCTCGTCGCCGAGGACCACAGGCGGCCGGTCGATCACGTCGAGTGAGATCGGCCGTGCCTGGTCGAGCATGCGTGCGTCATGTACGACGTCGTCGGCGACGGCGAGCAGGTCGACCGGCTCGCGTGCCAGCGGCCGCTCCTGGTCGAGCCGCGCGAGCAGCAGCAGATCCTCGACCAGCAAACCCATCCGGGTCGCTTCGTCCTCGACCCGGCGCATCACCCGCTCGACGTCCTGCGGATCGGCTGCGGCGCCCATCCGGTAGAGCTCGGCGAAGCCGCGGATCGACGTGAGCGGCGTGCGCAGCTCGTGGCTCGCGTCGGCGACGAACCGGCGCATCCGATCCTCCGACGCGCGCGCGGCCTGCTCGGACGCGCGCTGGTGCGCGAACGCCCCCTCGATCTGGTGCAGCATGCCGTTGAGCGCACCGGTCAGCCGGCCGACCTCGGTGCGCGGATCGTGGTCGGGTACCCGGCGGGACAGGTCGCCCGCGGCGATCGCCGCGGCCGTCGCCTCCACCTCGATCAGCGGCCGCAACGCACGGCGGATCACGACGTAGCCGAGGCCGGCCAGCAGTAGCAGTACGGCGCCGCCGATGCCGGCTTCGAGGACGACGAGCCGGTTCACCGTGTGGTCGATGTCGGACAGCGACGACGCGACGACGCTCGAGTCGCCGTCGGGGTAGACGTGCACCTGCACCCGCCACGACTCCGAGTCGTCGCCGGCACCGCGGACGGTGAACGCGTGCCGGGAGAGCTCGGCCGCGCGCTGTGCGGTCAGGCCGGTGACCGCCGGCCCGTCGGAGCGCCCGGCGTCGGCGGACGGCTGCACGCAGCGCGTCTCACCGGCGGCGTCGTACTGCGCGACGTAGAACCGCACCTGCAGGTTGTCCGGTCCGTACGGGCCCGGCGGGCCGCCGCCTTGCCCGAGCGGTCCGTGCGTGCACACCTCGCGGCCGATCGGCGCCGACGCGAGCTGGTCGTCAAGACGTTTCAGCAGATAGCTGTGCAGCGACGCGGTCGCGACGATCGCACTGACCGCGAGCCCGGCCGCGACCATCAGCACCACCGCCGCGACGAGCTTGATCCGCAGCGGCGTACGGCGAAGGAAGCCGGTCACCGCCGGGGTTGTCGCAGCACGTACCCGACGCCGCGCAACGTGTGCAGCAGCCGCGGTTCGGTGGTGTCCAGCTTGCGGCGCAGGTAGGAGACGTACGACTCGACCACGTTGGCCTCGCCGTTGAAGTCGTAGTGCCACACGTGGTCGAGGATCTGCGCCTTCGACAGCACGCGTCCCGGGTTCTGCATGAAGTAGCGCAACAGCTTGAACTCCGTCGGCGACAGCGAGACGAGCCGGCCGTCCTTCCAGACCTCGTGCGTGTCCTCGTCGAGCTCGAGGTCGGCGAACTCCAGCCGCGACGTGCGCACCTCGTTCGACGGCCGCTCGGCGAACCGGCGCAGCACCGCGCGGACGCGGGCGATGACCTCTTCGAGCGAGAACGGCTTGGTGACGTAGTCGTCGCCGCCGAGGGTCAGCCCGGTGACCTTGTCCTCCGTCGCGTCCTTCGCGGTGAGGAATACGACCGGTGCGGCGATCCCGTCCTGGCGCAGCCGACGTACGACGGTGAAGCCGTCGATGCCCGGCATCATCACGTCGAGCACGAGCAGGTCGGGCTTGAACGACGACGCGACCCGCAGCGCCTCCGATCCGTTCGACGCCGTCGCCACTTCGAAACCGGCGAACCGCAGTGTGGTGGCGAGCAGGTCGACGATGTTCGGCTCGTCGTCGACGACGAGCAACCGGGCTTCAGGGGTCGCTGTGGTCATGTCCTCAGCGTCATTGCTGCGCCTGAACGTTTGCTGTGAGGTCATACACCGTCACCCCCCCGATCGTGGTCGCGGTGAACGTGCTCTCGACCCACGTCGCGATCGCCCGCGACGACGAGGATCCACCGCCCGGTCCACCGCCGGGGCCGCCGCCGAAGCCGCCGAAGCTGTTGGCGAGGAAGTAGTGCACCTTCCCGGCGCGGACGAGCGCCTGGAACTGCGCGAGCGTCGGCGTCGGATCCGAGCCGTTGAACCCGCCGATCGCCATGACCGGCCGGCCGGTCGCGAGCTGCACGCCGGCGGCGCTGTTCGAGCCGACCGTCGCCGCGACCCAGGTGTACGACGACGCGTTCTTCCGCAGCGCCGCGACGAGGTCGGCGCTCGGCATGGACGTGTCGAGCAGGCCGCCGAGGCCGCCCTGACCACCGGGCCCGCCGCCCTGGCCGCCGCCGGGGCCCGCGCTCGGGCCGCCGTTAGGGCCGCCGCCGGGGAGGCCGCCGGGGATGGTCTTGAGGAAGCTCGCGAACCCGCGCGGCGGGCCGCCCACACCGCCGGGGCCGAAGCCATTGCCCTGGCCCGACGGGCCCGCCGACGGGATCGCGCCCGTGTGTGCCGTGGTCGTGGTGTCGACCGCGTACGCCGCCGGCCCGGCGAGGCTCGCGACGGCAGCGGCGGCCGCGACGGCAGCGCCTGCGCGCCGCCACAACGCGGGCGCCAGCAGCGGGCCGACCGCGATGGTGATCGCCGCCAGCAGGCCGAGGGCGAGCACCGTCCCGCGCAGCGCCGGGTACCACGTCGGCGTCCGGTCGAGCAGGTGCGCGGACCACCACGCCGTCACCGCGACCGCAAGCGCGAGCGGGAGGCGGGCCCGCATCGACGTACGGTGCCGCCAGAGCGACACGGCGCCGATGCCGATGAGCGCACCGATCGCGGGCGCGAGCGCGACCGAGTAGTACGGGTGGATGATCCCGGCGGCGAAGCTGAACGTGATCGCTGTCACGAGCAGCCATGAGCCCCAGAGCAGGACCTGTGCGCGCTGTGCGTTCGCCCGCGGCGCGCGCCGGCTGAGGTACAGCAGCGCGACGAGGAACACCAGCGCGGCCGGCAGCAACCACGTCACCTGCCCGCCGAACTCGCTGTTGAACATGCGGCCGAGACCGGTCGATCCCCAGCGGTTGCCGGCACCGGCGGGACCGCCGCCGACGCTGCCGGTCTCGTTGCCGGTGAGGCGGCCGAATCCGTTGTATCCCAACGTAAGTTCGAGGATCGAGTTGTGCTGCGAGCCGCCGATGTACGGCCGATCCGACGCGGGAAGCAACGCGACGACGGCGACCCACCAGCCGGCCGAGACGACGGTGGCGAGACCACCCGCGAGCACTTGCGTGATCCGCCGCCGCATGGGAACCGGCGCGGCGTAGAGGTAGACCAGCGCGAAGCCGGGCAGCACCAGCACCGCCTGCAGCATCTTCGTCAGGAACCCGAAGCCGACCAGCGTTCCGGCGAGGACGAGCCAGCGGGTGCGGCCGTCCTCCAGCCCGCGCACCATCGCGTACGCCGACGCGACGAGCAGCAGCACGAGCAACGCGTCCGGGTTGTCGTAGCGGAACATCAGCACGGCGACCGGTGTCGTCGCCATCACCGCGCCGGCGATGAGACCGGCGGCCGGGCCGAACCGGCGCCGTACGGTCAGGTACAGCAGCCACACCGCGGCGACGCCTTCGAGCGCCTGCGGCACCAGGATGCTCCACGCGTTGACTCCGAAGATGCGCGCGGAGATGTCCATGACCCACAGCGACGCGGGTGTCTTGTCGACGGTGATGAAGCTGGACGAGTCGAACGAGCCGAAGAAGAACGCCTTCCAGCTGTGGCTGCCGGCCTGCGCGGCGGCGGCGTAGAAGCCGTTGCCGTAACCGGACGCGCCGAGGTCCCAGAGGTAGAGCAATCCGGTGACGGCGAGCAATGCGACGAGCGACGGGCGAACCCAGCGCGGGTCGGCGTTCCTTCTCCGTACGGCGGGGCGCGCGTCCGCGAACGGCGCGTCCACCACGGCGGCGGTCACCGGGCACCTGCCGCGACGTAGCGGCGAAAGACCCAGCCGCGCAGCAACACGAACCGCAGCGCTGTCGCGGCGAGGTTCGCGACGACGAGCGCGATCAACTCGACCGGCCCCGACGGTTGCGTCACGGTGTTCAGGATGCCCAGCGAGGCCGCGGTCACCGCGAGCGCAACGCCGAACACGAGCAACCCCTGCGCATGATGTCGAAGTGCGCCATCGCGTCCGGTGACGCCGAACGTGATGCGCCGGTTCGCTGCGGTGTTCGCGACGGCGGTGACGAGCAGCGCCGCCGCGTTCGCGACCTGCGCGCCGGTGATGCCCCGAAAAGCGAGATACAGCAACAGATACGCGACGGTGCTGACGACACCGATCGAGGCGAAGCGTACGAGCTGCCCGCGCATCAACCGCGCGACGCCGCGCAGGTCGCCGAGTGCGGTCGAGACCAGGTCGACCCGGCTGTCGGGATCGTCGGTCCAGTCGACCGGCACCTCGTGGATGCGCAGGCCGGAGCGTTCGGCGAGGACGAGCAGCTCGGTGTCGAAGAACCAGCCGTTGTCCTCCACCTGCGGCAGCAGCATCGCCACGCGATCCGCGCGCACCGCCTTGAACCCGCACTGCGCGTCGGAGAACCTCGTGTGCAGCACCGTCCGCAGCAGCAGGTTGTACGCGCGCGAGATCAGCTCGCGCTTGGGCCCGCGCACGACCCGAGCGTGCCGCGACAATCGCGTGCCGATCGCGATGTCGCTGTGCCCGGAGAGCAGCGGCGCGACGAGCGGCAGCAGCGCGGCGAGGTCGGTGGACAGGTCGACGTCCATGTACGCGACGACCGGCGCGTCACTTCCGGCCCACGCCGCCCGCAACGCGTGCCCGCGTCCCTTGACGTCGAGCCGAAGAGCGCGCACGTCGGGCAGCGCCGCCGCAAGAGCGAGAGCGCGCGGCCAGGTCGCGTCGGTGCTCGCGTTGTCGGCGATCGTGATCCGCGCGCGGACCGGGAACGCGTGCGTGAGGTACGCGTGCAACCGCCGGATGTTCGGCTCGAGGTCGGTTTCCTCGTTGTGCACCGGTACGACGATGTCGACGGCCACGTCCGTCGCAACCCCGGTGGTCGCAACCCCAATGATGGTCATGGCAGGAGAGTGGCGCTCCGCCGTAGGAGGACGCTGAACCGTTCCTGTGAAGCCGCTGGGAACGCGACTAGCGAGCGGCCGCGAGCCGGCGGCGGGCCCACTCGGCATAGAGCGCGGCGCCGTCGGCGAGCAGCCGGTCGTCGAACGCGGCCTCGGGGGAGTGGTTGTACGGCGCGGTCGCGGGGTCGCGATCGGGAAGGCAGGCGCCGAGGAACGCCATGGTGCCCGGCACCGCGTCGAGCACCCGGGAGAAGTCCTCCGAACCGGTGACCGGGTTCGGCATCTCGAGGAAGCGTTCCGGGCCGTGCAGCTCGCGGACCGCGTCGCCGAAGCCGGTGACCTCGTCGCCGTCGTTGACGGTGACCGGATAGAGCTCGGAGGCGACCGCGTCGACGTCGAGCCCGTGCGCGGCGGCGATGCCTTCGCACACCCGCACGGTTTCGGCGAGCACCCGCGCGTGCGACTCGACCGAGAACGACCGGACCGTCGCCTCGAACGTCGCCTCGTCGGGGATGACGTTGTGCGCCGTACCCGCGTGGAACGCGCCGATCGTGATGACGACCGGATCGAAGACGTCGAACCGGCGGGTGACGAGCGTCTGCAACGCGGTGACCATCTCGCACGCCGCGGGGATCGGATCCTTCGCGCGGTGCGGCGCCGAGCCGTGACCGCCGGCACCGCGCACGGTCACCCGCAGCACGTCGGCGGCGCTCATGACCGGTCCGCGCCGGGTCGCGAAGACGCCGGCCGGCAGGAACGACGCGGTGACGTGCAACGCCAGCGCGGCTTCGACCCGCGCGCCGCTCGCGTCGAGCACGCCCTCCTCGACCATGTGGCGCGCGCCGTCGTATCCCTCCTCGCCCGGCTGGAACATGAAGACGACGTCGCCGGCCAGCTTGTCGCGATGCGCGGCGAGCAGCCGCGCGGCGCCGACGAGCATCGCGGTGTGCAGGTCATGCCCGCACGCGTGCATCGTCTCGCCGTCGGCGGCGTAGTCGAGGCCGGTGTTCTCGTGCACGGGCAACGCATCCATGTCGCCGCGCAGCAGGACCGCGCGCCCGGCTTGGCCGTCTGCTTGCCCTCGCAGCACGCCGGTGATCGACGTCGACGTCGTACCGGTGCTGATCTCCAGCGGCAGGCCGTCCAGCGCGGCGAGCACCGTCTCCTGCGTGATCGGCAGGTCGAGGCCGATCTCCGGCCGGCGGTGCAGCGTCCGCCGGAGCTCTACGAGATCGTCCTGCAGGGCGCGCGCGTCGTCGATGACGGTCATGGCGAGACGATATGCCGCATGCGCTTCGTGATCCTCGGGGCCGGCGCGGTCGGCGCGACCGTCGGTGGGCGGCTCGCCGACGCCGGGTACGACGTCACGCTGCTCGCGCGCGGCGCGCACGCGGAAGTGATGGCGCGCGACGGGCTGCGGCTCGCGATGCCGGACCGCGTCATCACTGCGCGGGTGCCGATCGTGACCGACCCGGCGGCGCTGTCGTACGGCGACGGCGACGTGCTGTTGCTGACGTCGAAGACGCAGGACACCGTCGCGCTTCTGGAGGCGTTGCCGCATCGCGACGCCCCCGTCTTCTGCGTCCAGAACGGCGTCGCGAACGAGCGGCTGGTCGCGCGGCGCGGCTTCGACACGTACGCCGTCGTCGTCATGCTGCCGGCGGTGTTCCTCGAGCCCGGGCACGTGGATGCGCAGGGCTCGCCGTACTCCGGCCTGCTCGACCTCGGCCGCTACCCGCACGGCGTCGACGTACGGGCGACCGAGGTGTCGGACGCGCTCGCGGCGAGCGGTTTCGTGTCCGCACCGGAGCCGCGGGTCATGCGGTGGAAGTACGCGAAACTGTTGCGAAACCTGGGAAATTCGATCGAGGCGCTGACCGGTCACGACCTGGACGACGGCGAGCTCGATGTGATCAAGGAACTCGACGCGCGGGCCCGCGCGGAGGCGGAGGAGTGCTATCGCGCGGCCGGAATCGACTGGGCCTCCGACGAGGAGTGGGCGGCGCGGCGCGTGATGCAGGTGCAGTGGACGCCGGTCGAGGGTCGCGACCGGATGGGCGGCTCGACGTGGCAGAGCCTGGCCCGCGGCACCGGTGCAGTGGAGGCCGACTATCTCAACGGTGAGATCGTGCTGCTCGGGGTGCAGTACGGCGTCGCGACGCCGGTCAACCGGATGTTGCAGCAGCAGGTGGCGGCGCTCGCGCGGCGCGGCGGGAAGCCCGGGTCGATGCGCCCTGCGGACCTGCTCGCCGCCGTACGCTGAACACCGTGCGGGCAGAGGTGGACTGGCAGCCGTCGTTGTTCGACGGCGGGCCGCCCACGCTCGACCCGGACTACACCGGCATCCGCCGGATCGTGCTGGACGAGCGCTCGTGGGTCGACTACTGCCCCAACTGGCTCGCCGGGTCGGACGAGGTGTTCGAGCTGCTGGCCGGCGAGGCGCGCTGGCAGCAGCGGACCGTGCGAATGTACGACCGGACGTTGCCTGAGCCCCGGCTCACCGCCGGCTGGTCGGCCGACCCGGAGGACGGCGACGGCCCGCCGATCCTCGGTGACATGGCGGCGGTGCTGAGCGAGCGGTACGGCGCCGGCTTCGACCGCATCTGGGTGAACCTCTACCGCGGCGGCGGCGACAGCGTCGCGTGGCACGGCGACCGCAACCGGCTGGTCATGACCCGGCCGATGGTCGCGACGGTGTCGCTGGGGGCGCGGCGGCGCTTCCTGCTGCGGCCGCGCGGCACGTCGCGCGCGCTCTACAAGCTCGAGCCGGGGCACGGCGACCTCGTCGTGATGGGCGGCCAGTGCCAGGCCGAGTGGGAGCACACGGTGCCCAAGACGGCGAAGCGCGTGGGCGCGCGGATGTCGGTGACGATCCGGCATTCGCGACCGGCGCCCGGCGAGCAGTGGCTGGCACAGGTACCGGCCGCGTCGTAGCGGCGTCAGCGGAGTTGTCAGCACGTGGGGTGGCTATAGCCACATGTGCTGCTGACAAGTCGGTGAGTAGGGCCGCGTCAGGTGGCGCGGCTCGCGAGCCACTCGAAGTTCTCCATGATGCGCGGCTCGCCGGCCTCCTTGCGCATCGCCTTGCAGAGCTTCTCCGTCTTCCGCCAGGCGCCGGTGACCCAGAACAGGTCGTGGACGAGCGCCTCGTTGAGGATGCCCTGACGCACGAACGTCGCGAGCGTCTCGCAGGACATGAGGAATGCCTGGATTTGTTGGTATTCCGCGGATTCGCGCGGGTACTTGCGCAGCAGCTGGCTGCGCGTCGGCGGCGTCTCGAACTCGCCGAGCACGTGCCAGCCGGCGTCCGCCCCCGTCGTCGCGTTGACCTGCATCAACTGCAGGATCACCTGCGCGTCCGCGGTCGACGGCGGCGTCGTCACGATGCGCAGGTCGTCGGTGGGCCGGGTGAACGTGCTCTGGGTGGGGATCGTGTCCGTCATGCTTGTCTGCCTACTCCTGTGGGCAGCGGCCGACAAGACCTCGACGCGGATCTATAGCCTCGCGAAGCGTGAGCGAAAACGACAGTGAGGTCTATCGGCAGTACCGGTTCACCTTGCCGGCGGGAGCGACCGACCTGCTGATCGTCCGGCACGGCGAGTCCGCGGCCGCCCGGCCGGACCAGCCGGCGCCGCTGCTCGACGGGCACAGCGATCCGGAGCTGGCGCCGGAGGGTCGCGAGCAGGCCGAGCGGCTGGCCGACCGGCTCGCGCACGAGCACATCGACGCGATCTACGTGACGTCGCTTCGCCGTACGGCGGAGACCGCGGCACCGCTCGCCGCGCGGCTCGGCCTCACGCCGATCGTGGAGCCCGACCTGCGCGAGGTCTACCTCGGCGAGTGGGAAGGGCTGGCGTTCCGCAAGTACGTCAGCGAACGGCACCCGACCGCGATCCGGATGTTCATGGAGCAGCGCTGGGACGTGATCCCCGGCGCGGAGAGCAACGAGTCGTTCGCGGCGCGCGTCACCGCGGCGCTGGACCGGATCATCGCCGCGCATCCGGGTCAGCGCGTTGTCGTCGTCGTCCACGGCGGCGTCATCGGGCAGATCCTCAGCCACACGACCGGCGCCGCGCTGTTCGGCTTCGTCGGCGCCGACAACGCCTCGATCTCGCAGCTCGTAGCCCTGCCGAATTCATCTGGACCGAAACCGTTGGTAATGCGACGATTCAACGACACGGCGCATCTGGACCCGATCTTCTCCATTGCCTCCCAACCGCTGACCTGACCCGGCCTCTTTTGTCTATGGCCGCGATCTCACCGCGGTGCCACGATCGGGCCTGTCGGCCGGACACGTCCGGTGCCCGGCGTAGAGCCCCGGAGTGGGTGGTCACATGACGCAAGCCCTCGTGAGCAACATCGAGCGGGACGGCGAGACCCGCAAGTTCCAGGCGCACGGATCGGCCGCGGTCGGCAACGCCGGCGGCGCGACGTTCATGCGCGGGACGTTCGAACCAGGCTGGCGCTGGTCGACCGACATCGCGCCGATCGCAGGGACCACGTCGTGCCAGACGCGTCACCTCGGCTACGTGATCTCGGGCCGGATGACGGTACGCAACGACGACGGCACCGAGTTCTCGCTCGCGCCGGGCGACATCTTCGACCTGCCGGCCGGCCACGACGCGTGGGTCGTCGGCGACGAGCCGTGCGTGATGGTCGACATCTCGCCTGATGTCACGACGTACGCCAAGGGCGCGGCGGCGACGAAGCCGCAGGACGACAAGTACCAGGCGCTGGTACGGCGCGGGTACGTCGCCTTCAACTCCGGTGACGTCGCGACGCTGTCGACGCTGCTGGCGAAGGACGTCGTGCAGCGGGTACCGGGCACGAGCGCGGTGGCCGGCGACCACAAGGGCCTCGACGCGGTGCTCGCCATGTACGGCAAGCTCGGCGAGCTCACCGACGGCACCGTGCAGGCGCACCTCGTCGACCTGCACAGCGACGGCGCGGGCCACGTCCTCGCGGTCCACGTCATCAGCGGCACGCGCAACGGGATCACGCGCGCCAGCCGCGGGTCGCTGCTGTTCACCTTCGTCGGCGAGAAGGTCAGCGAGATGCATGAGCTGCGCGCCGACGGGCCGGGCGACGACGCCTGGATGGGCTGACCCGCACCGCCGCTGATCCAGCGGCACTGGAGTAACGGCCCGGGAGATACCGTCGCGGGGTGCCTGACCTCGACTTCCCGGTGCCGGCCGGAACGCTGCGCGGGTACCTCGCCGTACCGTCCGGTCCCGACCCGCCGCCGGGACCGTGGCCGGGTGTCGTCGTCGTGCACGAGATCTTCGGGCTGACCGACGACATCCGCGCGCAGGCCGATCGGTTCGCCGCGCGCGGTTACGTCGCGCTCGCGCCCGACCTGTTCGCGTGGGGCGCGACGCCGAAGTGCCTGATGGCGACGCTCAAGGCATCGGCCGTCGGGCACGGCCGCGCGCTGGACGACCTCGACGCCGCGCGCGACTTCCTCGCTGCCCGCGACGACTGCACCGGGCAGGTTGGCATCGCCGGCTTCTGCCTGGGCGGCGGGCTGGCGATGTTGTTGGCGCCCAAGGGTTTCGACGTCGCCGCGGTGAACTACGGCCACCTGCCGCGCGCGCCGGAGACCGCGCTCGCCGGCGCCTGCCCGATCGTCGGCTCGTACGGCGGACGCGACCTGCAGTTGCGCGGCGCCGCCGCGAAGCTCGACCGGGTGCTGACCGACCTTGATGTCGAGCACGACGTCAAGGAGTACCCGGGCGCCGCGCACGGCTTCCTGTTCCCGCACACCGGCAAGGCGAAGTGGTCCGAGCCGTGGCTGGTGCGTTACGACCCGGATGCCGCGGCCGATGCGTGGACGCGCATCTTCGACTACTTCGACGCGCATCTCAAGGAGGCCTCATGACCGACGTGGAGGTGAGCGAGCACATCGCCGCGACACCAGACGCGCTCTACGCCATGGTCAGCGACCTGCCGCGGATGGGCGAGTGGAGCCCGGAGAACACCGGCGGCCGGTGGGGCCGCGGTGGCCGCCGCGCGATCGTCGGTGCGACTTTCCGCGGGTCCAATCGCGCCGGCTGGCGCTGGTGGCGCACGGTCGTGACGGTGACGGCCGCCGACCCGGGCCGCCGGTTCGCGTTCGACGTGCACTTCGCGGCGGTGCCGATCAGCACGTGGGAGTACAGGTTCGCCGACGCGGACGGCGGTTGCCTCGTCACGGAGGCGTGGACGGACCGCCGCCCGGGCTGGATGCGCAGCTTGTCCCAGCCGGTGATGGGCGTCAAGGATCGCGCCGCGCACAACCGCGCGACGATGGAAAAGACGTTGCAGGAATTGAAGAAATCGGCCGAGAGCAGCGCAGCGGCATGAACGCCTCCGACCTGCTGCGCAACCGGGTCGCGGCCATCGCCGCCGGCACCCGCGACCTGCGTGCGGCCACCGCGAGCCTCGACTGGACCCGGCCGATCGCGACCGGCACGTCGCCGCTCGGCCTCACGTTCTGGCACCTGCCGCGGACGTTCGACTGGCTGGTCAACACCTGCATCCGCGACACGGCGGAGGTCGCCGACGGTCCGGCGTACGGCGACCTGCCCGACCCCGACCGGTTCGGCTTCGGGACCGCGCTGTCGGCGGACGACGTCGCGACGGTCGCCGCCGGTGTCGACCGAGACCGTGACCAGCTCGAGACGTACGCCGACGCGGTGCACGCGCAGGTGGACGAGTTCCTCGCATCGCTGTCCGACGACGACCTCGACCGGGTCGTGGACGAGTTCGCGGAAAGGCAGCAGCGGCGTCCGTCGTACTCGACGCCGGGCGCGCTCGCGGAGGTCGCGCACCTGAACGCGCTGCCGCTCGGCGTGCTGTTCGCCCGCCCCGGCTTGTCGCACCAGATGATGCATCTGGGCGAACTCGACCTGCTGAAGCAACTCGCCTAAAGCTCGACGTCGACCACGACCGGTGCGTGGTCGCTCGGCCCCTTGCCCTTGCGCGCGTCGCGGTCGATGTAGGCGTCCTTCACCGCATCGGCGATCGCGGCCGTCGCGTAGAACAGGTCGATGCGCATGCCCATGTTCTTGTGGAACATGCCCGCGCGGTAGTCCCAGTAGGTGAAGGGCGTGTCGTACTTCATCGGCCGCGGGATGACGTCGTGCAGGCCGAGGCCGAGCAGCTCGTTCAGCGCGCGGCGCTCGGCGTCGGTGACGTGCGTGGAGCCGACGAACGCCGCCGCGTCCCACACGTCGCTGTCGGTCGGCGCGATGTTGAAGTCGCCGGTCACCACGAACCGCTCGTGCGCCTTCAGCTCGTCGGCGAGCGCGGTCTTGAGCGCGGCCAGCCACTCCAGCTTGTACGGGTAGTGCGGGCTGTCGAGCGAGCGGCCGTTGGGCACGTACACCGACCACACGCGCACCCCGCCGCAAGTCGCACCGACCGCGCGCGACTCGACCGCCGGTGGCGCGCCGATCAGCGCGGGGTCGTCCTCGTCCGGCGGCGGCGCGTACGGCGGCTGCCCGGCGAATCCCATGCTCACGTCGTCGAGGCCGACCCGGGACAGGATCGCGACGCCGTTCCAGCGGCCGTCGCCGTGCGCGGCGATCTCGTAGCCGAGCGCCTCCGCGCCCTCGCCCGGAAACGCGTCGCCCGCGCACTTGGTCTCCTGCAGGCACAGCACGTCCGGCGCGGCGAGCTCGAGCCACTCGTCGAGCCGGGGGAGCCGCGCGCCGACCGAATTGACGTTCCAGGTCGCGATCCGCACGCGGTCAACCTTATGGTTCGGCTGCGATGGTGTCCGACGCCGATCTGGTCGCGCTGCCCAAGGCGCACCTGCACCTGCACCTGACCGGCGGCATGCGCCGGGAGACGCTGCACGAGCTGGCGTCGTCGTACGGCATCCACCTGCCCGACCGCCTCACCGACGACGAACCGGACGCGTGGCAGGTCATCGGCTGGGCGCGGTTCCAGCGGCTGTACGACGTGGCGCGTGGCGCGCTGCGGTCGCCCGCCGACATCGAGCGGCTGCTGCGCGAGCGGGCCGAGGACGAGTGCGCGGCCGGGTCGCGCTGGCTCGAGTTGCAGGTCACGCCGTCCGGGTACGTGCCCCGGCTCGGCGACCTGGTGACGGCGACCGAGGCGTTCTGCGCGGCCGCCGTCGCCGCGGAGGCGTCGACCGGCGTCGGCGTACGGCTCGTGATCGCAGCGAACCGCACGCGGCCACCGTGGGAGGCGGAGACGCTCGCCCGGCTCGCCGTACGCCTCGCCGGGGCCGGCGCGCCGATCGTCGGGTTCGGGCTGTCGAACGACGAGCGGCAAGGGCGGCCGGCCGAGTTCGCGAAGGCGTTCCGGCTCGCGCGGGCCGGTGGCCTGGTCGCGGTGCCGCATGCGGGTGAGCTGCTCGGCCCCGCGGCCGTCGCGGAGACGGTGCGGTCGCTGGCGCCCGGGCGCCTGGGCCACGGCGTGCGCGCGTCCGAGGACCCAGCGGTGCTGGAGTTGCTGGCGTCGCAGGGGATTGCGTGCGAGGTGTGCCCGGCGTCCAACGTCGCGCTCGGGGTGTTCGACTCGCATGCCGCGGTGCCGTTGCGCACGCTGGAGTCGGCCGGGGTGCCGGTGGTGCTGGGCGCGGACGACCCCTTGCTGTTCGGGGCCGGATTGGTGGAGCAGTACGCCGCGGCGCGCGACGTGCACGGCTACGGCCGCGACGATCTGGCGCGGTTGGCGGCCGCGAGCGTGCGGCACGCGGCCGGGATGCCGGCCCCGCTGCTGAGCGAGATGCTCGCCGACATCGAGCGCTGGCGCGCAGCGGTCACTTGACCGCCCGGCGGCGGCCGAACGGGGCCGTCAACCGGCCGACGATCATGAGCGGAGCCGCGGCCGCGAAGCGCCGGTAGCCTGGACTGTCGTGCCTACCCGCAATGACCTCCGCAACGTCGCGATCATCGCCCACGTCGACCACGGCAAGACGACTCTTGTCGACGCCATGCTCTGGCAGTCCGGTGCCTTCACCAAGCACCAGGCGGAGGAGGGCTCCGTCAACGAGCGGGTCCTCGACTCGATGGATCTCGAGCGCGAGAAGGGCATCACGATCCTCGCGAAGAACACCGCTGTCCGCTACGGCGAGACGACCATCAACATCGTCGACACCCCGGGCCACGCGGACTTCGGCGGCGAGGTCGAGCGCGGACTCGAGATGGTCGACGGCGTGCTCCTGCTGGTCGACGCCTCCGAAGGCCCGCTGCCGCAGACCCGTTTCGTCCTGAGAAAAGCGTTGCAGAAGAAGCTGCCGGTCGTCCTCGTCGTCAACAAGGTCGACCGCTCCGACGCGCGCATCGCGGAGGTCGTGGACGAGACCTATGAGCTGTTCATGGACCTCGACGCCGACGAGCACCAGATCGAGTTCCCGATCGTCTACGCCTCCGCCAAGGCGGGCCGCGCGAGCCTGGAACGGCCCAAGGACGGCGGCATGCCCGACGCCGACAGCCTCAAGCCGCTGTTCGACACGCTGCTCACCACGGTCCGACCCCCGTCGTACGACGAAGGCGCGCCGCTGCAGGCGCACGTGACCAACCTCGACGCCAGCCCCTACCTCGGCCGGCTCGCCCTCTGCCGGGTGCACAACGGCACGATGCGCAAGGGCCAGCAGGTCGCGTGGTGCAAGACCGACGGCACCATCGAGCGCGTCAAGCTGACCGAGCTGCTCGGCACCGACGCGCTGGAGCGGATCCCGATCGACGAAGCCGGCCCCGGCGACATCGTCGCGATCGCCGGCATCCCGGAGATCACGATCGGCGAGACGATCGCCGATCCCGACGACCCGCGGCCGCTTCCGGTCATCACCGTCGACGAGCCGAGCCTGTCGATGACCATCGGCATCAACACCAGCCCGCTGGCCGGCGAGTCCGGCAAGAAACTCACCGCGCGGCTGGTGAAGTCACGGCTCGACCAGGAGCTGGTCGGCAACGTCAGCATCCGGGTGCTTTCGACCGAGCGGCCGGACACGTGGGAGGTGCAGGGTCGTGGCGAGCTGCAGCTCGCGATCCTCGTGGAGATCATGCGCCGCGAGGGCTTCGAGCTCACCGTCGGCAAGCCGCAGGTCGTCACGCGCACCGTCGACGGCAAGCTGCACGAGCCGATGGAGCGGTTGACCGTCGACATCCCCGAGGACTACCTCGGTGTGGTCACGCAGCTCATGGCGCTGCGCAAGGGCCGCATGGAGCAGATGGTCAACCACGGCACGGGGTGGATCCGGATGGAGTACCTCGTCCCCGCCCGCGGCCTGATCGGCTTCCGCACCGAGTTCCTCACCGAGACGCGCGGTACCGGCCTGCTGCACCACGTGTTCGACCGCTACGAGCCGTGGCACGGCGACCTGCGCACTCGCCCGACCGGCTCGCTCATCGCGGACCGGCGCGGCGCGGTCACGTCGTACGCGCTGTTCAACCTGCAGGAGCGCGGCGCGATGTTCGTCGGGCCCGGCACCGAGGTCTACGAAGGCATGATCGTCGGCGAGAACTCGCGCTCGGACGACATGGACGTCAACCCGACCAAGGAGAAGAAGCTCACCAACGTCCGGTCCTCGACGGCGGACGAGCTGGTGCGCCTGATTCCGCACCGGCAACTGTCGTTGGAGCAGGCGCTGGAGTTCTGCCGCGAGGACGAGTGCGTCGAGGTGACCCCGGCGACCGTGCGCATCCGCAAAGTCGTGCTCGACGCGGCGACCCGCTACCGCTCGGCGAAGCGCCGTACCCAGGAGTAACAAGCACCCGTAACGAAGCCGCCCTCGGGTCGTTGCACACACGACAACCCCCGTCCCGAAGGTTGGTTTCATGCGCACTCGCCGTACCGCGGTCGCCCTCATCGGCGCCGTTGGAACCCTTGCCGCCGCGGCTCCCGTCGTGGCGAACGCCGCCTCCGGCTCCTCGGTCGCGCCGAAGTTCACCGCGCCGATGCAACTGCGCGGGTACGGCGGCGGCGAGCCGTCGCTCGCGCTCGACCCGAGCAACAGCAAGAACGTCTACGTCACCGCCCCGCAGGGCATCCCCACCGGCGCCAACGCCGTGTTCGGCAGCTCGACCACGAGCGGCGTCGGCTTCTGGGCCAGCCACGACGGCGGCAAGTCCTTCCCGATCGCGCACGACCTCGGTTCGTCGTTCGGCGGCGGCGACTCCGACGTCGAGGTCGGCACCGACGGCACCGTCTACGTCGCGGACCTCGAAGCGGCCGGCGCGGCCATCTGCACGAGCACTGACCACGGCAAGACCTTCACGTCCGGCAACGCGGCGAAGTCGGCCGACAACTGCCAGAACGTCACGACCAACCAGCAGGGCCCGGAGAACGACCGGCAGTGGCTCAACGTCGACCACGCGCAGTCCGGCACCGTCTACCTGACCTACCACGACTTCGCCGGCGGCTTCCCGATCCTCGAGCGCTCCGACGACCACGGCGCGACGTTCACCCCGTGCGGCTCCATCCTCAACGCGCAGAGCCAGGCCGGCCAGCAGTACTCGCCGTCCAACGGCACTCTCGTCGCGAAGCCCGCGGTCGACCCGAGCGGCCGGATGTACGTCGAGGTCACCGAGCCGCCGCTGCAGTCGCCGCCGGTGGGCGCGACGCTCAACAGCCTGTTCATCGCGGAGGCCGACCACGGCTGCCCGACCGGCACGGTGTTCAAGAACTACACGATCTACACCGACCCCGGTGCCGACCTCGGCAAAATCTTCAACAGCGTCAGCGTCGACCGCGCCGGCAACGTCTACGTCATCGCGGCCGGCAAGACCAAGGCCGGCCAGACGACGACCAACGTGTGGCTGTTCGTGTCGCACGACCACGGCGTGCACTGGACCGCTCCTATCCGCGTCAACACCCCGAACCTCAAGGCGAACGTCATGCCGGCGGTCGTCGGTGGCCTGCGCGGCAACGAGGTCGCGGTCGGCTGGTTCGGTACCAGCGACAGCGGCGACCCGAACTTCCAGAAGAACCAGTGGCGCTACTACGTCGCGACGTCGTTCGACGGCGGCAAGCACTTCAGCCAGACCACGGTCACCTCGGCGCCGATTCACTACGGCGACATCTGCACCCAGGGCCTGTTCTGCGGCCTGCTGCCGAACCAGCCGGGCAACCGCAACCTCGCCGACTTCGACGAGCTCGCGGTCGACCCCCACACCGGCCAGCTGATCGTCGCCTTCCCCGGCGACCCGTACAACCGCCCGGACCTGCCCAACGGCCACAACGACTTCTCCTCGTCGGCGTACATCGTCCGCCAGGTCGGGGGCAAGCCGCTCCGCTAAACGTCAGTCCCTCCCTCGTCGACTGCGACGTTGTGTGTCAATGCTGGTGGTGGCAGACACACACAACGTCGCAGTCGACGTCTTTTCCGGGCCGGGTACGTTTCAGGCGAGATGACTGACTGGGACGGACGGGGGCTGCCCCCGGTTGCGCAGGCTCGTGTGCAGCGGGCCGCGGCCGGCCGGCTGCGGACGTCGCTGTTCTCCGCACGCGAGGCCGCGACCCTGCGCGCCGTCGGCCTCGATCCCGTCGGTGAGGTCATGGGCTGCGTGGTCGAGCACATCGGCTGGGGCGGCTACGGCTGCGGCGCGTACTCCGGCACCGGGGTCGGCCGCTACGGCTACGCGCCGCCGACCCTCACCTCGGGCATGGGCGGGTACGCCGGGTACGCGCCGTACGTCGACGCGCTCTACTACGGCTACGAGGTCGCGCTGCACCGCATGTTGCTGGAGGCGCAGGCGCTCGGCGCGGACGGCGTCGTCGGCGTCCGCTGGACGCAGGAGCGCATCGACTCGAACCACAACCGCGAGTTCGTCGCGCTCGGCACCGCGGTCCGGGCCCGCGGCGGGCAGCGGCCGAAGCATCTGTTCGCGACCGACCTCGCCGGCCAGGACGTCGTGAAGCTGATGCACGGTGGGTGGATGCCGTCGGGCCTCGTCATCGGCATCGCGGTCGCGGTGCGCCACGACGACTACTACACGCGGCGGCAGGCGATGTCGTGGACCAACGTCGAGGTCACCGGCTACACCGAGCTGGTGACGTTCGCCCGCGCGGACGCGCGGAGCAAGTTCGCGCAGCGCGCGGCGAGGCACGGCGGCGACGCCGCGATCGTCAGCGACATGGCGATGCACGTGTGGTCGCTCGAGCCCGCCGAGGGCCATCGCGACCACGTCGCGGAGTCCGTGGTGACCGGCACGGCGCTGGCAAAGTTCCACCAGGGCGCGCAGGCTCCCACGGACGCGTTGATGATGCTGCCCCTCGTGGGCACCGACCGCAGGAGAATGAAGTGACGTCAGACGCCGAACAGCTCGGGCTGCCGCAGGACGCGATGCGCCGGCTGGCCGAGATGAAGCCGGGCCAGGCGTCGTCGCTGTTCACGAGCGACCTGTCGGTCAACGAGTTCCTGCTGGTGCGCGAGGCCGGCTTCCGTCCGCTCGGCCTCGTCCTCGGCTCGTCGATCTACCACGTCGGCTTCCAGTTCGGCCGGTGGAGCAAGAACCAGGAGCTCGACACGTTGACGCAGGCGATGTACCACGCGCGCGAGCTCGCGATGACGCGCATGGAGGCCGAGGCGGAGTTGCTCGGCGCGGACGGCATCGTCGGCGTACGGCTCGACATCGAGTTCAAGGAGTTCGGCAACGATCTCGCCGAATTCCTCGCCGTCGGCACGGCCGTGATCGCCGACGATCCGCCGCCGAGCGGCACGTGGCGCAACGGCCACGGCAAGCCGTTCACGTCCGACCTGTCCGGCCAGGACTTCTGGACACTCGTGCAGGCCGGCTACGCGCCGCTCGGCATGGTCATGGGGTCGTGCGTCTACCACATCGCGCATCAGCGGTTCTGGCAGGCGATGGGCAACATCGGCCAGAACGCCGAGATCCCGCAGTTCACCGAAGCCCTGTACGACGCGCGCGAGCTGGCGATGTCGCGGATGCAGGCGGAGGCCGAGGCGCTGTCGGCCGAGGGCATCGTCGGCGTACAGCTCCTGTCGCTGCCGCACCGGTGGGGCGGGCATACGACGGAGTTCTTCGCGATCGGTACGGCGGTACGGCCGTTGCGCGACGACCACGTCATCGACCGGCCGCAGCTCGTGCTGCCGCTCTCGGACTAAGGCGCGGTCGGACCGATGTCTCTCTCTCCTGCCGACGACGCGGACGACGTCGACGCGCTCGCCGCCGCGTTGCGCGCCGACGCGGCGGATCTCGACGTCTACGCGCGCGTGCTCACGACTTCGCTGGCCGAAGCGTTGCCGGCGGACATGGTCGGCATCGACCGCGACCGCACGTTCTCGGACTGGCTGGGCCACCGGCCCGGCCGCGTGCGCGGGATCCGGATCGCGTTGGGGGACTGGGAGCTGACGCTGTCGCCCGGACCCGCCGGCGTACCGGTCGCGCAGGCGCGGCAGAAGGTACGCGGCGTCGCGATCTCGAGCCGCGAGGTCACGCTGGACGAGTGGGCGCAGCTGCTCGCCAAAGGGCTGGCGAAGCGGGCCCGCGCGTCGGCGGACGCGAGCGCCGCGCTACGCCGCCTGCTCGGCCAGTCCTGAATGTTGACTGTGACGTTGTGTGTCTCTGCGGGGCCCGCACTGACACACAACGTCACAGTCGACGCGGAGGTATCGCGCCGCTAGCGCTTCTTCGGCGCCGGCACCTCGAGCGCGAACGCGGTGTACGTCGTACCGGCCGCGCCTTGCGGTTGGTCGTCGGTGTAGGCGATCGCGTCCAGGCCGGTGACCGGGCTGATCGCGAGGCCGAAGTCGTCGAGCAGGTTGCGCGAGTTGGTGTCGCCGCAGCCGCTGCCGCCGGTGCACAGCTCGCCGACGTGGATCGTCGCGCTGACGGTGCGCAGCTTGAAGGTACGGCCGCCGTCGATCGAGCGGGCGAGGACCACCGACCACTTCGCGCCGTCGGCGGCGTTCGGCTTGCCCATGACCTTCTTGTCGTTGGCATTGCCGGCCCGCGGCGTGCCGTACCACGCGATGTCCACGCGGCCGGACTTCCCGCCCGCGACCGTCGGGTAGACCGCGGCGGTCTTGGGCGCGTTGAGCTTGAGGCTCTTCGACCAGGTCTTGCCGCCGTCGTGCGAGACGTTGAGGTAGGCGTTGCGCGCGTCGCTCCAGGCGAAGTACACGTTGCCGACGGCGTCGGTCGCGACGGTCGCCGCCCACACGAGCACCGCATTCGAGGGGTCGACCACGACCGGGTGATAGGCGAACGTCGTACCGCCGTCGGTGCTGACCGCCACGAGGTATTGCGTGCCCTTGCAGGTGGTCGCCTCCGCGACGAGCACGTCGGTCGCGGCCTGCGCCGCGCACAACGACATCGGCACGTAGATCGAGTGCTGGAAGCGCGACTGCGGCGACGTGTCGATCGTCAGCTTGTTGAAGCTGTTCGACGTACCGGGGAAGTCGCTCATCGACAGCGCGGTGCTGTTCACCGGGTCGATCGTGGCGCCGCCGGTCATCGGCACGTTGCCGTTGGTGCAGACGTCGTACTCGTTGACGAACGGCGTGAAGGTCGGGAGCTGGTGGTAGGCGATGAACACGTCGCAGGCGCCGTCGGCGGCCAGCCATGGCCGGTCCTGCGTCGGCACGCCGCCGAGCCGGTTGAGCTGCCACGTCTTGCCGCCGTCGGCCGACCACGCGAGGCCGCTGCTGCCGATCCAGAGGCTGGTCGCGTAGATGTTGTAGAAGCCGTTGCTGTTCTTCTTGGTCGCGACGGTGATGTCGCTGTCCTCGCCCGCGAGCCCGAACTTGTTGGCCGCCTCCGCGAACGGGTCGCTGCGCCAGGTGAAGCTGCGCCCGCCACTGTCCGACGACCACACATCGGCGCCCGAGAGCAGGCCGTCGCCGGGGCTGACGCGCGGGTCGTGGGCGGCGTACGGCGCGATGTCCGACGCGACCCAGAACTGGCCGGCCGGCGTCACGCCGATGCCCGGCTCGCCGTCTTCGTTGCGGGACATGTTGGTGCCCGCGGCGGCCGGCAGCGGCCGGGTCAGCCAGGTCGTCGCGGCCGGCGGCCGGGACTTGGTCGACGCGGCGACTGCGAGCGGCGCGACCAGCACGGTCGCGGCGGCCGATACGACGAGCACTCGGCTCCACAGATGCCGACGGTTCATGGGTGGGCCTCCCGGTTCGCGCGCGACCCGCGCGTTACGGGAGAAATACGCCGCCGGGGCGGCGGCGTCCTGCTCACTGACCCGGCAGACTGAACTTCCTGCCAAGGTCATGGAATTTTCGGCCCGGGGCGCTACCTTGTGTCATAGGACGTCGCGAGGCGTCCACCGACCCGATCCATGGCCCCCGGTCCCAACCTTTGTCGCTTCGAGCGAATCAGTGCCGAGAGGCAGACCTGGCGGGTCGGTACGCGAGTGCCCCGGACGAACCTGTCCGGGGCCTTCGTGTCTTCCGGGCGCTAGGCCGTGCCCCAGCCGGAGTCGCCGCGGCCGGTGCGGTGCCCGCGGCGGCGTTCGAGCCGGCCGTAGAACACCGGGTCGTCCAGGTCGACGTCGCCGAGCGCGCCGCGGAGCAGCTGCAGCGCGTTGCGGGTCAGCGCGTCGGCGTCCTCGTCGGGCAGGCCGAGCTCTTCGGCCACCCCGCCGGAGCCCTCGCCGAAGCCGAACGCGACGACGGCGGCCGCGCGCTCGGCGGGGGGCAGGGTCGCGAGCGCGTCGTACAGCCGGGCGACGAGCTCCTCGTCGCTCACGCCCTCGCTGGCGCGGACGTTGTCGGCGATCGTTCCGGGCGCCATCGGGCGCAGCCGGGGCGGGCGCTGCCGGTCGCTGCTCACGCCGCCCAGGCTAGGCGCCCCGGGCGCCCGGGGCGAATGCCTCCAACGCCCGGTGCGCGCGCCGCATGCTGTCGTCCGGGTCGGCGTCCGGGTCGCCGATCTGCTCGTCGAAGTTGAGGTCCACGAAGAACTCGGTCGCGCCCGCGTCGGCGTACGCGGCGATGTCGGCGCGCACCTTGTCGATCGTCCCGGTCAGCGGCGCGTGGTCGCCGGAGTCGGTGTCGCGGACCTTGACCGCGCCGCGAATGACGATGCGGATGGCGTCGGGGTCGCGGCCGGCCTCGACCGCGGCGGCGCGGATCGTCTCGATCGCGCCGGGGACCTGCGCCGCCGGGAAGCGGCTGGCCGAGATCCAGCCGTCGGCGAGGCGGGCGACCCGCCGCAGCGCCGGCTCGGCGCCGCCGCCGAGCAGCAGCGGCGGGTGCGGGCGCTGCACCGGCTTCGGGTCGACGTAGCTCGGCGGCACGTCGTAGAACTCGCCGTGGAACTCGACTGGCTCGTCTGACCAGATCGCGCGCAGGCAGCGCAGGAACTCCTCGGCCCGCGCGCCGCGTCGCTCCATCGGCGCGCCGACGGCGGCGAACTCGTCGGCGTTCCAGCCGAGCCCGAGCCCGGCGTCGAGCCGCCCGCCGGAGACGACGTCGAGGCTGGTGAGCATCTTCGCGAGCAGGATCGGCGAGTAGTAGGGGATGTTCACGATCGCGACGCCGAGGCGCGCGGTCTCGGTGACGGCGGCGGCGTACGCGGTCAGGACCAGTGGGTCGTGGACGCTGCGGTACGGCATCGGGATCGGATCGGTCGCCGGGAACAGCAGCCGCTGGAAGGTCCACAGCGACGCGTAGCCGTGGCGTTCCGCGGCTTTCGCGATCTCCGCGATCGACGCCGGCGTCGCCCACGAGCCGGAGATCGGCAACCCGAAGCCCATCTGCATCGGCTCAGCCTAGGTTGGGGGGATGGGCGCACTCGACGGCCGCATCGCGCTGGTCACCGGCGGCGGCCGCGGGCTGGGCGCCGCGATCGCGACGGAGCTGGCCGCGCACGGCGCGCACGTCGGCGTGCTCTCCCGTACGCCGGAGGACGTACGGCGGGTGGCCGCGCAGATCGGCGGTACGCCGCTCGTCGCCGACGTCGGCGACCGCGACCGGCTCGCCTCGGTGCTGCAGCGGTTCGGCGAGGCGGACATCGTCGTCGCGAACGCCGGCGTGGTCTGGCCGCTCGGCCGGTTCGCCGGCGTCGACCTCGCGGAGTGGGAGGCGGCGGTCGGCATCAACCTGTTCGGTGCGGTCCGCGTGGTGCACGCGTTCGTGCCGGGGATGGTCGCGCGCGGCTACGGCCGGATCGTCACGATCTCCAGCGGTGCGGCGAGCCCGCCGGGCATGCCGAGCGCGAGTGCCTACAGCGCGTCCAAAGCTGCACTCGACATGGTGACGGTGCAGCTCGCCCGTGAGCTCGCGGGCACCGGCGTCACCGCCAACGCGGTCCGCCCCGGCGTGGTCGACACCGAGATGCAGAGGTTCATGCGCGGGCACTCGATGGAGCAGGTCGGCCCCGACTTCTACGAGCGGTTCCACGGGCTGCACGACCGCGGCGAGCTGATCGCGCCGGGGACCGCGGCAGCCTTCGTCGTTGGAGTCGTGCTCGGCGACGGCAACGGCGAGGTGCTCGACATCCGGACGCCGCGGTGACGGTGCGCATCTGCTTCGTGTGCTCCGGCAACATCTGCCGGTCGCCGACGGCCGAGGTCGTCATGCGCCGGCTGGTCGCGGACGCCGGGCTGGCCGGCGAGGTCGAGGTGTGCAGCGCGGGGATCGGTGCGTGGCATGCCGGCAACGCGGCGGATCCGCGGTCGGCGGCGGCGATGCGCGCGCACGGCTACGACCCGAGCGGGCACCGGGCGCGGCAGGTGACCCGCCAGGACCTCGTCGACCACGAGCTGGTCGTCGCGATGGATCGCGGGCACCTGCGCGACCTCGAGCGGATGCTGCCGCTGGGCAGCGAGTGCGAGGTGCGGCTGCTGCTCTCCTACGGCCCGTCCTCGGCGGTGCTCGACGTGCTCGACGTGCCGGACCCCTACTACGGCGGGCCGAGCGGCTTCGACGACGTACTGGCGATGATCGAGCGCGCCTGCCGCGGGCTGCTGGACGAGGTACGGCGCCGCGAGGCCGGCCCGGCGGCGTCCACAGATCGCTGACGCTGCAGCTCGGTCCACAGGATGGTTGCGGCTGCTCGCGCCGCGGCCCGTACGGCGGCAGGCTCGCTGCCATGTCCCGCTCCTCGACACCCGGTTTCTCTGCGCACCGCCGGCCTTCGCCGCCCGGGCCTTTCGGCCGGACAACCGTCACCGTGGGCGCAGTGGAGGAGCTCGCCGGCGCGCTCCCGCACCTGCTCGGCTTCCCGCCGGTCGAGAGCCTCGTCCTCGTCGCGCTGGAGGGCCCGCGCGGTGAGCTCACGTTCACGCTGCGGCTGGACCTTCCCGGCCCGGGTTCGGAGGACCTCGACGCCGTCGCCGACATGTGCGCCGCGCGGATGGAGGCGGCGGCCGCCGACGTGGTCATCGCGTTCGTCGTCACCGAGGCGCCCGACCCGGCCCCGGGCGAGCTGCCCGCCGCGGATGTCGTGGAGGCACTGCAACGCGCCGAGGGGATGCCGCTGCGCGACGCGTTCCTGCTCCGCAGCGACCGGCTCTGGTCCTTTCTCTGCCCGGATCCGCGGTGCTGCCCGGCCGAAGGCCGGCCGGTCGCCGCCTCCTCGCCGGTCGCCACGACGCTCGCCGCGACGGCAGTGGTCGCCGGCCGGCCGCTGTTCCGCAGCCGCGACGAGATCGTGCAGGCGGCCCAGGCCGCCGGGGGCGCCGAGGCGGAGGCGGTGGTCGCGGCGATCGACCGCCTGCGCGACGGCGAGGTCACCTTGCGCTACCGGCAGCGGCTGCCCGCGCTGATGGCCCGCGCCGCCGACGGGGATCCCGGTCTCGACGTCGAGGACGCCGCGCTCGTCGGCTGGGCCTGGCACGACGTCCGCCTGCGCGACGACATGCTCCGCGCCGTGGCCACGGGCCGGCCGGGGGCCGACACCCTCGTGCGCGCCGTCGCGAGGCTCGTGCCGGCGCCCTACGACGCGCCCGCCGCGAGCGTCCTCGGCTGGGTGGCGTACGCCGAGGGCTCCGGCGTGCTCGCCGCGGCCGCGCTCGAGCGGGCGCTTGCGACCGACCCGGGCTACTCGCTGGCCCGGCTGCTCGATGACGCGCTTTTCCAGCAGCTCCCTCCCTCGGCTTTGCGCTCCGTCTGGGCTAAGGTCCCGGTTCCGGAGCGTCGGCGTCCGGCCCGAGGAAGGTGGCCCCGTGCCTGAAGCGGTCGTGATCGGCGCCGGGCCGGCCGGCCTTGCCAGCGCCGCGATGCTCCAGCGGGTCGGCGTGGAGACGCTGGTCGTCGACCGCGCGGACGCTGTCGCCCACAGCTGGCGCGGCCACTACGACCGGCTGCGCCTGCACACCGTGCGCTGGCTGTCGCACCTGCCGGGGTTCCGCATCCCGCGCAAGTACGGCCGGTGGGTGGCCCGCGACGACGTGGTGCGCTACCTCGAGGCCTATGCGGTGCGCCACGGGCTGGAGGTCCGGCTCAACACCGCGGTGGAGCGGATTGACCGGGTCGACGGCCGCTGGCGGCTGCGGACCGCCGACGGCAACCTCGACGCGACGTACGTCGTCGTCGCGACCGGCCACAACCACACGCCGGCGCTACCCGACTGGCCGGGAGCGGAGGGCTTCACCGGCGAGCTGCTGCACGCGTCGGCCTACCGGACCGGCGCGGCCTACGCCGGCCGCTCGGTGCTCGTCGTCGGCTCCGGCAACACCGGAGCCGAGATCGCGGTCGACCTGGTCGAGAGCGGGGCGGCCGCGGTCGCCCTGTCGGTGCGGACGCCACCGCACATCGTCCTGCGGGAGAAGTACGGCGTCCCGTCGCTGGCGCTGGGCGTGCTGTTCCGGCGGCTGCCGGTGAAGCTGTTCGACCGGATCGCGGCGGCGGTCCGGCGGGTCGACGTCGGCGACCTCTCGGCGTACGGGTTGCCCACGCCGAGCGACGGCCTCTACGAGCGGCTGCTGCGCGACGATTCGGTGCCGCTCGTGGACGTCGGGTTCATCGACGCGCTCAAGTCCGGTGTGATCACCGTGGTCCCGGCGGTCGAAGGCTTCGAGCACGACCGCGTGCTGCTCGCCGACGGGTCCGCGCGGCGCGCCGACGTCGTCGTTGCCGCGACCGGTTACCGGCGTGGCCTGGACCCGGTGGTGGGCCATCTCGGCGTGCTCGATGCCGGTGGCCGGCCGGTGGTGCGCGGTGCCACGACGCACCCGAACGCGCCGCGGCTGTGGTTCACCGGGTATACGAACCCGATCAGCGGGATGTTCCGCGAGCTCGGCATCGACGCCAAGCGCATCGCCCGGGCGGTCGTGCGCGACCGGTCGGCGCACGCGAGCGAGGTGACCGCGCCGGTCTCGCCGGTGCTCGACGCGCTGCGCGCGAGCCTGCCGACGGTCGTGCCGGCGAAACAGGCCTGGCGCCGCTAGCCCGCGGGCGTCGGCCGGCCCGCCCCGCGGGCGTTGCGCCGTCACAGCGACCTCTATGTCGCTGTGGTGGCGATGATCTTGGCGCGGTCAGGGCGGTCGGGGCGGTCAGGGTGGTCAGGGCGGTCAGGGCGCGCAGCGGGTCACCGGCGCGGGCGCGGCGGCCGGGTCGGTGAGGTGCCGCAGCGCGTCCGTCGCGGGGGAGCGCGCCACCGCGTCGCCGGCGAGCGCCACGACTTCGGTGGCGCCGGCCGCGCCGGTCAGCGCCAGCCCGAGCAGGTGGCCGTCGTCATCGAGCACCGGCGCGCCGGTGACGTCGGCTGCGCTCGGGTGGTCGAGGTGCAGCACGTACACCTGCCGGGTCACCGCATGCGAGCGGTAGACGTCGGTGCCGGTCCTGGTGGTGCGCTCCAGCGAGAGCGCGCGCAGCACCGACACTGACCGCCCGCCGACC